>JAEEGG010003651.1_pt1 | contig 38222 bp, 21 predicted proteins | sample 9134161 | NCBI WGS metagenome assembly JAEEGG01 (sample SAMN16246543, study PRJNA631951) | gut metagenome | biome: gut microbiome; feature: rumen; material: CR-attached | host: Bos | place: Iran: Karaj | collected 2018-10
AAGAGAGTAAGGGATTGAGAAAAAGATAAAACAACATAATATGAAGAATAGAAAAACAGTAATTGGGGCAGTACTTGCGCTTACAGTGACATCGGTTTTGGCAACCGGTGCCCAGGCGCAGATTGTCATGACCATGGAACAGGCCCTGCAGTACAGTGCAGAGCATAATCCAGATCTGATTAACTCCCGCATGAGTATGGAACGTTACGAGCAGAACCTGATTGCCCAGAGGGCATCGCTCAAATCAAGGTTCTCACTTAATCTGACTCCTGTCTCATACTCGCAGTCACGTCAGTTTGACAGCCGTTTCTCTGACTGGTACACCAACCGTTCGCTGTCATCGTCCGGTACATTCAGCATATCGCAACCCATCATCTGGACCGATGCAACCTTGTCGCTCAACAACAGTCTGTCATGGCAGAACAACCAGTCGACGATAGGAGGTACCACAAACAGCAACCGTGCATTCAGTAACAGTCTTTACCTGAGTCTGACCCAGCCTCTGTTCACCTACAACAGGACCAAGATGAACATGCGTCAGATTGAGATGAACTATGAGAACGCCCGCATCAGCTATGCCTTGCAGATGCTTAACGTGGAGCGCAACATCACAAGCCAGTTCTACAGCCTGTTCACTGCACAGCAGAACCTTGAGATCAGTGAAAAGGAGCTTGAGAATGCCGAGAAGAACTTTAATATAATAAAGGATAAGGTTGAGGCAGACCTGGTTACAAAAGACGAATTCTATCAGGCCCAGCTTAACCTGTCACAGTCCCGTTCAAGCCTGGAGAACCAGAGGGTGAGCCTGGAAAACTCAAAGGACAACTTCAAGCAGGCCCTGGGCATACCTCTGGATGAGGATATCAGGGTGGTATGTGACATTGAGGCCGATCCGGTACTGGTGGACTTTGACAAGGCTCTGGAAAGCGCCATGTCATCCAGACTGGAACTCCGTCAGCGTGAGATATCGCGTGAGCAGCAGGAGATGTCAATGATCCAGGTCAAGGACAATGACAGTTTCAGCGGTAACGTATCACTTTCCGTAGGTATCATGGGAGATGATCCCAATTTCCCCCACATTTACGACAATCCTACCAACAACCCGCGTGTGGCCGTATCGTTCAGTGTTCCTATCTTTGACTGGGGTGCCCGTAAGGCACGTATCCGCGCCGCCGAGATAGAGCGCCAGATGTTTGAACTGAGCGCCGAGGAGGAACTCAAGAGCATAGAGATGAACCTGCGCAGTACTTGCCGCAGTCTTGACAACCTGCTTCAGCAGATATCCATTGCAGAGCAGAGCCAGCAGAACGCTCAGATGACTTATGACCTCAATGAGGAGCGTTACCGTAACGGTGAACTGACCGGTATGCAGATGAACCAGTTCCAGACACAGCTTTCAAACAGCAAGATGTCATATACCCAGGCCATCATCAACTATAAGGTTCAGCTTCTGAACATCAAGATCCTGACCCTTTACGATTTTGAGAAGGACGAGCCCGTGGTTCCCATCACGTACCAGGAGACTAAAGACAAGAAAAAGAAATAATAAAAATCAAACAGCATATGAAAAAAGGAATCAGCGTACTTACACTGGCTGCCCTGACAGTTCTTATGGCAGGGTGCAGACAAGAGAACACAATGAACCGTGCCGAGATACCTACACCGGTATCGGTATCGGACATTACCTATGGCTCTATAAGCAGGGTTTTCACAACCAACAGCACTGCTATTTCAAGTGCCGAGGCTGAGCTGTCAACAGAGATGGCCGGCAAGTACCATCTGCAGAAGAATCCCGCTACAGGCAAGCCTTATAAACTGGGTGACAAGGTTAAGAAAGGTGCCCTGATTGTACGTATCGAGGATAAGTCTTATGAGAACGGCATATCCATCGAAACCAAACGTCTGAATCTGGAACTTGCCGAGCAGGAGCAGGTCAAGACAAAGTCTCTCTATGAAAAGGGTGGTGCAACCCTGACCGAGGTCAAGAACTCGGAGGTTAAGATCATGAACTCACGTCTGGATTATGAGAATGCCGAGATGAATCTGGAGAAGATGAATATCCGTGCTCCCTTTGACGGTGTAATCGTAAACCTTCCTCACTTCTCGGAGGAGGCCAAGGTCAACAGCGGAACATCGGTGGTAACCATAATGGACTACAGCCAGATGCTGCTTGAGATCAACCTCCCGGAGAGTGCCATCACTGAGGTCAAGGTAGGCCAGAAGGCATACATTACCCATTATACTCTCCCCAAGGACACAATCATGGGTGAGATCACCGAACTCTCTCCGGCCATCAGTGCCGAGACCCGTACATTCAAGGGCAAACTTATGATAAACAATAAGGACCTGCTCATCAGACCGGGTATGTTCGTAAAGGCTGATATCGTTACCGAGAGCCACAGCTCCACAATCATCATTCCCAAGAACATTGTCCGCCCCGAGCGTAACAAACGCATCGTATTTGTGGTTGACCAGGGTATAGCCAGGGCAAAGCAGGTGAGACTTGGTCTCGAGGAGAAGAACATGGTGGAGGTACTGGATGGTCTTGAAAGAGACGATCAGTTGGTAGTCCGCGGTTTTGAGACCCTGAGAGACGGTTCAAAGGTGAAGATCCAAAGATAAACAGAGCGTAAAGGATGAAAAGACTTGTAAGTTGGGCGGTCAGGAATCCGGTCACCGTCACCATGGGGGTGCTGGCTATCCTGCTGCTCGGAAAAATAGCATATGACAGGCTTAGCGTGGAACTGCTTCCAAGCATGAACAGCCCCCGCCTGTTTGTCGAAATAGATGCCGGCGAGCGTCCGCCCGAAGAGATTGAGAAGCAGTTCGTGCGCAGCATGGAGTCTCAGATTGCGCGTCAGAGTGACGTGCGCTCGGTGTCATCGGTCGTAAAGGTGGGTACTGCCCGTATTACGGTAGAGTATGCATGGCGTAAGAATATGGACGAGGCGTTCCTGGATCTGGAAAAGGCCATGAGCAGTTTCTCTCAAGACAGCCGTGTGACCGACCTTCGTATTTCACAGAAGGATCCCACCACCGCACCTATCATGATCATAGGTTTCTCCAACCCGGACATAACTGATATGGCCGAGTTGCGTAAGGTGGCCGACTCATATGTGAGCAACGAACTCATGCGTGTTGAGGGTGTGGCCGATGTATCCCTGGCCGGTGACGAGTTCACCAACCTGGTAATCGAGGCCGATCCCTACAAGCTCCAGGCTTTCAATGTCACGGTCGACAACATATCGTCACGTATCCAGGAGAGCAACCAGAGGGTTTCGGGCGGCAGAATATCGGAACAGGGATTCCAGTATCTGGTAACAGGTTCCAATACCCTGACCGATGAGACTGCGTTCGGAAACATTATTGTAGGATATAAGAACACTGAGGCTGCACAGCAGGGTACACGTGTGGGCGAGTTTGCATCGGCCAGCATGGCACCAATATATCTGCGTGACGTAGCCGACATACACTTTGAGAACCGTGAGCCCGAGAACATAGTCAGGGTGAACGGCAAGCGGAGCATCGGAATATCCGTATTCAAGGAGATGGACTATAATACCGTCAAGGCAGTTGAGGGTGTCAAGACAAGCCTTGCCAAGATTCAGAAGTCACTGCCCGGATATGAGGTCAAGATCATCAGCGACCAGGCTACATTCATCAACAACTCTATCGGTGAGGTTAAGAACAGCGCCCTGCTGGGTGTGCTGCTGGCTATCGTGGTGTTGTTCGTGTTCCTGCGCAGGGTGGGTACCACTCTTATCGTGGCCGTATCAATACCTGTATCAATCATAGCAACCTTTAACCTGATGTTCTTCAGCGGGCTGACCATAAACATACTCACGCTTGGAGGTCTTGCTCTGGGTGCGGGTATGCTGGTGGATAACGCCATCGTGGTTATTGAGAGTATATTCAGGAATCAGGAACGCGGTCTTTCGGTGCGTGACGCCGCTGTGACCGGTACATCCGAGGTGGCCGGTGCGGTATCGGCATCAACCCTTACCACCATCGTGGTATTCCTGCCTATCGTATATCTGCACGGTGCAACAGGTGAACTGTTCAAGGATGAGGCCTGGACGGTAACGTTCTCGCTGGTTTCTTCACTTCTGGTGGCTATACTGGTGATACCTACACTCTATGACAAGATATTCGGACGCAAGAAAGCCGTTCCCCTCAAGAACTTCAGTTCGGTGAACATAAAGGGTTACAGCTCGTTCCTGAAACGTCTTGTCGGTAAACGCTGGTGGGTTATATGCGCATCGGTCATACTGGTTGCCGGAACCGTATTCCTGCTGCCGTATGTAGGTACCGAGTTTATGCCCAAGACCGATGAGGGTACCATCAATGTGAAGGTGCGTATGGCCGAGGGTACCAGCCTGGACCGTACATCGTCCACACTTGAGAGTCTTGAGAATCTGGTTTTTGACCTGACTGAAGATCCCGACATTGTAATCTACACACATGTGGGACCGGGTGCATCGGCTCAGAATATGGACTTTGAGGGTGAGAACACCGCTTCGATGAAGATACAGCTTTCAAAGGCATCGGCCGTTACTCCTGATTACCTTACCGAGGTCCTTGCGGCCTATATTGACGGCGTAGAGGGTATGGAACTCTCGTTTACTCAGGATGACAACTCTCTGAGTTCGATGATGGGTACCGAGGATGCTCCTCTGGTGGTCGAGATAAAGGGTGAGGATCTGGACCTGCTGTCTGCACTTACATCCCAGGTAAAGGCAGCGGTTGACTCGATTGACTGCCTGTATAACGTTGAGAGTTCACTGGCAGGCGGAGCGCCCGAGATCATCATCACGGTTGACCGCGCCATGGCCGGAATGAACAACATTAACGTATCAACCATAATTACCCAGATACAGCAGCATCTTGCCGGACGTGAAGCAGGTCAGATGGACTACAGGGGTGACATGAGAGATATCAGCATCAAAGTTCCCGGCGTTTCTCTGGCCGATCTGAACAATATGGTCATAACATCGGGCCAGAAAGATTTCCGTCTTGTGGAACTGGCCAAGATCAGTGAGAGCACAGCACCTAAGGAGATATCGCGCCTGAACCAGAACCGTGTGACACGCGTCACTGCCGAAATCGACGAGTCAATATCACTGGACAAGGCCGCACAGCGTGTCAGAGATGCGGTATCTGGCATTGAACTGCCGCAGAACTACTCCATAACCGTGACCGGTGAGGAGGAGCGTCGTGCAGAATCGATGAACAGCCTGCTTCTGGCACTGGTATTGTCAATCGTACTGGTTTACATGGTGATGGCATCACAGTTCGAGTCACTGCTGCATCCGTTCACCATCCTGCTCACCATACCTCTGGCTTTGGTGGGTGCGGTACTGATGTTCCTGATAACAGGTATAACCGTGAATATAATGGGTATCATAGGTATGGTTATGCTGGCCGGTATCGCGGTCAACAACTCTATTATCCTTGTGGACCGCATAGGACAGCTCAAGGAGAGCGGTCTGAGTCTGACCGATGCCATTGCAGAGGCTGGACAGCAGCGTATCCGCCCCATTCTTATGACCAGTCTTACCACAATCCTGGCACTTGTGCCTATGGCATTGGGAATAGGCGAGGGGGCATCCCTGAGTTCGCCCATGGCCATCGCCGTGATAGGCGGTCTGGTTACCTCGACTCTGCTGAGTCTTGTGGTGATACCGTGTGTGTATTATGTATTTGAAAGCGCCAAAATCAGAATCACAGGCAAATGAAGTCATTTATTGACCGTAGAGTAACTATCTGCATGCTTCTGGTGGCGATGACGCTGCTGGGCTATTTCTCATACAAGCAGCTTCCCGTTGAGTTGCTGCCCAATACGGAACTGCCCCAGCTTTACGTGACATGCTCGTCCAGAAGCGACCTTACTCCGGCATACATGGAGCAGCAGGTGGTGATTCCGCTCGAGGGAGCAATAAGCGCTGTGGGTGGCGTGGAGAACATGGAATCGACGGTATCGGGCCGACAGGGTTCCATCAGGGTTGATTTCAAACGCGGAACCAACCTCAAGATGACCACCGTAAAGCTGCAGGAGAAGATCAGCTCCATAAGGGGCGATTTCCCGAGCGATGTCACAGTCAATGTCCAACAGGCCAACATTACAGGTGTAAGCAACCAGTTCATGTCACTTCAGGTGCGCGGATCGGGTGGTGTTGACCGTCTGAGAGCCATCGTGGACAAGGATGTGGTACCGCGTCTGGAGAGTATAGACGGAATAGCAGGCGTGACGGTGTACGGCGGACGTGTCAAGTCAATCGAGATACGTTCCAACCCCGAGGCAATGCATGCACTGAACATATCCAATTCACAGATAAGCCAGGCTTTGAACCAGTATAACCAGGAGCGTACTTTCCTGGGATTCATAAGCGAGCCTGACCGTAAGTATTATGTTCAGCTTGACGCCAACTATGACGACGTGTCGCAGGTGGAGAACCTGGTGGTGGCGCAAGGCCCCGTATATCTGAAGAATGTAGCCACTGTCTTCTTTGACTACAGGGAGGAGACAACCATCAGCCGTGTGAACGGTATGGATGCCATCTCCGTGTCTCTGGTGAACGGAGCAGGTGAGAACCTTCTGAGCCTCTCCAACCGTACACTGAAGCGTATTGATGAAATAAACAAGGAGGTAGCCGCACAGGACCTGCAGCTTGTGGTTCAGTCAAATTCGGCCGACCAGATAAGCAACAACATATCACAGATAGTAAAACTTGCCCTGATAGGTGGTCTTCTGGCTGTTCTGGTGCTGTGGTTCTTCCTGCGCAACCTGAGCCTTGTGTTCTTTATCGCGCTGTCAATACCTGTGTCCATATTATCGGCCTTCAACGTGTTCTACGCAGCCGGTATATCCATAAACACCCTTACCCTTATAGGTATGGCGCTGGCTGTGGGTATGTTGCTGGACAGCAGTATCGTTGTGTTGGAGAATATCTACCGCCTGGCATCAATGGGAATGCCGCCGCGTCTGGCAGCGCTCCAGGGTGTCAAGGAGGTGCGTAAAGCCCTTATATCATCTACGCTCACCACGATAACGGTATTCCTGCCGTTTGTATTCTCGGATGAGCCCATGATCAAGCTGCTGGGAAAGAACATCGGTTTCTCCATCATATCGACCTTGTTGTTCTCGCTCCTGGTTGCCGTAACGTTCATCCCTATGGCTACGGCAGCCATGATGGAGCGTGGTGGCGGCAGTAACAGTGTCTTCTTCAAGAAGATGTCCATACATGACCGTCCTCTGCAGATGTATTCGACTCTGCTCAAGACGTGTCTGAGAAAGCCCGGACCGACTATCGGCATAGCCGTGGCCGTTCTGGTTATAGCCTTTGTATTCGCCCTGTCCCGTGATACCGGTCAGAACCGTCAGGTTGACAGTGACCGTATCAACGTGAACATTACAATGCCCAGCGGCAGCACTATCGATGATACCGATGAGGCAACGGCTACTCTCGAGGAGCGTCTGGACAGCCTGGAGTATAAGAAGGATGTGATAAGCCGTATCCAGGAGGATCAGGCATCAATTACCGTCACTCTGCAGGAGGGATACAACAAGAAGGGTGGTCCTACCATCAGCCAGCTTGTTGAAGAGCTGAATGAAAGCCTTGCCCTTGAGAATGAGATTGACGTTCGTGTTACTGCGGGTTATGCCCGTGGCAACCAGAGTGCATCGGGCCTGAGTTCCCTGACCCGTTTCATGAGCGTGCTGGGTATGGGTGACAATACTGAGAGAATAGTCGTCAAGGGTTCTGATACAGAGACCATGCGTGTGGTTTCAAACAACCTCAGATACTATCTGGAGCAGTTGGAGTTTATACGTAACGTCAGGGTAGACAACCCGGGCGGCCGTCGTGAGGTTCAGCTTACCTTTGATCCCGTGACTCTGGCATCGTACAACATATCCACATCGGCCATAACACAGGCCCTTAACTCTCTGAACCGTACTACCAGCACCGGTGCCAGCTTCAAGGTGGGTACCGATGAGTATGACATCGTCATAATGGATGACCTGACCGAGGAAGAGGAGGAGATGGGACGCTGGGAGAAGACCTTGGATGATTTGCGTCGCGTAATCGTGACCGATGCAAACGGCGGCACCCATGAACTGCAGCAACTGGCCAACATCCGTCTGAGCCGCGGACCGTCGGAGGTACGTCGTGTCAACCGTGACCGCCGCGTGAATGTGACATACTCCATATCACAGAGTGAGGAACTGCCCAAGGATGTGCTTGACGGCTATCATGATCAGATTGATGACCTGATTGCCAACTACAACCTGCCTTCGGGCCTGGCTCTCGAGGTTCAGCGCGGTGATGACTCCACCAGTGAGTTCAAGTTCCTGATACTGGCGTCTATCATACTTATATTCATGATATTGGCATCGGCCTTTGAGTCACTGACCACGCCTATAGTCCTGCTGTTCTCCATCCCGCTGGCTGCCATCGGCTCGCTGCTGGCTCTGCTCCTGTCGGGCAACAGCCTGATGAACGCCAACACGCTTACAGGATTCCTTATCCTGCTGGGTATAGTGGTAAACAACGGTATCATACTGATTGACTACTCAACGACATTGCGCCGCCGTGGCTACAACCGTATGAGGTCAATCATGAACAGCGGTTATTCGCGTCTGAGACCTATCTGCATCACTACCATCACCACCATCGTAACGCTTATCCCGATGGCAATGGGTGACAATGAGTATGCAGGTGCCATAGGTGCTCCGTTCGCGCTGACTGTAATAGGCGGTCTGACATTCTCGGCCATACTGACGCTGCTGCTCATACCTACGCTCTACATATCGTTTGAGAACATGAGGGCATGGTACAGGAAATTGGGCAGATACACCCATATACTGCATGCAGTGCTATTCGGCGTGGGCCTGATACTGATCTTTACTACCGTACACGGTATATTCCGCATACTCATCTACATAATTGTGCTGGCTATAGCTGTTCCGGGTATTACGTACTTTATAAAGAGTTCGGTACGTTTTGCACGTAAGGATATCGTAAAGCCCGGCGAGCCGATTGTAATTGAGGTGCGTAACCTGGTCAAGGTCTATGACTGGTACAGCCTGTTCCTGCGTCAGTGGCGCAGCGGCCTGAATATACGCCGCCGTTTGGGACTGGCACGCACTTTCCATCACGCAAAGGACTTTGTAAGCCTCTTGTGGCAGGTGGTTGTATTTGGATATACATGCTATCTGGCCGGATGGTATTTTGAGAAACAGGGCTGGATCCTGCTCATGACCATTATTACACTGGCAGGTGTCAACAATATCCTCAAGGCTGTACTTGAATATATAGCATACAAGTTCAAGAAGGGTGCCGGTGCAGTGGCTGTAATCCGCAAGATCCTATATTGGGCACTTCCGATATGCGCTATGATGTTCCTGAGTTCACGCATTGAGAGCAAGGGCTTCATGGTATTCATTGCCGTGGTATGGATATTGGGACTCTTCATCAGCAAGACTGCAGACTATCTGTATGAGAACAACATCAATGTAGAGCGACTCAAGGGTGAGACTGCCGGTATCCGCCGTGCATGGTTCGTGTTCGTAAAGAGTATTCCTATCATCGGCAAGCGTAAGAAGCCGTTCAAGGCCCTGCGTGGTGTGACGTTTGAGATTCACAGCGGTATGTTCGGCCTTCTGGGTCCGAACGGTGCCGGTAAGTCCACGTTCATGCGTATCGTGACCGGTATCCTGCGTCAGAGTTACGGAACGGTGTTCATAAACGGTATGGATACCCTCAAGTACAGGGAGGAGCTGCAGAGCCTGATAGGCTTCCTGCCTCAAGAGTTCGGCATGTACGAATCCATGAGCGCATGGGACTTCCTTAATTATCAGGCCATCCTTAAGGGTATTACCGATGAGAAGGTGCGTAATGAGAGACTGGAGTATGTACTGACATCGGTACATATGTATGAGCAGAGGAATTCGGCCATCGGATCGTTCTCGGGCGGTATGAAGCAGCGTATCGGTATTGCGCTTATACTGCTCAACCTGCCGCGTATCCTCGTGGTCGATGAGCCTACCGCAGGTCTTGACCCGCGTGAGCGTATCAGGTTCCGTAACCTTCTTGTTGAACTTAGCCGTGACCGTATCGTGATATTCTCGACCCATATCATTGAGGATATAGCAAGTTCATGTAATCAGGTTGTGGTTATTGAGAGGGGATCGCTCAAGTACTTCGGTGAGCCCAACGATATGGTCAATCTTGCCAAGGACAAGGTATGGCTGTTTGACATTGAGGCATCCCGTCTGGGTGAACTCGACGAGAAACTCATTGCCAATCACATCCAGGACGGCAGCATGATCAAGGTTCGTTACATATCTCCCACATGCCCGTGGCCGGGTGCCGAGCTGGCTGAGCCTAATCTGGAGGATGCATACCTGTGCCTATTAAAGAACCTTTAAAAGGAGTTGAACTATGTCAGTATTACAGACAACAAAATCATTCGGCAAGTTGTGTATGTACAACATGAGGATAATATTTGCCGGCAAGTTCATATGGTTCCTGCTGGTGGGCCTGGCGCTGTTTTTCTTCCTCATGTTCGCAGCCGCGTCAAGAGGCACGTCGCTCAGTCACGGCATGGTTTACAGCCAGCTTATCATACCGGGACTGCTGCTGGTTTTCTATCCGTCATGCTTCGGTATTCAGAATGATGCCGACCACCGCATCCTGGAACTTCTTTTCGGTATACCCAACTATATGTACAAGGTATGGTTGTTCCGCCTGGTGATGATATATGTCGAGGTATATCTGATTCTTGTGGTATATGCCTTCCTGGCCAGAATCCTGCTGTTCCCCGTAGAGCCATTCTCCATGGCGGCACAGCTTATGCTTCCGGTCACACTGTTCGGTAACCTGGCATTCCTGTACTCAACCCTTATCCGTAACGGAAATGCCGCTGCCGTGCTCTCCGTGCTTACGGTGATACTGGCCATGATCCTTGGCAATATCCCGTTGGTGGAGAACAAGATGTGGGATGTAACCATCAATCCCTACGAGGAGCCCGAGAACATCAATGCCGCCATCTGGAGCCTTACATTGCTCAAGAACCGCATCATCATGGCAGTCGCAGCTGTTATATTCCTGATGTCGGGGTTGCTTGGCTTGCAGAACCGAGGCAAGTTCTTAGGATAAAAAAACACTCCCCGACATGGGGAGTGTTTTTCTTTCAGGAAGTCTGCTGAGTATTACTCGGCAGACTTTTTTCCGTTGATGATGTGGATTCCCTTATTCAACTTGCGGGTGCTGTTGTCCAGCTTGCGTCCCTGCAGGTCGTATACGGATTCTGCATCATTTGCGTTCAGGATATCCTGGATTCCGGTGATACCCAGTTCGATGTCTATTACCATGGGCTCGTCGGGAGTTCCGTAGATAGAATTGGTCTCGTAGATGAGAGTCTGCGGTACCTCAGTTATCTGATCGCCGACGGCAATCTTCAGGGTCAGATTGCAGGCCTCGTCACCGGGGATGGTGAGGTAGGCTATGCCGTCTGCCTGGGTGGTTGCTGCTGCACGGCATTCGTCACCGGCGAATACACCCAGTTGAGCATTGCTTAAGGGTGCTCCGTGTCCGATTATCTTGGCTGCCATGATGGCGTTGTCAGGATAGTTACGGAAGTTGACGGGGTTGAATGTCTGGTTAGCCTGGTTCTCGTTAGCACGCTCAGGAGCACGCTGGGGTGCTGCGTTGACGATGGTTCCGGGGTAGGTGAATGACATCTGATCGGCGCCGATCATCAGTTTGTAACCCATACCGGGCTGCAGCATCATAAGTGAGCCGCCCCATTCGTAGCTGTCCCAATAAGCGACACCGCGCTGTGCCTTGATCATGTCACCGTTGTTCTTGGACAGATCGGCAAGGGCATTGCCCAGTGAAGCAACCTGACGTCCGTAGTATCCGATCCAGTTCCAGCCCTTATAAGCTGTGATAGAGGACTTGACTGTTGAACCTACCAGACGGAGCTTGCTGTCTGCCTTCATCTTGACAGCGTACATTACAGTATTAGACAGGGTCTTTGACATGTCACCCTTCCACTCACCGTTGGTGTATGAGAGGTAACCGTTATGGCCCTTGACTGTGATCACGTCTTCACGGATGTTCTTGAAGAGTTCATCGATTGACATGTTCTGTGCCTGTACGTTGAATGATATCCAGTTCCAACCGGCCTTGAGCTCGATGATCTGCTCGATCTTGTCCTGAACTGCGAACAGGCTGGGGTTGGTGAATGATCCCTGGAGTGTACCGTCGGTGAAGTTGACCTTCTGTCCGCCTTCCAGTATAACCTCGGGATATACGGTTCCGGTAGTTGCATCGTATGCACGGAATGTAACTTCCTTGCCTGCATCCTTGCTGTCACCGTAGATATCCATGGTGATGAAGTAACTGTCATAACGCTGGTTGTACTCGGGATAAGCCAGACCGCGGCATTCCTCGCCGATGAATGCGGCAAGAATATCGTCAGTATCGGTCATGTACTTGTCATCATTCTTGAGTACGCCGATGACGTTCATTGATGTCTCGTAATCGTGCTGGTTAACTGCCCAGTCGGGGATGTTGCCTGTTACGGTTACGTTGACAGTCAGAGGAGTCTCGATACCGTTGTTACCCTTCAGGTAAACAGTCTCCTGATACTTGCCGATAGGTGTGGCAGGACTTACCGTGAAGTTGATCTTGCTCTGACCCGTCGGGTTGATTGTACCGTAATCGGCACTTGCAATCAGCCACTCAGGCAGACCGTAGAGTGTCCACATCTGCTGTGAACCGCTCTTGTTCACGATGGTGGCAGCCATGGTAGCCTCGTTGGTAACGGTTGTCTTGGCGCTGAGTTCATCATCCATCCATTCCAACTCGTTGCGGCTTACGAATGCCGACCAGGTTACAGGCATTGAGTAGTTGCCGTTCTCATCACGTACGTCACGTACGGTGAAGTTCAGGGTAGTACCCTCGATGGCTGCGGCATCCTCATCAATGTCAATCACGATCTTGTTGTCAGATGCGGTGAAATTGAATCTTACGTTGGTCTCTGAAGGCTTGACGCGCAGAGCGGGAGCCTCGGTTACATAACTGATTGAAGCCGGCTCGGCATTCAGAGTAAGAATCTTTGCAACGTGTTCACTGTCGTCCTTTACAAGATCCCTGTCAAGTCCGACGGTGATAACCTGGTTGAACTGGTCAAGAGTCTTCTTCTCGAAGGGGAAGTAGGCGATGAGGCCGTCCTCCTTACCTGTGAGACGTACTCTGCGGTTTCCGGTCAACTGGTTTGAATTCATTGTTGCACCCCATACGCGCAACTCATCGATCTGTCCCTTGAATACACGGTCATATGTGTAGTCAGAGCCGGCAGTGAAGGTTGTGCGACGGATACCCATGAACAGATGGTCGGTGTTTATTGAACCTACGTTCTGTCCGCTGGTGGAAAGAACACGCTCACCGTCAACATATACTGCAGCGGCTCCCTGACGCAGCATGCTCAGTGCTATGTGGTGCCATGCATTGTCATTGATGACAGCGCTGGTACTCAGAACTGCGGCAGCAGATTCATTGTAAGCCTGCTTGCCGGTAAGTTGCAGCTTGCCGTCGGTAGAGATCCAGAGGGCTACTTCACCCATCTGCAGCAGCTGTGCCTCGGAGGTCTGCTTACCGCCACGCATCCAGAACTCAATAGCGTAGTCATCGTCGCTGAACAGCGGCAGGTCACCGGTTGCTACAGAGAGATAGTGTGAACCATCCAGGTCAATGGCAATGTTGTCATTGTTCATATACCAGGTCTGGTCGGGCATTACCATGTGGCGGTTACGGCTGTAGTCGCGGATGGTGGTGCCTTCACCCTCGTTCATCTTCCAGTATCCGATGAGGTGACGGGTTGCCGGGTTCTTGGTCTTTGTGCGGTTGAGCAGTGCTGTAGCCATGTCATGTGCTTCGTCCCACAACAGAAGTTCGTGGATGGCACCGCTTATGTTCTGACCTACGGTGAGAGGACCGTTACCTTTATATTTAACGGTGCTCAGGCCACTGAACAGAACTATTGTAGTGTCAGCATCGGCTATGGTAGCGCTCAATTCACCACTGTTCCTGGTGTTACGGTAGTTCAGTGAGAGGAATGCCCACTTGTTCTTAGGCATAACCGCTGTTGATGTGTAGGACTTGGAGCCGATGCGTACAACGAGTTTTCCGTCGTTGTTGGCCTTGACTGTGAACATATTGCCGGGAGTACCGTGTGAGAGGATAGTTCCGGCTCCGTTCAGGTTCATCCAGAGATCGAATGAGAAGTCCTTTCCGGCCAAAGCGATGCTGGCTTCGGTCTGGGCTGCCTTTGCGGTGTTCTGCATGCTCAGGGCGATATCGTGATCGATTTCGGCTCCGTTAAGAACGCCGGTTACAAGGAAGTTCTGATCCTTTGTGAGTTCACCGCGCAGGATATTCTCATTGAAGACCAGGCTCAGTTCATCACCGATGCCCAGAATGCCGGTGGCGGGCTCGGGCATACCGAGCGGACGCGGACGTGACATGTCCTTGGTCAGTGTAATTTCGTCACTGTAACGGTAAACCTCACTTGTGCCGTAAGTGCTGGCCGATTCTACGCGGAACACATACTTGCCGTCGCTGAAAGCGTTCATAGGCAGTATGTAACTGACACTTGAGCCAGTCTTGGGCAGTTCCTCGGAGTTGCTGTTCGGACCCTTCTTGAGCACATATTCCTTAAGTTGTATCCAGTCTGTAGCACCCTGAGGCTTGTACTGGATGCGGAAGGCCTTGAGGTTGTGATAGTAACGGTCAAAGTCTGAGAACGTCAGGGTAAGGTTGGTGCCTGTCTGAGTGTTCATCAGAGTATTTGACAGTTTCAGGTTTACGTTCGATGATGAAGGAACGTAACTTGCATTGATGAAGATTGTGTCGGCAATATCCTCGGGCTGTGACTCAGAGGCAAATACTATACCAATGCTGTCATAATCCAGGATACTCAGGTCTGTCTGCTTAAGCTGCAGGATCTTGGTCAGTGTCTGGTTGCCGGGAACCTTGATGAGGCGTCCTTCGGCAGTCAGAGTCTTGCCGTCCATCATGAGTTGTGCTCCGTTGGGGTTGGTCTCGTCAAGCAGGAAGAGCAGGTAGGTGACATCCTCACCGATCTCTGATGCGTTGCTCAATCTGAGTGTGTAGTTTGCAGCACTTCCTGAAGGTATGTCGCTCACGTCAAATACGTCTACGTCAATCTGCGGAACCTCAATCTGCATGGTTGCTTCCATGAGGGTAGTACCTTTCTTATAATACTGTGACTCGACCTTGCCCTCATAAGGATTGCTGGTCTGTCCGCCGCGTGTGCGGAATATGGGGCTGAATGCTCCGTACTCGTAAACATCGACTGTCAGAGCATCGATGCCCTCCTCAGCCAGATTGTAACTGAATGAAGTGGTGTAACTGGTGCCATCTTCACCAGCCTCATGACGGCCGCCGTTTGCAGTGATCTCAACATCGGTATCAATACCCCAGCCGCTGAAATCGAATCCGGCGTGGTTGCCTATCATTACGCCTGCAGATACGCTCCACTCCCAGGTTGAAGTATGAGTCGAATCCTTCTCGATGGAGTAGGATACGCCTGCACCTCCGTTAAAGGAGTAGTTTACGTACTTGACACTGTCCTTATTGTTGCGCAGTTCATAAGCGCGGATCTTCTCCTTCTCGTTGAAGGCCAGGTTGTTCTTCCAGTTCTTGATCTGGGTGTTGATCCAATGGATGCTGTCCATTGCAACCTCCTTCTCCTGGATGCACCACTGGAACAGTTTGACGTTGTCGCCCTTGACAGAGTCGGGGAGAGTCTTTGATGTGCGTGGTATGATAACCGTGTATGTACCATCCTTACCAAAGTCTTCGTCATCGGGCTCCAATGTGGTGAAATAGAGGTTACCCATCTTCTTGCCGAAGTCATGCATTCCGACTCCGTCCTTGGGATCGAATGAATTGATCGAATCCTGAGTGGTTGTCTGGAGCAGGCTGCTGCGAATCAACTCGAAGTTAGGCAGCAGGTAATCCTCAATGTAACCCTGAGTATAGGCAAAAGTAGTACCGAAACTCATGCCAGTTGAGATTACATCCTTCAGTTCAAGGGCAAAGCCGTTGCCTTTACGGGTGAATCCTACGTTACGGGCATTGCCGAATATGACGTTGGTGGCCTGTCCGATGAATACGTCACCGTAAGCACCCACGTAATCGGGCTCCTCGGATGTGTTGAATGCACGGGTTATGGAAACCGATGTCTCTACGGTCTCACCGTTCTCACCCTCATTCTCCATGGTGGCATGGACGGTCAGGTCATCCTTTGACTCAATCTTGATGGTGGTAGCGGTTACGGCTGCTGCACCTACACCTACTACGGCGCCTGCTATAGCTTCGGTAGATACACCGAACTTGAATGTTACACCTCCGTCAAAACTGTCGGACCAGGTGTCATTCTTGGTGGTGGCTGTTGATGTTACCGTACCGGTACTCCACTCGGCCGATGATCCTGTCCCGGGAGGATCACGCAGGATCATGTCAAGTTTGTCGGGACCGCTTGTTACGAAGTTGTTGCCTGTAGGCAGGTCACCCAGGATTATACCTGTCATGCCGTTTCCGCTCCACTGATACTCTTTACCTTCAATGTCATAGGTCATTGAAATGGTTCTGGTGTAAGGATAAGCGACATTGGGCAGACCGGCTTTCCACTTGTATGCGGCGCAGCCTACGCTGTCAAGTTTGATCTGGTTGCTCTTAAGACCGTAAGTCTCACCGGCCTTGGCCGATGTTACGGTTCCGTCGGGCAGTATGACCTGATCGGCCGTAACCAGGAATACGGTCTGGTCATCGGACAGGGCATTGCCGATGGTAACGACTGTATTCTTGAGCGGTACCTTTGTTACGACGGGATTGTTGATGTTCTGGTCGTAGTTGTTGTACTGCTCATATCCCTCAAGCAGGAAGATATAAGGATCACCCTGTACAAACAGAGGATGATTGAATTTGTAGGAGTTGTTCTCTATGACAGGGATAACGGTTTCTCCCAATGCATCCTTGTACTTCTTTTCAGAGATACCGAACAGTCCCTCGGGGAGGTTGTTCTGACGTACATTGAATACCGGCTCGCTATGGAACGGCTCAGTCAACTTGTAATGATAGGAGTAAAGTTGATAGCCGTTCTCAGTGTAGAGAGTATCGGAAAGTTCGTGCTGCGGGTTGGTCAGGTCAATAGTCATTGATTTGACGATAGTCTCACCCTTGACTACAGTCTTGACGTCAGCCATCTGATACATCAGCGGCGGTACCAATGCGGAGAATTCACCTGTCTTGGGATCGGTGCGGATAATCAGTTTGCGGCAGTCCTCGGCACCTGCACCACGCCATGATGTACTGTTTATTGTATCTGAGGCTGAAGCAATGGGATAGGTCTGACTGTTTGCCAAATAGCTGACTACTGTTCCCTGGACCTCCTTGACTACATTCATGCGGGGATTGGTGAAGGTAGGAGTCAGTACAATCTGTGCTACACCGATGTTGTTCTCACTGAGGCCGAAACCTACGTTCTTGTCTATTTCAATCTCACCGCCTACAACACGACCTGTGAAGTTCACAAGTGTGGTGTCGCGGAACTCAAGACCACTTTTTTCGGAGTCAAAGGTCTCCCTGGTTCCTGTGTTGAACGGGTCGGCCGGGTAACGTCCGTTGGCAAATACGTGACCGTTCTTGGACAGGGTGATGTAATGGTCGCCTATGGGTACGCTGATTGTGAATGTACCGTCATCCTCACTGGAAGTAACCATCTGTCCGTCCTTGGTGCACATCACACCGTCAACAGCGAAGTTTACACCACCTACAGGATAATCAGTGCCACTATATACGACCTTTCCGCTTACGGGGAATGAAGATATATCCTCAAAGTCAACACCTGAGTGGTTGAGCGATGACATGCTGATGAAGCGTGACTGTGCCGATGGTGCGAACTTGTGGATGTTGAGTGAAGGTGTTACGGTATATGAAGTACCTTCGCCTGCGAAAGGCACGCCACGTATGGTATAGTTACCGTCAATATCGGTATATGCCATCAGGCTCAGCTGCTCTTCGCTGGGAGTGTAAGTGGAACTTACGGCAGCCACTTCCATTGTTGCATGATGACCGTTTGCGACACCGTTTGTCTTGGAGAAGTCATATGCCAGTGACTGTGACGAGATACCTTCATCAAGCGGATAATAGATTGCCAGTCCATCTTCATTGCCGGCCAGGGTATGATTATAGTTGTGCTCAACGTCTTTCTCTGTCAGGGCCTTGCTGAAGAAACGGAATTCATCAAGATAACCGCCGAATGCCTTACCGTCTGTTGATGACTCACCTCTCTTTCCGTCTCTCATGATGCCGAGTATGGTACCCGCATTGTCGCCGTTTACAATATGTCCGGTCTTCTCAATCTTCTGTACCTGGCTGTTGCTTCTTACAAGTATGGTCAACTTCTGGGTATCCTTCTTGTATATGAATGAGACGTGACTCCATTGGTTGGCAGGTATGATATAGCCGGTTTTAGTCTCCTTGTTGTGCGTGTTGACTACAATAGAGTATTTGGAACCGTTAAATTGCAAACGGAATGCAATCAATGACCACTCGTTGAACAGGTGATAGTAGTCTTTGTTTCCCGTTGCCGACATCTTTGTACTGTCAGGCCAGAGATACATCTGGACTGTGAAATCACCCGCAAAGAGTTTGGCCATATTGGCTTTATCGTCTGTTTTGTATGTAAGACCGGAGTTGCTGACACCATCAAGTAACAAAGAGTGCATTCCTGTAGCCAGGCTGCCGTCACTTGTTTGCTGCTTGAGTATGACCTTTGCGTCACTGACGGCTGTTCCGGTACCGTAGGTGATACGTCCGCTGACAACACCGGTTGCTATATTGAAGCCGTCGATTTTCTTTTCATTTCCGGAAACGCGGTCCTCACCGTTCATCATCCATGAGGCGACCTTGTACTCGTTGAAACTGCCGGGAAGGGCGGTTACATCATCGTAACTGTAACTGGCAGCGGTGCCTGATGTGGAATAGATCTCGGCCCAGTCATTTTCATCGATACTGCCCAACGGGCGGCGATAGACGGTGAAGTAGGTAGTGTTGATACCGACCTGTTTGGCCATCCATCTGAGTTTGACCATGTTGCTGTATGTACCGCGTGAGGCTGAAACCTCGGTTACCTTTGACATACCTTCAAGCTGTCCTGTAACAATGTTGGACTCGTAGCCCTTACCCAGCACAGTTGTGCGCAGACGATAATAGTAGGTAGTAAATGCTTTCAGGTTGTTGGCATCCTCGTACATGCCTGATGTGGCTTCCGGATTGGTTACTGATATTGTTTGCAGTGTAGTCCAGTTTTTCTTGTCGGTTGAACGTTCAAGGGTTACGTTGACTGCATTTGAACCATCGGCATTCTTAATGGGAGAGTGTGACCATGAGACCACTATCTTGTCATCGATACTGTCGGTGGCTGCCTCTTTTGAGAAGAAAGCATCGTTACGCTTTAAATTACCGGTTGCTTCTACAGACAGTTCACTGCGGGTAGTGCCGCTTGGTGATCCTGTGGGTACGAATACTACCTTGTACTTGTAGTTCTTGTCATATTCAGGAACTGGTTTGTCGTCGTAATAATCTGTGGCATAATCCATACCTCCCTTGAGCAGAGTGCCGTCACGGTATATGCTCCATGTGCCGTTTTTGTTACGGTTGCCGGACTCATCGACTTGCCATGTCACATGTATAGTCTTGTCCCAGAGATAATCTCCGGTACCATCGGCTTTTACGTTCTTGGCACGGACAAATCCCGGCACAGATACGTTATACCACTGATAAATGTTTACCATGGGGCGATCGTTTACATTGGCGATAGTGCTGATGGGAGTTCTCTCTGAAATGACATACTCCACAGGCTTTGACTGAGCGTTCCAGAAGTCGGTACGAGCAAACGGAAGCGAAAGGTTGCTGTATGATGCTATTCCCTGATTGAATTCACCTTTGTTGTTCAATGCACCGGGATCAGTGGGAACCAGACTGCCCCATGTAGCATTATTGGTGGTTCCGACATAGGTCTTTCCGTGTTTGGTATTGAGTACACCGTTCACGGTCATGTTGGAATAGTTGCTCATCTGGGCCGAGGGGCCTGATGCAAAGGGCGACGTAAGTTTGTTGGTCGTCCATGAGGCCTCTTCAAACTTGGTGGAAGTGCTGTTGATACGCCACATACCCCTGATCTTGACGGTGTGGGTTTCACCTACATGCCATTTGCTCAAGAAAATATGCACATATGTGGTGTAATAACCTCCGGAAGGTGATTTACCGGGATCCCAGAACTTAACGGTATATGTTGTTCCGCTGACTGTCTTGGAGTATGTATTTCCCCACCATTCCTGGACACCTCTCTCTTTCTCAAGATAGCTCTCGCTACCGTCACCGGATCCGGGCCAGGCCAACTCCCAGTCGGGGGAGCAAATGTAGTTGCCGTCGACATAGAGGGCTGGACCTTTTTGTCCGCCGTCGGTTACGTCGTGCATAAAGAAACCGTCGTAGCCATTGGTGTCATAGAACATGACTCTGACTACAATCCAAGGCTCATCAACCGTAGGTTGGTGGGTGATGGATGACCACTGTCCAAAATGGGCTCCCGCCCACGCTGGAATGCTGCCTGCTATGAGGCATACCAAAAACAACAGTGACATTTGCCACCATCGTTTTAAAACAGATTTACTGTTCTGATACATAATGAAAGATTATTGAATAAAAATAAGATGACTATTGAACGGTATCCAATGATTATGCGCCTGTTTATTCGCGCTCTCTGATGCACTTTCCGGAACGGACGGGGGGACGCCCCATACTGGTTAGGACTGATATGAATACCATTGAAAAGGACTGATAATGTATAGCGTGCGAAATTATAAATAATTTTAGTAATAATTATTATTTTTCAAATTCATTCGTTTTCTGTTGAAAACTTATTCAAAATGCACTCATTCCAATGTTTCTTACTGCCTGGAAGAGTAGTGGATTCTTTTTGGAAATATATACTGAAACTATTATCTTTGGCGTACTGATCAATTTAAAAATGAGAATATGACAATTAAAGATTTGCAGCCCAAGATAGTTTGGGATAACTTTTACGGTATTACGCGTCAGCCGCGTCCTTCAAAGCATGAGGAGAAGATCCGTGCATGGCTTCTGGATTGGGCCAAACAGCATAATATTGAGGCTTTTGCCGATGAGACAGGTAACGTAATCATGCGCAAGCCCGCTACTCCGGGTATGGAGAACCTCAAGGGTGTCATCATGCAGGGCCATATGGATATGGTTCCTCAGAAGAATGCCGATGTAAAGCATGATTTTGAGAAGGATCCCATCGAGACCTGGGTAGACGGTGAGTGGCTCAAGGCTAAGGGTACCACTCTGGGTGCCGACAACGGTCTTGGCGTGGCTCTGGCACTGTCTGTATTGGAATCAAACGATATCAAGCACGGTCCGCTGGAACTGCTGGTTACCTATGATGAGGAAACCGGTATGACCGGTGCACAGGCTCTCAAGCCGGGTGTACTTAAGGGTGAGATTCTGCTCAACCTTGACTCGGAGACCGAGGGTGAGATCTATGTAGGTTGCGCCGGTGGTCTTGACGCATCAATCAAGGGCACTTATGAGCGTAAGCCCGAGCCTAAGGGCTGGCTCTGCTACAGCCTGGCCGTAAAGGGATTCCAGGGCGGTCACTCCGGTATGGATATCATACTGTGCCGCGCCAATGCAAATAAGGTAGGCGCGCGCGTAATGTACGCTCTGCTTACCAAGGCCGATGTCAAACTGATTGATATGGAGGGCGGCACACTGCGCAATGCTATTCCGCGCGAGTGCTTTGCCACCGTTTACGTTGATCCCGCCAAGCTGGATGTAGCCAAGAAGGTTGTGGCCGATGTATTTGCCGAGGTTAAGGCAGAATATGCTGCAACTGATCCGGGCTGCAACTATGTATTTGAGCCTTATCAGTGCGCTCCGGGTGAGACCTGTGATCCAGATGAGTGCTTGTACGTGGAAGAGGGTACAGCCCTGCGTTATATCCAGGCTATTCTGGCTTGCCCGGACGGCGTGGAGCGCATGAGTGATCAGATGCCGGGCTTGGTTGAGACATCGAACAACATGGCTATGGTCAAGATCTACAAGGGTGAGTTCTTTATCGGCAACCTGCTGCGCAGCTCGGTTGACTCAGCCAAGGAACTGCTGGCTCTGCGCGTCCGCAGTGTGGCTGAGCTGGCCGGCTGCAGGATTGAACTTACCGGAGGTTATTCAGGCTGGGCACCCAATGCCGCATCACCCATTCTGCATGTGATGAAGGAGGAGTACAAGAAGATGTTCGGCACCGAGCCCAAGGTAATGGCTATCCATGCCGGCCTGGAGTGCGGTATCCTGAGCGGAGCATACCCCAACTGGGATATGGTATCCTTCGGCCCCACACTCATGAGCCCCCATTCACCCGACGAGCGCTGCTACATCCCCTCAGTCCAGAAAGTCTGGGACTACCTGAAAGCAGTTCTCGCTGCAATACCCAAGAAGTAAAAAGAAAGGCTTGCCAACCGGCAAGCCTTTCTTTTTATATTGAGAGGCCGAAGGTCTTTTTGATGGGACTCATTACGAACATGGACTGGATGGAGCCTACGGTATCGGTTGTTCCCAGTACGTTCATGATGAACTCCTTGTAGGAGCGCATATCGGGGCAGTAGACCTTGAGCAGGTAGTCAAACTCGCCGGATATGTTGTAGCACTCAGCCACCTCTTTCATATTACGCGCGGCCTCCTCAAAGCTGTGGGCAGTATCGCGTGTCATCTCACGCAGTTTGACGCAGCAGAACACCACAAATCCCAGGTTGAGTTTCTCGGGGTCCAGCACCGCTATATACTTCTTTATATAACCCTCGCGCTCCAGACGCTTCTGGCGTTCAAAAACGGGGGTGGTGGAGAGATGCACCTTGGCGGCCAGTTCCTTGGTTGTTAAGCGTGAATTATCCTGCAAGCAGGTAAGGATTTTAATGTCTGTGGCATCCAGTTCGCCGGCTTTGGGCTCAATCAGAGTTGAAATATTCTCCTTTTCCATAGTTTATTGTTGAAATTGTTGGTTTATTTTCTTTGAATTTGTGCAAAGGTAGGAAGTTTTTCCTTAATAATGCAATGTGTTTGGTGGAATTTTCTATCGGCCGTAACTTTGCATCGTCAATAAGAAATTGAAAATTGAGAATTGATAATTGAAAATTAAAAAACATACGATTATGGCAAACAACAAATTTCATCTTGAGACACTTGCACTCCATGTAGGCCAGGAACAGGCCGATCCCGCTTCAGACGCACGCGCAGTACCTATCTATCAGACCACATCCTATGTGTTCCGCAACTCACAGCACGCCGCCGACCGTTTTGGCCTGCGTGATGCCGGTAACATCTACGGCCGTCTGACCAACTCCACACAGGATGTGCTGGAGAAGCGCATTGCCGCTCTTGAGGGTGGTGTGGCCGGTCTGGCAGTGGCATCGGGTGCAGCCGCAGTAACATACGCCCTGCAGAATATTGCACAGGCCGGTGACCACATCGTGGCAGCCGACAATCTGTACGGCGGTTCATTCAACCTGATAACACACACACTTTCAACCCAGGGCGTGAGCAACACCATAGTAAAGGTGAATGACCTGAAGGCTCTTGAGGCCGCCATCCGCCCCAACACCAAGGCAATCTATGCCGAGACATTCGGTAACCCCAACAGCGACGTTACCAACCTGGAGGCTGTAGCCGAGATTGCTCACAAGCACGGCATCGTATTTATCGTGGATAACACATTCGCTCCCATACTTATCCGTCCGCTGGAGCACGGAGCCGATATCGTGGTTCATTCCGCAACCAAGTTCATCGGTGGTCACGGATCATCTCTGGGTGGCGTTATAGTTGACGGCGGAACATTCAACTGGAAGGCCAACCCCGATAAGTATCCCACACTGGCCAAGCCCGATCCCTCTTACCATGGTGCAGTATTTGCCGATGTAGCCGGTGCAGCCGCATTCGTAACCCGTATCCGTGCCGTCATCCTGCGTGACACCGGTGCCGCCATCAGCCCCTTCAATGCATGGATCCTGCTGCAGGGTGTGGAGTCACTGCCTCTGCGTATAGAGCGTCACGTGGAGAACGCACTCAAGGTAGTGGATTACCTGGCTAAGAACCCCAAGGTTGCCAAGGTCAACCATCCTTCACTGCCTGGTCATCCCGATCATGAACTCTACAAGAAGTATTTCCCCAACGGCGGCGGATCGATATTCACGTTTGAGGTCAACGGCACCCAGGAGGATACATGGAAGTTCATCGACTCACTGCAGATATTCTCACTGCTGGCCAACGTGGCCGATGTAAAGAGCCTTGTGATACATCCTTACACCACCACACACTCTCAGATGACCTCCAAGGAGCTGGCCGAGCAGCACATAACTCCCACGACAGTACGTCTTTCAATCGGTGTTGAACATGTTGACGACATTATTGCTGATCTTGATCAGGCTTTTGCCAAAATATGATAATAAAAACAAGTTGTTTTAAGTTTTAGCTAATTTTGCCGGTGTATTCACAGTCCCTCAGTTGGGGCTGTGGATATTTCGGTTTTATAATAATCAGTCCGGTTATGCCTCTTAAATTACCCGATAAACTGCCTGCGATAGAGATTCTCAAAGGGGAGAATATCTTTGTCATGGATACCAGCCGCGCCACCAGTCAGGACATCCGTCCGCTGCGAATTGTGGTGCTCAACCTGATGCCCATCAAGATTACCACAGAGACTGACCTGATACGTCTGCTCTCAAATACACCGCTTCAGATAGAACTGAAGCTGATGAAGTTGCGCAGTCATACCTCCAAGAATACCCCTGTGGAGCACATGAAGGTGTTCTATGAGACTTTTGAGAGCATGCGTGACCAGAAGTTTGACGGATTCATAGTGACCGGCGCACCGCTGGAGCAGATGGAGTATGAGGAAGTATCATACTGGGATGAGCTCAAGGAGATATTTGACTGGGCTCGCACTCATGTGACATCGACCCTGTACATATGCTGGGCTGCGCAGGCTGCAATGTATCATTTCTACGGTGTGCCCAAGTATCCGCTGGCTGAAAAGATGTTCGGCATTTTCAAGCATAACACTATTGATGAGCCGCTGCCTATTTTCCGCGGGTTTGACGATGAGTTCTATGCTCCGCACAGCCGTCATTCTGAAGTTCGCAGGGAGGATATACTTAAGCATCCTGAATTGAAACTCTTGTCGGAATCCGATGAGGCCGGCGTCTTTATGGTATCGGCCCGCGGCGGTCGCGAGATTTTCATTACCGGACATATGGAATACTCGCCCGATACCCTGGACAAGGAGTATAAGCGTGATTTGGATAAGGGGCTGCCCATAGAGATGCCCAAGCATTATTATCGTAATGATGATCCGCAGCAAAAACCGTTGGACCGTTGGCGTGCTCACGCGAACCTGTTCTATGCCAATTGGCTCAATTATTACGTATATCAGGAGACCCCTTATAATCTCCAGGATATAGAATAGAAGAAATGACGGATACACCGTCATTTTTTTGTTAACATATTAAACTCCGTTTCGTCTGTAGTGTGTAATACGGATAAACAAAACGAAATAAATATGAAAACAAAATCTTTTTTGCTTTACGCTTTCACTTTTCTTCTGTATTCATGCGACTTGGTGGATGCCCAGGTAGTCTGGCTATCAACCAAGAATCAGGATTTTTCCAACTGTGACAGTGAGGAGCGTTATGTAAAACCGTTTGACGCAATAGTCAACAAATGCCCGTTTGATGTGTTATATGAGCAGTCAGATGAGATGTATGTGATTGTAGAGGGAGATGAGGGCTATTTCAGCCGTCTGCATACTGACGTCAGACGGGGAGTCCTTGAGATTTCAATAGATCCGGCACGTTACCGTAACGTACGTCTCAGGGTAAGGGTGGGATCGCCCGAGATAACCCAACTGAATATGTCCGGTAGCGGAAGCCTTATCTGTAAATCAGATATACTTACTGAAGGTGAGCTGATTTTAAATATGGCAGGCAGTGGAGATCTGGTAACAGAGAAGATAGTTTGCGGTGAGCTTAAATCGTCATTGTCAGGATCGGGATACATTAAAACCGGACGAATCGAGGCTGCTGATGTCAGATTGACAGTGGCAGGCAGCGGTGACTGGAATGCTTCACGAATCAAAGCCGATAACCTGTCGATTTCTCTGGCAGGCTCCGGTGATGTTGATATTGTCAACGTGGATGTTGACAACAAACTGTCTGCCAGTGTATCCGGTAGCGGTGATATAACGATCAACGGGCATGCCGGTAATGTTACAGCCAAGGTGGCAGGCTCAGGTGATATCTCTGGACGCCTGTCATACGATGATATCACTAAGGTAAGAGCAGGAAGCGGAGATATCGATTGGTAATAAAAAGATAAAGAAGACAGTCTAAAAAAAACGGCTGGCGGAAACCCGTCAGCCGTTTTATTGTTTAATATTCAAATACTCCGTATTCGCTGTGAATTGTCAGATGCGTATGATCAGACTGTTCTATGCGTCCTATTATCTGCGCGTCTATGCCGAATGATTTGCTGATGTCTATAACCTGCTGTGCATATTCCTTAGGCAGATAGACCTCAAAGCGGTGACCGCAGTTGAACACCTTGTACATCTCTTTCCACTCTGTCTTGCTCTGCTCCTGGATGGTGCGGAACAGCGGCGGGATGGGGAAGAGGTTATCCTTGATTACGTGTACACCGTCTACAAAGTGCAGTATCTTGGTCTGTGCACCGCCTGAGCAGTGAACCATACCGTGAATCTGCGGGCGCAGCGCATCCAGGAGTTTCTTTACCACGGGTGCGTAGGTGCGGGTGGGAGAGAGTACCAGCTTGCCTGCATCCAGAGGCGAGTCCTTGACGGCATCTGTAAGGTTCAGGCCGCCTGAATATACAAGTTCCTCGGGAACTGCATGGTCATAAGTCTCGGGGTATTTTCTGGCTATATCCTTGCCGAATACATCATGACGGGCGCTGGTAAGACCGTTGCTGCCCATACCGCCGTTGTACTCCTTCTCATATGTTGCCTTGCCGAACGATGCCAGACCTACAATCACGTCACCCGGACGGATGTTGGCGTTGTTGATCACATCACTGCGTTTCATGCGGCAGGTAACGGTGCTGTCCACGATTATTGTGCGTACCAGGTCACCTACATCGGCAGTCTCACCGCCTGTGGCATAGGCTCCTACACCCATCTCGCGGAGTTCGGCCAGAAGCTCATCGGTGCCGTTTATGATGGCGCTGATTACGCTGCCGGGTACCAGATTCTTGTTACGGCCGATGGTTGAACTAACCAGAATGTTATCGACTGCACCTACGCAGAGCAGGTCATCGATATTCATGATAAGGGCATCCTGTGCAATGCCTTTCCATACGGAGAGATCACCGGTCTCTTTCCAGTAGGCATATGCCAATGAAGACTTTGTACCAGCACCGTCGGCGTGCATGATGTTGCAGTACTCGGGGTCACCTCCCAGAATATCGGGGATGATCTTACAGAAGGCCTTGGGATAAAGACCTTTGTCAATGTTCTTGATGGCGTTGTGCACATCCTCCTTGGATGCCGATACGCCACGCAGCATATAACGTTCGTTTGATTCCATCAGAATTCTACTTTTGGAGCTTTGTTTGCACCTTCCTCGGCCTCGAAATAGGGCTTTTTCTCAAAACCACGCATTCCTGCTATGATACTCTGCGGGAATTTGCGGATATAAGTGTTGAACTTGGATGCATCCTCGTTGAAGTTGCGGCGCTCAACAGTAATGCGGTTCTCGGTACCCTCAAGCTGTGCCTGAAGTTCCTTAAAGTTCTCATTGGCCTTGAGTTCGGGATATGACTCGCTGATGGCTATCAGACGGCCCAGTGCACCGCCCACCTCGTTCTGTGCCTGCTGGAACTCCTTGAGCTGGTCAGCAGTCATGTTCTCGGGATTCACGGAGATTGATGTTGCCTTGGCACGGGCGTTGACTACTGCCTCAAAGGTGGATGTCTCATGTGCGGCATAACCCTTGACGGTGTTGACCAGATTGGGAATAAGGTCGGCACGACGCTGGTAAACGTTCTCAACGTTACTCCAGGCCTTGTTGACATTCTCCTCCATTGCCACCATTCTGTTATTTACCCTGACTCCCCAAAGAACAATCAGAACGATAACCGCAATGATAATCCAAGTACTTTTCTTTTTCATAACTCTATCTTTTTTGATTCATATATCCTTTTTAAAAACGCGATCCGGCACCTCCGCCGCCAAAATGACCGCCTCCGTAGCTGCCGCCAAAACTTCCGCCACCGAAACTGCGGCCTCCTCCGAATCCTCCTCCCATATGCGATCCTCCGCCTCCGTGACCTCCGGTAGAGTAGTATGATGTGCGGTTCCTTGAGGTTACAAATCCGCAGTGGCTGCATTTTAAGGTAACCAGTTCCTTCTTGACTCCGTTCTGCTTTGAAATGGTTGAGATTCCCACCTGTTTCAAGGCAATCTTTCCACATTTGGGGCATTTCCGGCTCTTGCGGTCAATCAGCAGTACAATTCCTACGACAAAGAGAAACATGCCGATTATGGTTATGATTCCTGCCAACACGGCTATTTTGTCTGTATCGTCATCATCGTCATAATCACCCTTGAGCAGAATGTCCTTAAGTGCTTCGGCACCTGCAACCATACCTTCATCCCACTCATCATCCGCAAAATGGGGATTCATATATCTTACCTGAATGCGCTTGCATAAGGCGTCGGTAAGTATTCCTTCTATGCCATAACCGGTCGCAAACTGTACGCAACGCTCACCGGTGCTGAGCAGAATGACAAGACCGTTGTCAGAACCTGACCGGCCTACACCTACGGTCTCACCCAGTTGGTGGGCAAACTCAAAGCAGTCATCCGGGTCGATGTCCGTGAGAACGGCTATCAATGACTGGATGCCGGTGCTGTCCTGGATAGTGCGGAAGGCAGCGTCGATACGTTCTACTGCCGATTGTGACAGTATACCGTCGGGATTGCAGACGTAACGGTTCCTGTCTTCCAGGTGAACCGGTCTGATATCGGACGGCTTGTAAACCTTGGCGGCAGCCATCAGACAGCCTGATATCAGAAGTGTTACGAGTGCTATTCTTTTCATTCTTATTCTCCTATTCTGTCCCAGATCTGCCATGCGGCTACGGCCTGCTGTTCAAGCATATCCTTTCCGCCCTTGGCTGTGGCTCCGTGCTCGCGGCCTTTCTTCATGAACATGGTCTCGTCGGGGTTGGCAATCACGTCAAGCAGCAGGTGCTTTTCGGACAGGAATCCGTATGGAATATCGGGACACTGGTTTACATCGGGCCACATACCCATGGGAGTGCAGTTTACTATCACATCATACTCATCCATTACAGATGGGGAAAGCTCATAGTAACCCATGATCTCAAAGTTTGAGTTGCGTGATACGAATCTGTTCTCTATTCCCATCCTGTCAAGGGCGTACTTGACAGCCTTCGAGACACCTCCCGTTCCCAGGATGAGTGCCTTGCTGTGGCCTTCAAGAAGTTCACCGAATGACTTGGTGAATCCGGTCCAGTCAGTGTTGTAACCCACAAGCTCAACGCCTCCGTCGCGGTGCAGCACCTTTACGGTATTGACAGCACCTATTGCCTTGGCTGTCTCGTCCAGACGGTTCAGGTAGGGGATTATATCCTGCTTGTAGGGTATGGTTACGTTGAATCCGCACAGGTTGGGATATTTCTCAACCAGTTTAGTCACATCCTCAATGCTCTCCAACTCATAGTTGTTGTAGTGGGCGTCAATATGCTGCTCACGGAAGAACTTGTTGAAGCGGACCATGGATGTGGAGTGGGCCAGAGGCTTGCCGATAAGTCCGAAAAGCCTGTCGTAGGACTTCTGGGGCATTTCAGGCTCGGGCTTGGCTTCAGGCTCAGGTTCAGGTTCCGGCTCCACGGTTTGTGTATAAACCGGTTCGGGTTCTTTCTCCGGTTCCCTTCTTTCCTTGAATTCCTCGTCTACGGGCGGAAAATCATCGTCTTTAACTGTCTCAGCTTGCTGAGATGCAGAAGTGTCACTCCCTAATGACGAGTCATCGGGATCATTGAGCTTGCTGTTGACTTTCTTTACGAGAGCCAGAAAAACAAAGAAAAGAGCTACAAGGAAAGGGAATGCCATAATCTATTATCTTTTTGCCAACCAATCGGTTACGTTTTTCTCAATGCGGGCAGCAAGGTCGGTGCCGCTCTCTTTAACAAACTTCTCGCCAACAATGTGCTCGTAAAGCTCAATGTAACGCTCTGAAACGGTGTCGGCGTAAGCATCTGTAATCTCGGGCATAACCTGACCGGGCTGGTTCATGAAGTTATGCTCAATGAGCCACTGGCGTACAAACTCCTTGGAGAGCTGCTTCTGGGGCTCGCCTTTCTCAAACTTCTCCTGATAGCCGTCAGCGTAGAAGTAACGTGAGCTGTCGGGGGTGTGGATCTCATCAATCAGGTAAACCTTGCCGTCACGCTTTCCGAACTCATACTTGGTGTCAACCAGTATAAGACCCTTCTGTGCTGCTATCTCGGTGCCGCGCTTAAAGAGTGCGCGGGTATATTTTTCCATTACCTCATAATCCTCCTTGCTTACCAGACCCTGGGCGATGATCTCCTCCTTGGAGATGTTCTCATCGTGACCCTCCTCGGCCTTGGTGGTGGGGGTGATAAGGGGCTCGGCGAACTTCTGGTTCTCCTTCATGCCCTCGGGCAGGATGTTACCGCACAGGTTACGGCATCCGTTCTTGTAGTCACGCCATGCGGAACCGGTCAGATAACCGCGGATTATCATCTCAACGCGGAAACCCTCGCATTTGAGGCCTACGGTAACCATAGGATCGGGGGTGGCCAGTTTCCAGTTGGGGCAGATATCGGCTGTGGCATCCAGGAACTTTGCTGCAATCTGGTTCAGGACCTGACCCTTGAAAGGAATACCCTTTGGCAGGATTACGTCAAAGGCCGATATGCGGTCTGTGGCAACCATGACCATCAGGTCATCATCGATGTTGTAAACGTCACGAACCTTGCCGTGATAAACACTCTTCTGTCCTTTGAACTGGAAATCAGTTCTTGTCAACGCTTTGCTCATTGTTATCTTTTTTAGAAATTCTTTTATCGGTCTTGTGTGCCTGCTCATAGCGGTCATATGCATCCACAACGCGGGTAACCAGCTTGTGACGGACTATATCCTTCTTGGTCATGCGTATGATGCTGAGTCCCTCTATTCCCTCCAGTACGTCCAGTGCCTGGACAAGGCCGGATATCTGTGTGGGCGGCAGGTCAATCTGTGTGAGGTCACCCGTAACTATCATCTTGGTGTTCCAGCCCATGCGGGTAAGAAACATCTTGATCTGCTGGGGGGTGGTGTTCTGAGCCTCATCAAGTATCACCACGGCGTCATTCAGCGTGCGGCCGCGCATGAAAGCCAGCGGTGCTATCTGGATTACGTTAAAGTCCATGTATTCCTTGAGTTTGGCGGTGGGAATCATATCCTGCAGGGCATCGTAAAGGGGTTGCAGGAACGGATCAATCTTTTCACGCATATCACCGGGCAGGAATCCCAGTTTCTCGCCGGCCTCGACTGCGGGACGGCACAGGACTATGCGCTTGACCTCCTTGTTCTTGAGAGCACGTACGGCAAGTGCTATAGCCGTATATGTCTTGCCGGATCCGGCAGGTCCGATGGCAAAGAGCATATCGTGTGTCTCATAATCGGTAACCAGTTTCTTCTGGTTTACGCTGCGGGGCAGGATGGGGCGTCCGGTAACTCCGAACAGTATCACATCCGAGCTTTTCTCTCCGCCTGGATCCTGGCCGTTCACGATATCCACAATAACCTCCTCCTTGAGCGAATTGTACTTGGCGCAGTACATCTCAAGCTGGCGCACTGCCTGCTCAAAACGTGCGGTCTCATCCTCATCACCCATAATGCGCATCACATTGCCCCGGGCTACTATGCGCAGCTTGGGAAACAGGGCTTTGATAAGTTGCAGATTGGTGTTGTTGACCCCGTAAAACACTGCAGGATCAGCCTCGTTAAGGACAAGATGTTTCTCTATCATGCGGACTGCTTAAAGGTTCCGCAAAGTTACCAAATTATCCTATAAGATGACCAATATTTGAGGTAAAGAGTTTGACTGCGATTGCAAGCAGGATTATGCCGAAAAACTTGCGCAGTACATAGATGAATCCGGGGCCCAGAATCTTCTCGATGCGGTCTATCGACCTGAGTACCACGAATATGAAAAGCATGTTGAGCGCCAGGGCAATCATGATGTTTATTGCCTGATACTCTGCCTTAAGTGAGAGGAGGGTGGTAAATGAACCTGCGCCTACTATCAGAGGAAAAACCAGAGGTACGAATGACGACACCTCCTTGGGGCCCGCATCATACTTGAAAATGGTTATATCGAATGTCATCTCGAATCCGATGGCCAGGATGATGATTGAGCCGGCTACGGCGAATGACTCGACATCCACACCGAACAATGACAATACACCGTCACCAAGGAAATAGATGATGGTAAGCATGACCCATGAAATAAGCGTTACTTTCAGGGCCGGAACCTTGCCGGTCTTGTGCTGAAGATCTATAATAATAGGAATAGATCCGGTGATATCAAGAATAGCGAACAGAACAACAAATGCTCCGGCTATCTCCTTAATGCTTATTGCCATTGACATACAGTTTTAAAACCGTGCAAAGATACGCACGGAATGAATAAAACCGGTATTATTTTTCGTTAATAATTATTCTCGCTGAAAATAGGGCGGATGGGAAGGCCCATATTGCGGGTTCTGGAACTGATGTAATGGTTGTCAAGGTCAGTGTGTCCCAACATCATTACGCTGGCCTCGGTGGTGAATAGTTTCTGCTTCTCGCCATCGTAATAGATAGAATTGCACCAATACCATCCGTACTGGCCGTCCCATTTGACGATGTTGTGGTCTTTCATTCCCGAAAGCGGAAGGAACAGGCTGTTGCCCTCATAACCCTTTCTGACGCTGGTGAACAGGTATCCTCCCACGCCGTTTAGCTTGCACCATTTTACTGTGCAGTTTCTTGTTGTGAGCAGTTCCTTGAAGTCTGATTCTGAAGGAATGAACCAACCGTCTCCCAGTTTGACATTGGGCATATCATCCGATTTCTGAAGATTGATCAATCCGTCAGTTGATGAGTATTTGGTAATGGAACTTTCTGTTGCTACGGTATTGCCGTCATTCCATGTGTAGTTGCTCCATTCATAACTGTCCTTGGGCTCCAGTTCACCCCACGCATAGAATGAACCTGTCTGCTCGGGACTTGAGGCACCTATGTTGCAGACAGCCCAAAGGTTGCCCGATGTCAGTCCCAGATCAACCACCTCGTATTGCTTGCCATCGGCACCCTCAACAACCTGGATGCCTTTGTTTACTATGTCCATGCTGATTGCATCCGGATCTTCTTTTTCACATCCGGAAACAAGAATTGCTGCAAACGATACTAAAGCGACGGAAAGGATCAGATATGACTTCTTCATATTAAAATGCATTATATTGGTTGTGGATGCGAATATACTAATATTTATTTTACCGCGCAATACATACGGCAAACGCCGAACATGAATTGCCGTGCACGGACGGTACTGAATCCGGCCTCACGAAGCATCGGTATGAACTTTTCGGGTAACGGGAATTTCAGTATGGAATCGGGCAGGTAAGTGAATGCTCCCGTATTGCCGGTCATGGATGCTCCTATCCGGGGAAGTATCCTGAGCGAGTAGAATTTGTAGAAACTGAAAATAAACCTGTTCCTGGGGTAGGAGAGTTCCAGTATAATGAGTTTTCCTCCGGGTTTGAGAACCCTGTACATCTCCTTGAGGCCCTTCATGAGGTTTTCAAAATTGCGTACTCCGAAAGCCACGCAGACGCGGTCAAACGTACCGTCGGCAAAACGCAGGTTCTCGGCATCACCTACTTCAAGGCCGATGGGTAATCCCTGACATTTGGCCTTTCCGACCTCAAGCATACCTTCAGAGAGGTCAATTCCTGTGATATGTGAACCGGGAGCGGCTTTCCTGGATACCGCTATGGCGAAATCGGCGGTACCGGTTGCCACATCCAGAACCTCAATGGGCCGGTCGGTGTCGGCAATGGCGCGAACGGCCCTGCGACGCCATGAGCGGTCGGCTCCGAATGACGAGATGTGGTTGAAACGGTCATATTTGACCGCAATGTCATCAAAAAGTTCGCGTATTCCTTCTTTCTTGGGCATAATCAGTAGAGAATATAGCCGATGCCTGCAAGCAGGGCAAATATGAGTGTTGAAATAACCAGCATGGGCAGCATCGGATCAAGCTCCCGTCCGGAACGTTTCCAGACTCCGGCCAGATGCCTTACGTAGAGTGGGAGCGTGATAATATATAGGTATGGTGTCCAGCCGTTTGTGAACAGGATTGAGTAGATTGCCATCAGTATCCATCCGCCGGATATGAGTATGGTATGGTATACTTTGGCCCGATGCTCACCCAACTTGAGAGGTACAGTCACGCGCGTGCCTGCGTCCGATTTCATATCGCGTATGTTGTTCACGTTCAGGACTCCTACGCTGAACAGGCCGATGGCTGCTCCCGGAATAAGGGTGCTGAAATCTATCTGGTGTGAGCATACGAAATATCCGCCGACAACCGGAACAAGTCCGAAGAAAATGAATACGAATACATCGCCAAGACCGCGGTAGCCGTAAGGCTTTTTGCCAAGTGTGTAGTGCATTGCCGCCCATATGGCTGCGGCTCCCAGAATTACAAGGCATTCGGATTGTATGCAGAGAATGGTCTTGAATGACGCTCTTATCATTCCCAGTCCCAGGATCATGCATGCCAGGACCATAATCCTGATACAGGAACGCATCTCATCCTCTGTAAGTCCTCCTTCATTCATGCTGTATTGGGGTCCTTCGCGTCCTTCTCCGTCCACGCCGCTGAGAAAGTCTCCCAACTCATTCGACATATTTGAAAGAATCTGCAAAGAGATAGTTGTCAGTATAGTCAAAAGGATTACATACCAAGAAACCTGATGTCCCTTACAAGCCATAAAAATACCAAGAACAATTCCAGCAGTAGATAGAGGAAGAGTTCTAAGTCTCATTGAGCGAACAACAGCTTTAGCAGTCATAGTCTTAAATAGCGAGGCAAAGGTACAAAAAATGAACTTACGCAGGTGTAAACGAAATGGGGCGAAGTGAGTATGCGAACGAGATGGCCCGGAGGGCCACCTTTCGCGTTAGCGAAATAAAAAAAGGTGGAGTTAGAAAACCCTTGGGTTTTCCTCGAGTCCGTCCAGGTACCTCCAAACAAAAAACCGACCCAAAGGCCGGTTTTGTTTGGAGGTACCTGGCGGACTCGAACCGCCGTACTCGGTTTTGCAGACCGATACCTAGCCACTCGGTCAAGGTACCATTTGCTTTTGCGGTTGCAAAGGTAATTGATTTTTTGATACCACCTTAATAGTATCCCGTTTTATTTAGAAAAAAATGCCATTCAGAATGGGCTGTTCTTTAAAAAATGTGAATTTGCTGTTTCAGCCATTGGCATGGAACAATAATTAATCAATTTGGGAACAATTAATAAAGTCATGAATAATTCGATAAGTAATTTTGTCACAGCAAAAGACGATAAATAATTATTTAATCTTATACCTTTTCCAATAATTGATAGAAAACGATCCCCGCGTGATTTGATTGTAGTCACGCGGGGACGTTTTTTATAATCAGCTGAAAATCAGTTCTCCATCCTTGGCGGTAGCCGTTACAGGCTTGCTGCGGTCCACCTGGCCCGAAAGTATCATCGTTGAGAGGTTGTTGAGCAGCAGTGTCTGCAAAGCGCGTTTCACAGGGCGTGCACCGAATTCAGGATCATATCCGGCTTTTGATATAAGGTCAACGGCCGATTCGTCTATTGTCAGATTTATTCCGTTTTCGGCAAGCATGCGGCATACGCCATCTGTCTGCAGTTTTACTATCTGTCGGATCTCTGATTCACGCAGAGGCATGAATACCACTGTTTCATCTATTCGGTTCAGGAACTCCGGACGTATGGTCTGCTTAAGCATTTCAAGCAGATGCTTGCGTGTCTCGTCAAGCCACTCCTGACGCTGGGCATCGGTTTGTCCTATCTGTGCCGACTTCTCACGTATGTAATCACTTCCCAGATTGCTGGTCATGATTATTATGGTGTTCTTGAAATTGACCGTACGGCCTTTATTATCGGTCAGACGGCCGTCATCCAGTACCTGCAGCAGAATGTTGAATACGTCGGGATGAGCCTTCTCTATCTCATCAAACAGAACGACGGAGTAGGGCTTGCGGCGTACTGCCTCAGTCAACTGGCCGCCCTCGTCATAACCTACGTATCCGGGAGGGGCTCCGATAAGACGTGTCACTGAGAACTTCTCCTGGTATTCACTCATATCTATTCGGGTCATGAGTTTCTCATCATTGAACAGGTATTCGGCCAGAGCCTTGGCAAGTTCTGTCTTACCTACGCCGGTAGTACCCAGGAATATGAAACTGCCAATAGGACGTTTGGGATCCTGCAGTCCGGCACGGCTGCGGCGTACTGCGTTGGCTACAGCGCTGATGGCCTCTTCCTGACCTACAACACGTTTGTGAAGTTCCTCTTCAAGGTGCAGCAGTTTCTCGCGCTCGCTCTCCAGCATACGGTTTACAGGTATGCCTGTCCAGCGGGATACCACTTCGGCTATGTCATCGGCGGTAACCTCCTCCTTTACAAGGGCACTGTCACCCTGCTTGGAGTGGAGTTCCTCCTGTATTTTGGCGATATCGGCCTCCAACTCCTTGAGTTTGCCGTAACGGATTTCGGCTACGCGGCCGTAGTTGCCGTCACGCTCGGCGTTGTCGGCCTCTATCTTGAGTTGCTCTATTCTCTGCTTGTCCTGCTGTATCTTTGAGACCAGGGCCTTTTCGGACTCCCATTTGCCGCGAATATCCTTTTCCTGTTTCTGGAGTTCCTCAATCTCGGCGTTAAGTTGCTTGAGTTTGACGGTGTCGTTCTCACGCTTTATGGCGGCACGCTCTATCTCAAGTTGCTTGAGCCGGCGGGTTATCTCATCCAGTTCCTCGGGGACGGAGTTACGCTCCATACGCAGTTTGGCTGCTGCCTCATCCATAAGGTCTATGGCCTTATCGGGCAGGAAACGGTCGGTTATGTAACGGTTTGAGAGTTCCACGGCGGCTATTACGGCCTCATCCATGATACGCACCTTGTGGTGGTTCTCATAACGCTCCTTAAGTCCACGCAGTATTGAGATTGAGCTCTGAACATCGGGCTCGTCGACCATGACGGTCTGGAAACGGCGTTCCAAGGCCTTGTCCTTCTCAAAGTATTTCTGATACTCATTCAGGGTGGTGGCACCTATGGCACGCAAATCACCTCGGGCCAGGGCGGGTTTGAGGATGTTTGCGGCATCCATGGCGCCCTCACCGGCTCCGGCTCCTACCAGAGTGTGAATCTCATCTATAAAGAGGATGAAACTGCCGTCTGACTGTATCACCTCATTTATTACGCCTTTGAGACGCTCCTCAAATTCACCCTTATACTTGGCGCCTGCCACGAGCGCGCCCATGTCAAGTGAATAGACGGTCTTGGATTTAAGGTTCTCGGGTACGTCGCCGCGCACGATACGCTGGGCGAGACCCTCTATTATAGCGGTCTTACCGGTTCCCGGTTCACCTATCAGGATAGGATTGTTCTTGGTTCGGCGGCTCAGTATCTGCAAGACACGCCTTATCTCCTCGTCACGGCCTATGACCGGATCGAGCTTGCCCTTGCGCGCCCGCTCATTCAGATTGATGGCGAACTGCTCAAGGTTCTGCGGTTTGTTCTGATTGTTCTGGTTGTATTCCATAGTCTTAAGTTTTTATTTCTATGGAATGACACGCAACAAACAGACCAAACGCTGTTTTGCGACAAATTGTCAGAGTCTCTGCTTGACGATTTCGTACATGAGGACACCTGCGGCAACCGATACGTTCAGTGACTC
>JAEEGG010003652.1_pt1 | contig 38213 bp, 29 predicted proteins | sample 9134161 | NCBI WGS metagenome assembly JAEEGG01 (sample SAMN16246543, study PRJNA631951) | gut metagenome | biome: gut microbiome; feature: rumen; material: CR-attached | host: Bos | place: Iran: Karaj | collected 2018-10
ATGCCAATGAAAGCCGGATTCCTTTCTCGCGTCCGCTGATCAAATACACGCCGACCTGGCCCCGGTCTTTTATGCCAACCATTCAGAGCAAACGGAACCTGATTGCCAAGATGAAACTGATTCCGGTGCACGAACTGATTGAAGGCAAACGTATCATCCTGATCGACGATTCTATTGTAAGAGGAACGCAGTTGCGGGAAACCACGGAGTTCCTGTTTAAAAGCGGAGCGAAAGAAGTGCATGCCCGTCCGGCCTGCCCGCCGATTACGTTTGGCTGCAAGTTCCTGAACTTCTCCCGTTCCAATTCGGAAATGGAACTGATCGCTCGGCAGATCATCGCCAAAGAAGAAGGGGAAACTGTTGCCCGGGAGATTTTGGAAGACTATTGCAATCCGGATTCTGATAGGTACCATGCGATGGTACAGGGAATCTGCAAGAAAATGGGCTTCACCAGTCTGGCCTTTAACCGTCTGGACGACATGATCAAGGCAGTAGGGATTGATCCGGATAAGCTTTGCACATATTGCTGGAACGGGAAAGACTGAAGAGCATGAATAATATATAGTTTGCAAAAAATAATAGCGTGCAGGGATTCTCAAAACCGGTCACGTTTGTGATTCCATGGACTCATGCGCCTGTGGCTTCGAAACTCGGGGCTTCGCCCCTCAGACAGTCTCGCCACCACGGCGCATTTCATCTCATGGAATTACACAAACATGCCCGATGTTTTGCTCATTCCCTGCACGCTTTTCGTTTTTAAAACGTTATAGAGTATTATTTACATGCTTAATACGAATACACAACTCCGAACAGCGCTGTCCGTCCATAGGCAGGGCAGTCGCCGATAGTGCGGGAGCCCAGCATTTCATAGGAGTTGTTGAACAGATTGTGCACTTTCAGGTAACTGCTCCAGTGTTTGCTGAATTTGTAACTCAGGTTCAGGTCTACGACAAAGTAGTTGCCGGAGTACCAATCGCTGTTGCGCCCGAAACCGGAGGTAAGCAGGATGTTGTTGGACCAGTGTTTATCTTTGTAACGCAGGGCTGCTTGCACCTGATGACGGGCTACCAGACTTGTATAGGAAGGGTCTTTATCGCCCCAGTCAGTTTTGGAATTGGTATAAGTGTAGGAGAGGGTGGCGTTATATTTGGGACTGAAGACATCGGTGACGGTCAGGTGCAGTCCCTGCTGGTGCTGTCCTTCATAATTGTCCGGACGCCACCGGTTGGTTGCCGTATTGTAATGCCAGAGAATAGGATTCTTTGTATAGCTTAAAAAGCCTCCCACATCCGCGAAAACTTTATCATTGAACTGGTGGCGGATTCCGCCATTGACTTTCCAGCCTTTTTCCGGTTCCAGGTTGGGATTTCCCTGGATCCGCTGGTTATTATAATACAATTCGTCCAACGTCGGTACGGCGTAAATGTGCTGCAGAGATCCGTAGAACGTTGTCTTTTTGTCAGGACGGTATTCCGCGCCGCTGGAGGAGATATAATGGTTGCTGAATTTGCTGTTATGAATGATACCGCTGGTACCTGTCAGGATCAGTTTGTTAAAACGGCGGACGGTTTTTACGAAAGCATTTACGTTGCTCATGCTCTTTTCATAGTTTTTGCCAAAACTCCGGTTTGGATTGTCAACACCCGGGAAACCCGGAACGGCGGCACCCGGGGCGGGATCTCCGGCCACATTATAGTTGCTTTCGTTGTCGACGCTGGTATGACGCCAGGACAAGCCGGCGGAGATGGTGTGATCCTTGCTGATGCTCCAGCCGTCCCGCCAGTCAATGCCGTTGGTGTTTGTCTTCCAGCGTCCGTAGGAAGGAAGATCTTTCTGGTGTTTGGTTCCAAAGGGGCGGAAAGTATCGCCCTGATTATAATAATGGTACAGAGAAATATAACCGGGTGCGGCAGTATTTTCTTTATAGTTATAAGTCAGCGCAAAATGGTTGGCCATTTTTGAGTAATTGTAGTCCGTCGGGTTCAGGCGTGAATACCACAGCCCCCTGTCGTTGCTGAAATGACCGTAGGTAAAGGTAAGGGAACGATTCTTTTTCAGCTGCCGGTCAATCCGGAAATACATCTCGCGGCGATTCACGGCGGAGTTGGGCATGGTCTCTTTGTTGCCTTCCGAACTTTTATAATGAAGTTCTTCCAGATTGCTGCGTCCGCCTGTAGCGGTCCAGCTCCAGCCTTTTCCGCTGCCTGCCAGCTGCGTTTCCCAGCGCCAGGCATCGTAGGGTCCCCGGGCCGCTTCAAATTTAAAGACATGTTCTTTGCCTTTTTTCGTGATGATGTTGATAATACCGCCGGGCGTATCATTGCTCAAAAAGCTGTCGCCCACGGCGCCATGCAGAATTTCGATACGGTCAATGGCCATAACCGGAGGTGTCATATCCAGATCGTAGGTTGCACGTCCGTCGGAAAAACCGCTTTCCAGATTTTGTCTGCGGCCATCAATGAACACAGCGACACGGTCATCGCCGTCGATACGGACCACCTGATGCGCCGTGTTGACCGAACCGGGGGTGACGGTTACACCGGGAGCGTACATCAGGGCCTCAGCCACGGTTTCGTAGTGATTGTCTTCCATTTCTTCTGCTGTGATAATGGTAGTGAAAGCCGGCGTCTGCCATAAATTGGTCTGATGCACGGCGCTGTGTGCGTCGACGTTGTTCTGTGGCGTCGGTGTTGCAACGTGGGTATCGGCAGCCGGTGCTGTGGCATGTGTATCGGCAGCAGATGTTACAACGTGTTTGTCGATAACAGATGCTGCTGCGTGGGTATCGGCAGCCGGCGCTTCTTTAATTTCTGCCGCATACACGGGAAACATGCCTGCTGAACAGGTCAGTAAGATCGCAGCGGTTAATTTTCTGTAATGCATGTGTCGTCCTTCTTTCCTTTATTCTTGAGTCCTATGGGAACTTTCATCTTTAACTATTATACACAAAAAGCAGGTTTCGTTCCATTTTTTTAAAAAGATTCGAAAAATCTTTTCAAAGTTAACAGATTTTTTAATATATTTGTATACATAAGTTGCTTTTGCTGTTTTTTGCTGGACAGAATCCATGTTTTACGATAAAGTAATACTATACCTATGATTTAGAGTAAATTTTTAGTTTGGGGGATGAAGATTGTGAAAAAAGGTGAACCTAAGACGTTAACGTACCTGTCGCTGGTAGCGGTGGTACTGGTGCTGGCGGGGCTGGCATATGCCGTGGTGCATAACCACATGCCGGTGAAAGAGACCGCCTGGGCACTGACGCCGCCTGTTATTGCCATTGCGCTGGCGTTGATTACCAAAGAAGTGTACAGTTCCCTGTTTCTGGGAGTGTTGACCGGCGCGTTCCTGAATGCAGGATTTGACCTGGTGGGCACACTGAATCAGGTGTTTCAGGAAGGCATGCTGAAAGTTTTATCTGATAAGTGGAACGTAGGCATTTTGATTTTCCTGATCATTTTGGGCATGATGGTGCAGCTGATGAACCGTGCCGGCGGTTCTGCCGCGTTCGGCCAGTGGGCGTCTACGCATATCAAAAGCCGTGCCGGTGCGCAGCTGGCAACCATGCTGCTGGGCTGCCTGATTTTTATTGATGACTATTTCAACTGCCTGACCGTGGGTTCTGTTATGCGTCCGGTAACCGACAAATATAACATCAGCCGCGCCAAGCTGGCCTATCTGATCGACTCCACGGCGGCTCCGGTCTGCATCATTGCACCGATTTCTTCCTGGGCCGCGGCGGTTTCCGGCTTTGTGAAAGGGGAAAACGGTATCAGCATTTTTATACAGTCCATCCCGTATAACTTCTATGCGTTGCTGACCCTGATCATGATGTTGTTGATCATCTTTCTGGGGATTGATTACGGCCCCATGAAGGTCCATGAAGATAATGCGCTGAAAGGCGATTTGTTTACAACCGGCATTACGGAAGAAGCGGCCGAAACCATGAAAAAAGGTGAAAAGATCGGCAGCGTGATCGACCTTGTACTCCCCATCGTGATGTTGATCATCTGCTGCGTTATCGGTATGATCTACACCGGCGGCTTCTTTGAAGACAAAGGCTTTGTGGATGCCTTCGCCAACAGTGATGCTTCTGTTGGTCTGGTTCTTGGCTCTGCGGTTGCACTGCTTATCACTGTTGCCTTCTATCTGTTGCGTCAGTCCCTGCCTTTTGCGGATTGCATGGACTGCCTGCCGGAAGGCTTCAAGCAGATGGTTCCGGCCATGCTGATCCTGTCCTTTGCCTGGGCTTTAAAGGCAATGACAGACAGCCTGGGCGCTGCCAAATATGTGGCGGCTCTGGTGGAAAGCTCTGCCGGCAATCTGATGAACTTCCTGCCGGCCATTATCTTCCTGATTGCGGTGTTCCTGGCCTTCGCCTCCGGCACGTCCTGGGGTACCTTCGGTATCCTGATTCCCATCGTGGTTTCCTGCTTCCAGGGTGTTGATCATCAACTGATGATCATCTCCATCTCTGCCTGCATGGCCGGTGCGGTTTGCGGCGACCACTGCTCCCCGATTTCGGATACCACGATCATGTCGTCGGCCGGCGCCCAGTGTATCCATCTGAATCATGTTACCACCCAGATTCCCTACGCTTTAACGGTTGCGGTGGTTTCCTTCTTTACATTCCTGGTGGCCGGTTTTGCCAAGAATGCCCTGGTATCGCTCATTTTCGGTGTTGTGATTCTGTGCATGGGCCTCATGGCAATGCGGAGAAGAAACATTAGTGAATAACAGTTCAATACGTTAAAAACTGCGTCAGCTACGGCGCAGTTTTTTATTTTAATTCACACTTTACTGTGGAAAGTTAGTTTGATTCATGATAGAATATTGACAATAGCTGAAATGGTTACAGCAATCCATTGGATAATGCCCATGGACAGAAAAAATGCCCAGGGTATGAAGCGACAATCCCTAAGGAGACGAATTAATCAGCGTTTCCTAAAACGTGAAGGAGGAAGCAGCATGTTAAAAGACGGAAAAATCTGGGTGGCGAATAACGATAAAGGCGAGAACATTTTTATTCTGCCGAAGATGGCAAACCGCCACGGTCTGATAGCCGGCGCTACCGGTACCGGCAAAACCATTACCCTGAAGGTGATGGCGGAAAGTTTCAGCGACATGGGTGTTCCGGTATTCATGGCCGACGTGAAGGGCGATGTGGCGGGCATGATGTGCCCCGGTGTGGATACGGAAGACATGCAGAAGCGGATCCAAAAGTTTGGTCTGGCGGAAGCGGGCTTTGAATACAAAGGCTGTCCGGTAACCTTGTGGGATATTTTCGGACAGAAGGGCATTCCCCTGCGTACCACCGTTTCGGAAATCGGTCCCCTGCTGCTGGGCCGGATCCTGGAACTGAATGACCTGCAGACTTCTATTTTAAATATTGTCTTTAAAATTGCCGATGACAACCAGCTGCTGCTGATCGATACCAAGGATCTGAAAGCCATGCTGAATTATATCAATGAGCACCGGGCACAGTTCGAAGGGGAGTACGGCAAGATGAGCCCCGCCTCCATCACTGCGATTATCCGTGCTATTGTGGCGCTGGAGACCCAGGGGGGCGACGTGTTCTTTGGCGAACCGGCTCTTTCCATCTCCGACTGGCTGACCCAGGACTGCGGCAAAGGCATGATCAACATTCTGGACAGCGGAAGCCTGATCAACAACGGGAAATTATATTCTACCTTCCTGCTGTGGATGATGTCCGAGCTGTTTGAAACCCTGCCGGAAGTGGGAGACCTGCCGAAACCCAAGATGGTCTTCTTCTTTGACGAAGCGCACCTGCTGTTCAACGGCGCGTCCAAAGCGCTGCTGGATAAGATCGAGCAGGTGGTGAAACTGATCCGCTCCAAAGGCGTGGGCATCTACTTCTGCACCCAGAGCCCGAAAGATATTCCGGACGGCGTACTGGCACAGTTGGGCAACAAGGTACAGCATGCGCTGCGGGCGTATACCCCTGCTGATCAAAAGGCTGTGAAAGCGGCGGCGGCATCCTACCGTCCCAATCCGGAATTCGATACGGCGTCTACGATTATGGAACTGGGTACCGGCAAGGCTGTGGTTTCTTTCCTGGAAGAAGGCGGTATCCCCGGCATGGTGCAGAAGGTTTCCATCCTGCCGCCTCAGTGCAGCATGGGTTCTGCTACCGATGCGCAGCGTGACCAGGCTATAAAAGCCAGCCTGCTGTATACCAAGTATTCCAATTATTTTGACCGTGACTCCGCCTATGAGTTCCTGATGCGGCAGCAGCAGGTGGAAGCGAAAGAAGCAGAAGAAGCCAAAGCGGCAGCCGAGCAGGCTAAAATAGCGGAAAAGGAAGCCAAGGAAGCGGCGCTGGCAAAGGAAAAAGCGGAAAAAGAAGCGGCCCGGGAAGCGGAAAAAGCAGAAGCAGAGAAAAACCGTTTGATTAAGAATGTTGGCGGCAGTGTATTGGGTACGGTAGGCCGTCAGGTTGGGAAAACCCTGGGCGGATCCGTGGCCGGCAACATAGGCAAGTCGGTGGGCGGAAATCTGGGTGCTTCGCTGATTCGCGGGATATTCGGCACGTTCTTTAAAGGATAATTCTCGCTTGTCTAAATTTCCCTGTACCGCGTTGTCGTCAGTCGACGTAGTCCCACTACGTCTTCCTCCTCCGCCTTGTACAGGAAAATTTATCCTGCGCGATGAAGTGATATTGTTTTATGCGTCAAGTGTGATTAAAAGCTGCAAGGATAAGGCAGCGCAAAACCGGGGACGGTTGCTGTTCCATGGATTCATTCGTCTGTGGCTTCGAAACTCGAGGCTTCGCCTCTCAGACAGTCTCGCCACGACGACGAATTTCATCTCATGGAATTACGCAACCGTCCCCGATGTTTTGCTTGTGCCTTAGCCTTTGCAGCTATGTTGAATATAAATTAAAGAGCTGTACAACTGGCAGTAATGCCAGTTGTACAGCTCAGTTGTTTTATTTTTTAATGCAGTCTGTCAATGTAGGTTTTAATCTCATTTACATTGTAAAGAAGTTTTGTTTCGTTGCCGGTCTCATCAATTAACGTGGGCACGGCACAGATGTTAAACTTCTTTGCCATTTCCGCCCCTTCGGCTTCTTCGGCAAAGAGCGGAGTGTATTCCACATGGGCTTCCTGCAGCATCTTCTTCACCATGTTGCAATTGGGGCAGGTGTGGGTGGAGATCAGGTAGCGCTTTCCGTTAGCGGGAATGCCGGAAGCGGTTTTGCTGCTGTTCATGATTTTGGCGGCCAGGTTTTTGGCGGCGTCCATCATCTGCTTGTCAGGGCTCTCCGCGGTCTTGGGGAAGATGGCTGCTTTTTTCGCTGCGTCAGCTGCCGCCGGTTCCGTGTAAGCTACCTTTGCGGAAACTTCCGCGTCAGATTCCAGTTTGTTCTCTCTGTCAATGCGAACCTGCTCGGTATTGTAGGTCTTGCGGTTCTGGAATTCGCTGACCTTGCCGTCGTTCCAGTTCCGAACCGGACGGTAGTACCCGGTGATGCGGGAGTACACTTCCGCGTTGCGTCCGCATTTCGGGCAGGTGAAGTGCTCGCCCCGGATGTAACCGTGTTCCGCGCAGACGGAATAGGTGGGGGACAGGGTGTAGTAGGGCAGCTTGAAGTTTTGTGCGATCTTGCGTACCAGGGTTGCGGCAGACTGCCAGTCCGGCAGACGTTCGCCCAGGAAACCGTGGAACACGGTGCCGCTAGTGTACAGGGTCTGCAGTTCGTCTTCCAGTTCCAGCGCGTCAAAGATGTCGTCCGTGTAACCAACCGGCAGATGGCTGCTGTTGGTGTAGTAGGGAGCATTGCCGTCTTTGGCAGCGGTCAGGATGCCGGGGAACTCTTCCGTATCGTGTTTCGCGAAACGGTAGGAGGTGGATTCCGCCGGTGTGGCTTCCAGGTTGTACAGGTCGCCGTACTGTTCCTGGTAATCGGACAGGCGGGTACGCATGTGGTTCAGCACTTCGATGGCAAAGGCCCGGCCTTTTTCCGTAGTCATGTTTTCGTCTTTCAGCCAGGCGGCATTCAGGATGGCTTCGTTCATACCCACCATGCCGATGGTAGAGAAGTGATTCTTAAAGGTGCCCAGGTAACGGCGGGTGTAAGGATACAGGCCTTCGTCCATAAGGCGGCTGATTACTTTCCGTTTTACCGACAGGGAACGGGCCGCGATGTCCATATATTTGTCCAGGGTGGCATAGAACTCTTCCTTCGTTTGGCTCAGGTATGCGATGCGGGGCAGGTTCAGGGTTACCACGCCGATGGAGCCGGTGCTTTCACCGGAACCGAAGAAACCGCCGGATTTCTTGCGCAGTTCCCGCAGGTCCAGACGCAGACGGCAGCACATGCTGCGCACGTCGGAGGGCTTCATGTCGGAGTTGATATAATTGGAGAAGTAGGGCGTGCCGTATTTGGCCGTCATTTCAAACAGGAGACGATTGTTTTCCGTGGCGCTCCAGTCAAACTCTTTGGTAATGGAATAGGTGGGAATCGGGTACTGGAAGCCGCGGCCGTTGGCGTCGCCTTCGATCATGGTCTCGATGAATGCCTTGTTCACCATTTCCATTTCTTTCTTGCAGTCATTGTAGGTGAAGTCCATGTTCTTGCCGCCCACGATGGCCGGCATGTCCTTCATGTCATCGGGCACGGTCCAGTCCAGGGTGATGTTGGTGAAGGGAGCCTGTGTGCCCCAGCGGGACGGCGTGTTCACACCGTAGATGAAGGACTGGATGCACTGCTTCACTTCTTTGTAATCCAGATGGTCTGCCTTTACGAAAGGAGCCAGGTATGTATCAAAGGAAGAGAACGCCTGAGCCCCGGCCCATTCGTTCTGCATGATGCCCAGGAAGTTGACCATCTGGTTGCAGAGGGTGCTTAAATGTTTGGCCGGTGCCGAAGAGATACGGTCGGGAACGCCGCCCAATCCTTCCTGGATCAGCTGCTTTAAGCTCCAGCCTGCGCAGTAACCGGTGAGCATGCTCAGGTCATGGAGATGGATGAAGCACTTGCGGTGTGCTTCCGCAATGTCTTCGTCATAAATTTCGCTGAGCCAGTAGTTGGCGGTGATGGCGCCGGAGTTGGAGAGGATCAGTGCGCCCACGCTCAGGGTGACGGTGGAGTTTTCCTTCACGCGCCAGTCTTTGTCTTTTCCAATATAACCGTCTACCAGTTTTTTGTAGTCAAGCAGGGTGTTCTTGGTGTGACGTGCCTGCTGGTGCTGTTTACGGTATAAGATGTAGGCTTTCGCGGTCTTCACGTAATCGCATTTCATCAGCATGGATTCCACGCGATCCTGGATATCCTCTACGGTAGGAATTTCCTGGGAGTTTTCACGCAGGTTGGTGATGACCATCAGGGTGATGGCGCCGGCGATGGTGGAAACGTTTCTTGCTTCTACTTCACCGGTGGCAATAAATGCTTTGGCAATCGCGTTTTCAATTTTCTTCTCGTCAAAGGGTACGGTGATGCCGTTACGTTTTACTACATTCTTAAAATACGTCATGATGTGTGTTGCCTCTCTCTTTCTTAAAATTTCGTTTGTTGTCTGTGCTGTAAAGAAAAGACATCGCAAAACCGTACGCGATTGCTATTCCATGGACTCATTCGCCTGTGGCTTCGGAACTCAGAGCTTCGCTCCTCAAACAGCCTCGCCACGGACGGCTCATTTCGTCTCATGTCATCACGCATTCGCTCCCGATGTTTTGCTCTTGCCTTTTCTTTATAGCTCCGAAAAAAACAATTACTTCTTTACTTTGGATTCCGGTAATTCGATTACACTGCCCTCTGCTAAGGAGCGCTCCACGTCGATGAGCCTCTGGTTGTCACTGCCGCGCCAGATGGCGTTGCCGGTTTTCAGTTTTTCCACAAAGGGGCCGTCAACTAAAACGTCTAACTGTGTCAGCGCTTCTTTGGCTTTTTCTCCCGCCGCGCCTTTTTGAATCTGTTCAAAGGTCCAGCCGGTGTAGAGCCAGATGTTCAGTCCCGCGTTTTTAGCCGCCCGGGCGATTTCAATTACAGCTTCGGGTTGCAGCAGCGGGTCGCCGCCGGAAAAGGTGAGGCCGTCCAGGTATTTGGTCTGCAAAATTTCCTGAATTACGTCCGCCACGTTCCGCTCAGTTCCGCCCACGGGGTCGTGCGTCTCCGGATTCTGGCAGCCCGGACAGTGGTGGGGGCAGCCCTGGAAGAAAAACACGTAACGCACTCCGGGACCGTTTACAGAAGAATGCTTCTTACTGCCTGAAATGCGTACTGTGCTCATGAAAACGACCTTCTTTTACCGGATTTTGTGATGCTTTCAAAAGAACGGTTTCCTGTTTCCCGCACCGTTCCTTTGTTTCCGAACATCAATCAGGGTTTTATCCCGCTTGGTACTACCCATTATAACATAATTAGTGGGTCTGTCAATAGAAAAACACAAGATATTGTGTTTTTTAACAAAAATCAGCCAATAAGGGAACGGATTTTACAACTTTAGCAGTACCGGTTCCCTTTGGCTGTAGGGTGCGTCCTTTAACTTGTTTTGGTCTTTTACCGGAGGTTGGTCGTAAAAACGACCAACCTTGCAACGTAACCCTGCATGGTTACTGGGCTCAAACCGCATCACCTCTTAATATATAAAGGTAAAATCTTTATTGGAAGCTTTAGCTGTAGAAATAACTGTATGACAGTGCATTTCAACTGCTACAAGAGGCGTGACGCAGAGTTTCCCCGCGATTTTTACGGTTTGCCGTTGTGTATCAGGTTTTTACTTTTGCGCGAGGCCTGTTGGATTATTGGCAACAAACTGTTCCAGGCTTTCGTTTATATATTGGTTTAGCGATTTGCCTTCCTTTAATGCGTTGTAGGCAAGCTGGCGATGCAGTTCAGGCTGTACCCTAATGTTAAAATTGCCTTTAAATTCCCGTTCCGGTTCTTCTCCTAATTGCTGGCAGAGCTCCAGATAATCATCAATGCATTGCCGGAACATTTCCTTTAATTCCTGTACGTTGCTTCCGTGGAAGTTAAGAGAATCATTCAATCCAAATACTTCGCCAACGAAAATATCGTCTCTTGCATCATAATATATTTTTGCGTGATACCCTTTGTACTCTAACATTGAATCGCCCATGACATTAACCTCCATAGTGTTTTAACATAACCAAGATTAATCTATTTGTCCTATACATTTTAAAAACTCAATGACTTTTTCAATTTGATAGCTGTATAAGTTGTTGCCCGGGTGAGGTTCATCAAAGATCAGCTTTCTTGTGGTATGTTCGTTGATTCTGTAGATATATTTGATTGAAGAACCTCTGCCGCCTGACATTTTGACACAGCCACATTTGCTCATTAAGGAATCCAACTGTTGCTTAGTGAAGTCCTTGGGCATAGGTTTGGCTAAAAGTTTGGCTAACAGCTTTGCTTTGCCCGACAAATGTAACCACCGCCTTTTAGATTATTGCCAAGGTGTTTGCAACTATTTTTTAGTAACAAAATTATAGCACTACTTTGATTTTAAGGCAAGTGATATTGGTACATAACAGAATCCCTGTCAGAGATTTCTGTGCATAAAAAAAGACCGGACAATATGTCTTAAATGTTGCCCGGTTCCTTTTAGTTTTCTTCTTTGCTGATCAGATAGCGAAGCTCCCGTTGGTTTCGCATTCCTGTTTTCTGCAAAATATTGGAGATGTGATATTTTGCGGTAGGGATGGTGATGACCAGATTTGCTGCAATTTCGGCTGTTTTATGTTTTAGCAGAATTTCCCACAGCACTTCTGTTTCCCGGTTGGTGAGGCGATAACGCAGCTGATATTTGCGCAGCCGGTCTCCATGCAACGGGCCGGAGTCGTCGGGCAGAGAACTGTCCGGTTTTGCAATGATGCCGGCAGCGTTTTCTACAGAGGGCTGCGTTGCAATTTTCTTATCTTTTTCAACAGGATGGTTTGCAATGGTAACGGCTTCCGCTTTTTGTTCTGTAACGGTGTCCTTAACATCTTTTGATATATTATCTTCATAATCATCGGAAGCGTTTACATCAGCAAAAACATTTGCTGAAAATGTTTCAGCAAAAAATTCCGAATCCTCTGCTTCGTCAGCAACAGTTTCCAAATTTATACCTGCAAAATTATCTGCAGACATAGCAGTTACATTTTCTGTAGCTGTTGTGTCTTTATTATTTTCTGCCAAGCCTGCTTCGCTAAAACTATTTGCCAAAGTTTGCGCATCCGTTTTTTCGCTTTCGTAAACATTCGCATTTACGGTTACGCCCGTCGCAGCATTTGCAAAAGAAACGTCATTCGTTTCCGCTTTCACTTTGGCGAGTGATTCCTCCACTGCGGAATGCTTCCAAGCCTCCGCGTACAACAGGAACAGTCTGTACAATAACACGACGGCCAGTACGAGCAGACCCATGTACACCAGGGACATCACCCCGTGGGAAACCTTGTGCTCCAGCAGCATTTCCCCTGCCAGTGCGCCCAGCACATGGAAGGGGCGCTCGATGGCGCGGCCCATGCCTGCCCAAAGTTCGGGACGGCTGGAGCGTAACGCCACATTGAAGAACATCCAGATGATGAACAGAATAATGAAAGGTGAGAAGAACGCATCGGCAAAAATGGTGAACCACAGGGGCGCGCCTTCCAGTACAAAGGTGTAGGCCGCGAATACCGCCACCTTGGCAAGGAGAGCCGCCACAGGCAGCCAGACCGGGTAATGATCCGCCAGCCAGCCTGCTGCCAGATAACCGGCGGCCAGAAACAGGCGGGAAATGGCGTGCCAGTTGCGGTAATATTCTTCGTATTCCACAAAATCAAGGGTGGAAGAAAGGCCGATGAGCAATGACAGCAGGATCCCGATGCCGCAAAAAAGAGGCAGATGGTCCGAGACCTGCGTTTGGGGAACGACCGGTTGCGCTTCTTCTTCTGCAGGAACGGGCCGGAGCAGAAAGGCAATCAGCGCCAGGGCTACTAGCAGTAAAGGCCAGGGGAAAAACAGCGGCGCTCCCGTAAACCATTCCACCAGACGCTGCACCAGAAATAAAAGTCCGTTGGTGAGAGCGATGTAAATGCCGATTGCTACCCCCTGCCGCCGGGTTGATGTATGCCGGGCCAGCAGATAAAACAGGCATCCGTCCAAATGTCCGCAGGCAATCGGGAAGGCGAAGCCACCAATATAAAGGAAGAAATTAGCTGTTTCCCCGGCAAGTCCTGCCGCCAGCGCCAGCACGGACAACCCGTTGGCAGCCAGAGAAACATGCAGCAGACGCGTCACGTCCCGTTCCGGTTCGCGACGGAATGTGTAAGCGAAAAGCAATACGCCCAAAAGCGAAACGAACATGAACCACAGGTTCAGCTGCATGAGACTGAAGGGAAGACGGATCGCGGAGAGGGGGGAGGCCACGGTGAGGAACGCCTGGTACACGATGACCATGCTGAAAAACGACAACGCGTTGGCTGCGATGAGGCGTTTGTCCATGCTTTTCCCTCCCTTCTTTCCGTAAAATTTCAGAACTGCCGACTGGTTCGCTGGCTGATTCATCTGCACATAATAAAAAAGCATTAGCAAAAATGTATTGAACCAAATCCGTTCTTTTTGTTTTTTCGTTTTTTTCAAAAAAATAAGAAACAACAAAGCGTGTTGCAGTTTCTATATAAATTTTATCAAATTCTGACCAAAGAAAAAAGAGATGAAACGAAAAAAGTATAGGTGAATTCAATTTAACTGATTTAAATTTCGACAAAAGTATAGGAAAAACTATACTGTCAAAAATGCGAAAGGCGGTTGTGGAACCCCTTGACAGAACCTAAAATAAAATTAGGGGATTTGTGTGCCTGTTTGAATTGTGAAGAAATATAAAAACGGGCATAAAAAATGCCCGCCGTGTGGGCAGGCATTTTGGGAAGAATGTGCAGTCACAATTATAATTTTATTAATTTAAAACGTTCTACGTAAAAGGTAAATAGTTACGCCAGTGCAGTCACTTCTTTAACAGAAAGATTGGTCAGCTTGGCTACTTTAGCAATTTCCATACCGTCAGCCAGCATGGCTTTGGCAATTTCGATTTTGCTATTCTGCGCGCCTTCTTTCAAACCTTCCTGTTTTCCTTTTTCCCTTTCGCGTTTCTTCATATCTTTAATTTCCATATCTAATGTCATAGCCTTTAACCTCCAATCGTCGTTATTCCTGATGCGCGTTGCTTCCTTATCCAGCATCCGGGTAAATGAAGTGGTGGCGCGCTGTCCGTTTACATAACGCAAAAATGCCGCAAGATCCTCATCGTCAGTTTTGTCTGCCGCCTTCACATTCAAAAAGATGTTTTCCGTTAAATCGCCCATCTGTAAGTTTCCGTTTTCCTTGCAGCGATAGGTGAAATGGTAAACCGGCAGACCGGCCCCAAAGGGATCAAAGGTGCAGATAAAAATTACGTACGCCTTTCTCAATTCGCGATAGTGCATACCCTTGCGCAGCATATTGGTGCCGATGATGTTCTGGTAATACCGTGTCCGCAACGGCAGCTCGCGGATGATTGTCTTTTCATCCCGCTCATCGTAGTTAATCACACTTTTGTTATCTGTCGTCTGCATTTCAATGTCAGCGACATTTCCGTCCTTGTCCTCCACATACACATCAAGCCGGGTATTTTTACTGCTCAGCTGAGCCTTCATCGTCTTTTCCGTTTCCATGTAACGGATCGTTTTGACCTGTATGTGCAGGACACGTTCAAGAAGCTGTTTGCAGAGTGATTTGTTCCGCAGGGTTTCCTGAAAGAGAAAGTTGTTTTTGATGGTTATCGCGTCCCAGTCAATGTTACTGTACAAATTTTCGCCTCGCTTTCGGACTGGCACAATCCTTCCGTAACTTCATTGTAGCGCAGTTTACTGTCGTGCGCAAGAAAAACCTGTGTGAAAAACAGGGGATTTGGAGAAACTATGAACGCAAAACACCGTATGTATTCCCTTCCCTATAACGGCACAAATCCGGAATGGTTTTTGCAGGAAGTGGAAAAACGAAAAAAACACGTTGACCATGTGTATTGTGAATTGCCTTTTGATGAAGGCAAGATGATTTCCCATGTACGTTTTGCTTTTGAAGCCAAAAACGGATTAGACCCTGATCTGGTACAACCGGAATTTAAACGGGCGCAGTATGTTCGCAATTGTGTCGAATTCCTGAGACTGTCCAAAGGAAAAATCCGGCGAATTTGTCCTGTCAATGCCATGTACTATAAATTTGATTCCGGCGAAGAACTGAAAAATTTTGCAATTTCTGTTTGTCAGTTAGCGAATCGTTTTCAATTGGAAGGGTTGATTATCTCCGATTACCGGGTGGCTGTGCTGGTGCATGCAATTTTGCCGGAACTGGAGATTCATACATCCTGCAACGGGTACCAGTGGAATGTGCGGCAGATGGAAATCTGGCGGGAAAAGTGCGGCGTTACCGTTTTCAATCCGCCCAGAGAAATCCTGCGCGCTCCTTCTAAACTAAAAGAGATGCATGATGCGGGATATAAATTGAAGTGCCTGATCAATGAAGGATGCCTGATGGGCTGTCCTAATTCCATGTGCCACAATCTTTCCGTTTCATTACAATTTAATCCCTGTATGCTGAGCTGCTGCCAGTGCGGCGTCGGGGATATTTTCCGGAGCAACTGGATCCTGCCCCGATGGCAGAAACATTTTGATGAATATGTTGACATATATAAAATTGCCGGCAGAAATTCTGAAGCGGATTACCCGTTCCGGACGATGGATGCCTTTGTAACAGAAAACAACAGCCTGCCGCTGTCTGAATTGATGTTTTCCGGCACGATTGGGTTTGCCGCGCATATGCTGCCTGCGGAAGTGTTAAAACAGATTACGCTGGATAAAGTGCCGGATAAATTGCTGACCTGCGAATGTAAAGAGTGCGCGCAGTGTAATTTGTGCAATAAAATTGCATCATCCTTTATTCCGAAACAATATTGGGATAAATTTGTTTTCAAGATTAACGTGGTCAGAAACTAAGCGGTGAAAGCGAGTAAACCAGATGAAAGTGATTGGGTTAAGCGGCGGCATCGGCAGTGGCAAGAGTACGGTTTCGTACTATTTGTCCACATTGGGTATCCCTGTTTTTAGTGCGGACACGGCGTTCCGGGCCGCTGTGGAAAAGGGGAGCCCCTGCCTGCCGGAAATCATTGCGTTGCTGGGAACGGACTGTCTTTTGGAAGACGGGGGACTAAATCGCGCTTTGGCATCAGAGAAAGTGTTCCGTGACCGCAACCTTTTGCAAAAGTTTGAAACGATAGTTCAGAAACAGACGCGTGCAGAAGAACGGCGTTTTCTGGCACAACACAGGGCCAACGGTACAAGGCTGGTGGTACTGGATGTTCCGTTGTTGATTGAGTGTGACTGGCGGGACGACGTGGACAGCATCTGGCTGGTGAAGACGCCGAAAGAGCTGCGGATTCGCCGGACGATGCAACGTGATCATGTGAGCGAGGAAGAGATGACGTTCCGGATCAATTCCCAACGTCCTTCGGAAGAAGTGGAGCAGTTCGCTCATGTGATTATTGACAACAGCGGAAGTTTTGAACACACCAAAGTGCAAATTCAGGAGAATTTGAAAAAATTAATAAATATTTAAATTGAAGGAGGAAACGAAATGTTAAAAAAGAGAACAAAAGTCCAGAAACGGCTGGCAAAAGTAGTGATGGCTGCCTTATTGTGTACAAATGCGGCGCAAGCTGTGTGGGTGCCGTCGGTGGCGGAAGCGACGGAGATTACGCTTACTGATTCTAATTTTGAGTCACAGACCCAGGCAGTCAACCTTAATGACGGTACGAGAGTCCGGTATCCAATAGATTCTGCCGTAACGACTGTAAATGTAAAGATAACGGGTTCCACTTTAGCTGCTACGGAGAACCTTGCTGGAGGTTATTCTTTTTCAGCTACTGATGTCCAGGGAAAGACAGTCAATTTCATAAGTGGTACCGTTAATAGTGTAAGCGGAGGAATATCTAGTCCAGGTAAGCCTAAACCGATAGGGAACACGGTCAATATCTCCGGCGGCAAGGTTATGAATGTCGACGGCGGAAAATCCTTATATTCTTATGTAGCCCACCAATCTTTTGCTGAGGATAACACTGTTAATATCAGCGGCGATGCGGAAGTTAACACCGTATCGGGTGCTAGGGCGGTTGGCAATGCGGATATTCGAAAAAATACGGTGACCATTACTGGCGGCACGGTAGAAAATGTGATGGGTGGTGCCTCCTCCGGGGGCGATGTAAACGAAAACAAGGTAATTATCTCTGGAGGCAGAATAGGCACGTCAGAGGCTAACATCATTATTGGCGGTAATGCGCCAGATAGTTATGAAGGCAATGCCAACAATAATACGGTAGAAATCAGCGGCGGTACTATTAACAGTACAATTTGGGGTGGCAGAAGTAATTCGGGGAATGCGGAAGGCAATACCGTAACCATTTCCGGTTCGCCGACTTTTGCAGCAAGCAGTGGCATTCATGGTGCAGCGGCTTATGACGGTGATGCGAAGAATAATACGGTAAATATTTTGGTTAAGGACTTTTCTATTAGTTTCCTTATTGGCGGAGAGCCGGGTCCAAGCGGTACATCCTCCGGCAACACGCTGAACATTGCGGCAAAAGGTGTAACGACTGGCTCGGTTAATGCTTTCCAGAACATGAACTTCTATCTGCCTTCCGACATTGCCAACAACGATACTATGTTAACCGTTAACGGTGGAACTGCGACAGACGTGAAAGGCGTAACTTTCGGTGTGGCGGCCTTAAGCGGTGTTAAACTGGAAAAGGGCAACACGGTAAACCTGATTACCAATCCCAGCGGGCTGACCACAGCTGACACATTGAAGACGACAGACAGTGCCACGTTGGCAAAGGCATCGTTCCTTTCTGCCAACAGCCTGACCACGGATAATAAATATGAACTGAGTATCAGCAAAAAAGGTGAGGATACCATTATCGCCACGGTAGATAATGTGACGGAGCAGAGCGCGGATACTGGTGGCGATACCAGTGCGGTGGATGAAGTTAAGGGTACTACCAGTGCGGTGGAGGAAATCAAAAAGTCCCCTGTTGAAACCCGTATGGGCGTGGTGACCATGGTGAACGCGGGCGCCGATTTGTTGGCGGGGCAGGGCATGGCCAACGCGGCGGACGCGGCGGCAGCGGAACGGAGCGGCGGTGACGGTGTGGCGGCTGCCCGTGCCGGCGGCTTTGCACCGTTTGCGGCGGTAGGTTTAGGTAACCTGCGGGCCGAGAGCGGTTCCCATGTGGATACCAAGAGCATCGGATTAAGTTTGGGTTTTGCCCGGGAGATTGAAAACAAGAGCGGCAAATTGCTGGTAGGCCCGGTCGTCGAATACGGCCACGGCAAGTATGACAGCTATCAGGACAACGGCATCACGGCAGATGGCAAGAGCAGTTACTGGGGTATCGGTGTGATTGCCAAACAGACCAACCACAACGGGTTCTATTATGAAGGAAGCCTGCGGGCTGGCCGGACAAAGTCGGACTATGATTCGGACAGTGCCCGTCCGGGGAACCATGTGAGCTATGATAGCTCGGCGACCTACTGGGCGGCGCACCTGGGCGCAGGTAAGCTTTTCGATATAGGTCATGACAACACGCTGGATGTGTATGGCAAGTACTTCTACAGCCATACTGGTAGTGACAGCACGACGATTCATATCGGCGCGGCTTCAGAAGGGGTAGATTTCAGTGCGGTGAACAGTCACCGGCTGCGTATCGGTACTCGTCTGACCCATGCGTTGAATGCGAAGAACAAGATTTACGGCGGGCTTGCGTGGCAGTATGAGTTCAATGGCGATGCGCGGGCGGTTTACAGTGTGAGCGGTGAGGCGCCGAGCCCCAGTGTGAAAGGCAGCAGTGGTATGATTGAGTTGGGCTGGCAGGTGAAGCCGGGCAAGAGCCCCATGACCATCGACCTGGGCGTTACGGGTTGGGTCGGCAAGCAGCGAGGCATCACTGCAAACTTGCAGGCAAACTGGACGTTCTAAGTAAAACTGTAAATTAAGAAAAAAGGCGCCCCGGTCCTTAGCGGCGGCGCCTTGCATGCGGTATATCATCCAGATGTATTGCATGAACTGTTTTAATGCTTTACACGCGTTGATTCATTTTTGCAGCTTCAAGTGTATTATACAATTTCTGTTTTCTGAATTCAATTTGCAAAAAGATGATTTGTGTAGAAAAAATGGAAGTCGGGTACAGGAACTATGAAAGCAAACCGACGCATCTATTCCCTTCCCTATAACGGAACAAATCCCCAATGGTTTTTGCAGGAAGCGGAGAAACGAAAAAAGAATATTGACCACGTTTACTGCGAGCTGCCCTTCAACGAGAGCGAGATGCTTTCCCACGTGCGCTTTACCTTTGACGGAAAGAACGGGGAAAATATGAATCTGGCCAGCGCAAATATGAAACGCGCCCAGTACATCCGCAACTGTTTTGAGTTTTTGCGCATCTCCAAAGGCAAAATCCGCCGCATCTGTCCGGTCAATGCCATGTACTACAAGTTTAACTCCGACGATGAGCTGAAGAACTTTGCCATCAACCTGGCCCGGCTGGCAAACAGTTACCAGCTGGAGGGACTGATTTTATCTGACTACCGGATCGCGGTGCTGGTGCATGCCCTGTTGCCAGAGCTGGAGATCCACACATCCTGCAACGCTTACCAGTGGAACCTGCGGCAGATGGAAATCTGGCGGGAGAAGTGCGGGGTCACTGTCTTCAATCCGCCAAGGGAAATCCTGCGCGCCCCTTCCAAATTGAAAGAGATGCACAAGGCCGGGTACAAGTTAAAGTGCCTCATTAACGAAGGTTGCCTCATGGGCTGTCCCAATTCCTTCTGTCACAACCTTTCCATTTCCATGCACTGTTACGCAGGCATGCTCAGCTGTTGTCAGAGTGGCATCGCGGACCTGTTCCGGGGCAACTGGATCCTGCCCCGCTGGCAGAAACACTACGACGAATTTGTGGACATCTACAAAATTGCAGGCAGGAATACAGAAGGGGATTACCCTTTTAAGACCATAGACGCCTATCTGACGGAAAATAACAGCATGCCTTTGGTCGACCTGATGATCTCCGGGACGATCATGTTCGCACAGCACATGGCGCCGAAAGATGTGTTAAAGAAAATTACTCTGGATAAAGTGCCGGATAAGCTGCTGACTTGCGAGTGCGGAGAGTGCAGCCAGTGTAATTTATGCAACAAGATTTTGGAGGATTTGATTCCAAAAGAATACCGGGACCGGTTCAACTTCAAAATTAAAGTAGTGAATTAAATATATGGAAACGCTGGTTAATTTGTCTGTACAAACTCATTTAAGCAGTGTCTCCATAAAAATTTTTAAATTTAAAATCTCGCCGACAGGCGATAAAACAGGGAGGGAGTTTACAAATGTTAAAAATGTCGAGGAAACCTTCAAAGAAGCTGGCGAAAGTAGTGCTGGCCACATTATTGTTCACGGGGGGGGCACAACTCGCGATTAGTCCATCAGTGGTGGAAGCTGTTTCACCTACCATTATTGGTACGATTGTGAAAGATGGTAGTAAAATAATTTTTACTGAAGCGAGTTGTACTTGGAGCGGTAGCGCCGTCAACCAGGGTGCGGGTAATGTGGCTCTTGGAGGCCCCACTGCTTTATCTCAAACGCCTGCGGAAGGATATAATGTTACCATAACCGAAGCAACAGGATGGTATAGATTTGATGGGGCTTATCTGAATTCTCATTCAAGTACAATAAAAGATAATACCCTGACAGTTAACGGTGGTAGTTTTTCTTATGGCGTTGCTGGCGGAACAATATTTGCAAGCGGCAATAATCTGGTTACCAAAAATACTGTTATTGTCAATGACGGAACTATGTACGAAGCTTGCGGTGGACTTATACAAGCTTATGGTGGAATTCCGGGTGATGCAATTGACAATACGGTTTATATTAACGGTGGTCAGGTAGAGTATGTTTGTGGAGGATCAGCAGATAAAGGCGATGCGAATGACAATAAGGTTTTTATCAAAGGTGGTGTGACCAGCGATGGTGTTGTTGGCGGTAAAGTAAGATATGAATATGGCGGTGATGCCAACGGTAATACAGTCACTATCAGCGGCGGTACGATAGGTAAAGCAAGTGGTGGGACGAATATTGTTGGTGGTTATACGATTGGGGGTGGAAAGAGTGCAAGTGACAACACTGTTACCATTAGCGGAGACGTTCAGCTTTTAGGAGATGTGAGTATCTATGGTGGTCAGTCTTACGGAACGGATGGCATTGCGAACAATAATACAGTTAATATATTAACTAAGATAGTGGCAGCAGAGTTTATGGGGGGCGATGTTATGTCTGGAGGGACATCGTCTGGCAACACACTGAATATTGCGGCCAAAGGTGTAACGACTGGCGCTGTTTATGGTTTCCAAAACATGAACTTCTACCTGCCATCCGACGTTGCTAACGGCGATACCATGTTAACCGTTAACGGTGGAACTGCGACAGACGTGAAAGGCGTAACTTTCGGCGTGGCGGCATTAAGCGGCGTTAAACTGGAAAAGGGCAACACGGTGAACCTGATTACCAATCCCACTGGCCTGACTATGGATGACACGTTGAAGACGACAGACAGTGCAACGCTGGCGAAGGCGGAATTTTTGTCTGCCAACAGCTTGACCACAGATAATAAATACGAACTGAGTATCAGCAAAAAAGGTGAGGACACCATTATCGCCACAGTAGATAACGTGACGGAGCAGAGCGTGGATTCTGGTGGCGGCACTAGTGGCGATACTACAGGTGATACTAATGGTGCTACCAGTGCGGTGGAGGAAATCAAAAAGTCCCCGGTCGAAACCCGTATGGGCGTGGTGACCATGGTGAACGCAGGGGCTGATTTGTTGGCGGGGCAGGGCATGAGCAATGCGGCGGACGCGGCGGCAGCGGAACGCAGTGCCGATGGCGGCGTGACGGCTGCCCGTGCCGGCGGCTTTGCCCCATTTGCGGCGGTAGGTTTAGGTAACCTGCGGGCGAAGAGCGGTTCCCATGTGGATACCAAGAGCATCGGATTAAGTTTGGGTTTTGCCCGGGAGATAGAAAACAAGAGCGGCAAGTTGCTGGTAGGCCCGGTCGTCGAATACGGCCACGGTAAATATGATAGCTATCAGGACAACGGCATCACGGCAGACGGCAAGAGCAGTTACTGGGGTATCGGTGTGATTGCCAAACAGACCAACCACAACGGGTTCTATTATGAAGGAAGCCTGCGGGCTGGCCGGACCAAGTCGGACTATGGTTCGGACAGTGCTCGTCCGGGGAACCATGTGAGCTATGACAGCTCGGCGACCTACTGGGCGGCACACCTGGGCGCAGGCAAGCTTTTCGATATAGGTCATGACAACACGCTGGATGTGTACGGTAAATACTTCTACAGCCATACCGGAGGGGACAGTACGACAATCTATATCGGCGCGGCTTCAGAAGGGGTAGATTTCAGTGCGGTGAACAGTCACCGGCTGCGTATCGGTACTCGTCTGACCCATGCGTTGAATGCGAAGAACAAGATTTACGGCGGGCTTGCGTGGCAGTATGAGTTCAACGGTGACGCGCGGGCGGTTTACAGTGTAAGCGGTGAGGCGCCGAGCCCCAGCGTGAAGGGAAGCAGCGGTATGCTGGAACTGGGATGGCAGGTGAAACCTGGCAAGAGCCCCATGACCATAGACCTTGGTGTAACGGGCTGGGTTGGCAAGCAGCGGGGTGTAGCGGCCAACGTGCAGATGAACTGGACGTTCTGATAATGTGTAAGAACAAATGCTACCCAATATAATATGAAGAAAGAGGAGTGGGTGATTCCCATTCCTCTTTTTTAATGGTATAGCTTTTATTGAATAACCCGAGATTTAACGCCTCGGCGCAGTGGCAGCTTTCCCGAACAAAGCAATACAATGAACGAAAGAAGTGTCATCTGGAGACAGACAAATAGACTGTCTATATTTATAACAGAAAGCAGGCTGGAAAACCGCGTCACTGCTAGAGTTACGAAAAAAGTCCGGTCACTGAAGTGACCGGGAGAGGAAATCAGAGGTTAGATAAATGGAATCTGTTTGCCATAAATATTTCCTGATGAAAACACGAAAAGCAATTGATTTTCACCGAATAGTCTTATATAATAATACTGCGAGGTGAGAATCGATGATTGTAACCTATAATATGCTTATGAGCGAGCTGGCTCATTACTCCAATCCGAGGCAAAAGCTAGGCAGATTGGTAAAGGAAGGGAAATATACACCTGTTGTCAGAGGATTGTATGAAACCGATAAAAATACTCCCGGGTATCTGTTGGCGGCCAGTATTTACGGTCCGTCTTATCTGTCATTTTCCTTCGCACTTTCCTGGCACGGACTTATTCCGGAAGCTGTTTATACATATACATCAGCAACTTTTGAAAAGAAAAAGAAAAAGGAATATAACACGTTGTTTGGCTGCTTTACTTATCGGGACGTGCCTTCGCTGGCATATCCATATGATATTTTGATAAAGAAAGAAAACGAGTATTATTTTCAAATCGCATCGCCTGAAAAGGCATTGTGCGATTTGCTTTACACCATAAGCCCGGTGGGTTCGCTAAAAGAAATGCGCAAGCTTTTGTGGGAAGATTTGCGCATGGAAAGCAGCGCTGTTTTTAGTTTAAATGCAAGTGAAGTAGAGCATTTATCAGGGTTGTATCATTCTACGAATGTTAGTCTATTATCCAAATTGCTAAGGAGGCGGGCATGAGTAACAGAATCATTGAGCAGATGCTTGCAGCTTACGATTTAAATTCGTATTACGATAAAAAGAATGCAATGAAGGAAGTCATGCAGGAGATTGTTCTTTGCGGCTTAAGCCGCAGCGGATTTTTTAAATCAGCAGCTTTTTATGGTGGCACAGCTTTGCGAATATTTTATGGTTTGGATCGTTTTTCCGAGGCTTTGGTTTTTTCTTTGGTGAAAAAGGAAGAAACGTTTGATTTGGAAAAGTATTTTGCTGTCCTTAAACGGGAAGTAAATGCTTTTGGATTGAATGTAACCATTTCTGAAAAAGAAAAAGTGAAAGAAACGGACATCCAGTCTGCTTTCGTTAAAGGAAACACACGGGAACATCTCATGCTGTTTTATGACAGAGAGCTTGCGGCAACTGTTTCTGCCAATGAAATGATTAAAATCAAATTTGAGGTTGATACGAATCCTCCGCCTTATGCAGGTTATGAGAGGAAATACAGACTGTTGCCGTCGCCGTATGAAGTAAATATATACGACGAGCCTTCTCTTTTTGCCGGTAAAATCCATGCTGTGATCTGCAGAGGATGGAAGAACCGTGTTAAGGGAAGGGATTTATATGATTATGTTTTTTATCTTGGGCGTGGCTCAAAAGTGAATTTACCTCATTTGGCAGCGAGATTGAAAGATTCAGGCTATATAAATCCGGAAAGCGGATGCAGTTTAACGGATGTTAAAGGAATGTTGTGTGAAAAGTTTCAAAACATTGACTATGAGCAGGCGAAACAGGATGTTGTCCCTTTTATCAGGGATCATACTTCTCTTGCTTTGTGGAGTGCGGATTTCTTTATGCAGATAACGGAACTGCTGCAGGTTAATGAATAAGAGGAGTGGAAGAATCTCAAAGGGATTGAACGAGCGTGTGGCAGCGTGAACGTAGCATATACGTTCTAAAGGAAGTATTTGCAAAAACAAGAATGTTGCGTGAAACCGGGGGCAAATACTACGCAATATAATGTGAAGAAAGAGGAGTGGTACATTCCCACTCCTCTTTTTAATCAAACTGAACTTACAATTTACACTTCATCTTCATCCATAATCCCCAGCTTGCGTTTCCAGTACCGGGAATAGATGGCGCCCAACGGGTTATGTGCCAGCAGGCGGTCTTTCACCACCAGCGAGGTGACCGGGCCGTCGCAGTTGGCGGTAAAGATGGCGTCGTGTCCCACGCAGAGACCGCAGATGATAAACAGCTCCACGCCCTTTTCTTTTAAGAAGCGGGCCTGGAATTTGGGGTTGCACATGGCTTCGTGGTCCAGTTCCGGTTTCACCTGCTTCAGGCCAAACTCTTTTTTGGCGAAGCTGCAGTTTTTGCAGCAGACACTGTAAAATTCAAATCCCTGCTGCGTGTAATAGCGGGCGATATACCGGGCCTCGGCGTTCAAGCCGATGCAGAAAGCCATGCCCAGTTTCTTATAGCCCATGGTCTTGGCAAATTCGCCAATTTCCTGCAGGCGGGTGATGTTGCTGTAAAAAGTACCTTCCACATACGCGGCGGCCTGCATGATTTTCAGTTCCTCTTCCGTGTAGGCCTGCTTCACTTCTTCTTCTGCTACGCCGGTGCAGTTGACGCCTTTGGTGTAACAGGCGTGGGTGGGGCAGTTCGCGCAATCTGCTTTCATGATGTTCCTCCTTTAATCGGCTTCGCTGATTTTGTGGCGGATATGGATGAGGGCTTCTTCCAGAATGTCGATGACGTGCTGATCGTCCAGGGAATAGTAGATGCTTTTTCCTTCCCTGCGGGCCTTCACCTGGTTGGCCATCCGCAGCAGTTTCAGCTGATGACTGACCGCGGACTGGGTCATTCCCAACGCGGCGGCTATATCGCTGACACAGAGTTCGCCATGGGAAAGTGCGTTGATGATCTTCATGCGGGTCTCATCACCCAGCACTTTGAAAAATTCGGAAACGGCGCTGAGCTGTTTTTCTTCCAGCATCTGCTCCTGTACTTTTTTTACGATGACGGGATCGTAATTCAAAATTGGGGCGGCGCTTTCCGTTTTCCGGTGAGAGTGTTTGGCTGCGTCTTTTTTTATTGCCATTGCTTTAACCTGCCTGTTCTGTTTATTTGTGTCCATTGTAACTTAATCAGTATTATATCACACTATCTCACATAGCGGAAAAAAATGCCTTGAAAAAAACACACAACAGGCATAAGATAGGATAAGGAAAAGAAAATGAAGTTTTACTTACCGTTTATTTTGCAAAACGGATTTAATCAGTGTTTCCTTAACCAGCGTCTCCTTAAATTCTAACGTTGTATTGGTGATATGTCGAATACTTGATGGAAACGGCTTTTATACGGAGGGAACTGACATGAAACTGAAAAAACAGATGTTTTTGCCTGTCCTGTTATCTCTGTCTGTGTTTTTTGCTTCTACCGTGACAATGTCTGCATCTGCTTACGCCGCTGCCGTACCCCGTACTGCCGTAGTATGGGAACTGGCGGAAGCTGCGCCTAACAATACCGAGATCCCGGAAGTAAAAAAGGATAAAGGGAACACGCCCGGGCGTTCCGGCAACGCAAAATCCCGGGATGATTCTTCCTTCTTCGACAACCTGCTGGAAAAGATTGCGGTGATGTTTTTGGTGTACATGTTCCTGGAAGCGATCAACGCGTTGCTGAATGACTTCTTCCATGACGGGGATACAAAGATCAAAATTGTGCCGAAAGAGAAACAGGACCAGCCTGACGGCAAAGGAACGAAACAGAATAAAAACATCAAACGGATTCCCGCCCAGGACGTGTGAAGGGGCGGCCAAAAAAAGGGCTGTAACAAAATGAAGTTTTTCACTGCATTTTGTTCAGCCCTTTTCCATTGCGCAACAAGGAAGCACCGCCACATGACGGTGTTTTTTTACTGTCGCTTTTTAAATTCCGCAAACAGGTCTACCGGTTTCTCCGAGCACAAATTGTAGTCCGGACAGGCTTCCACCGCTTTGGCCCTGGCCAACTGCAAATCGTGATAAACATCCCACTTGGCCTGCACCTGGGCGTGGCCGTACTGGCGCAAAATGTAAGAGGGGTGGAAGGTGGCGATGCAGTCGTAGCCCTGCTGTGTTTTGAACCATTTGCCCCGCTGGCGGGTGATGCGCATGGCCGGGTCGCCCAGATAGTGCATGGCCACGCTGCCCAGCGCCACGATGACCTTGGGCTGCAATATGGCCAGTTCCCGCTCCAGCCAGATTTTGGCGCAGTAGTCCGCTTCCGCCAGGTCCGGCGTCCGGTTCCCTTTGGGTCGGCATTTTACGATGTTGCTGGTCAGCACCCGGTCCCGTGTCATCTGCACAGACCACAGCGCTTTGTCCAGCAGCTGGCCGGAAGGGCCGATCAGGGGACAGCCGTAGTCATCCTCCACGCCGCCGGGGCCTTCGCCGATAAACACGATGGGGCTGTCCGGGCAGCCGTACCAGCCTACCGGGGCCTGGCAATCGCTGCGTAAATGACAGGAAGTGCACATGGTTAATTGCGCGGCCAGTTCGGCCAGCTGATTTTCTTTTATGCTCATGATGGACCTCGTGGTATAATATAAAATATAGCAGGGTTCATAACAAACTGCAGTAACCCGTTGATTCTTATGGAGACGGTGATTCAATGAGTTTGTGCGATGCACGAGGCCTAATGGCCCGAAGTCGCAGCCGTAGCTGCGTTGATAGATATTGACGCAGTCAGTCACAAAAAGCACCGGTCAGCGTGCAGACGAATGAATCAGCGTTTCCATATGTAATTTTACAGGAAGCTGCTTGCTTATGTCAAAAGGAATATGGATTTCATCATCCGGAAAAGGGAAATCGTATTTGTATCAGTTCGTGTAAAGAAGAGAAAAACTGATGATAAGGAGTTCAACAGATGAAAGGATTACTTTTATTACTATTCAGTCTGTTACTTTGTGTGCCGGCCTTCGCTGCTGATGAGAAAACCGGGGCGGCCAAAACACAAAGCACTATTTCGGCGGCTGCGGCGCCGTTACGCACCGTCACCGCTCCGGTTATCATGGACCGGCCCGTGCGCCTCACGGAATATCGTAAACAGCTGACACGCGAGTATGCATTTCAGCATTACGGAGAGGAATTTACGGAAATTGTTCCCCAGGCAGTCGTCGTGCACTGGACGGAGATGCCGGAGGCGGATGGAGTGTATGAGTATTTTTATAAGGAAGCCAGGGCGGACGGCACGCTGAATGTCTGCTCCCAGTTTCTGGTGGACCGGGACGGCGCCATTTTCCGCCTGACCCCGGAGACGATGCTGGACCGCCATGCCATCGGTTATAACTGGTGCGCCATCGGGATCGAGAACGTGGGCGGCGTTAACAGAAAAGAAGACCTGACCCCGGAGCAATTGCAGGCCAACATCTTGCTCATCCGTTACCTGCAGGAAAAGTATCCCACGATTCGTTACGTGTGGGGACATTACCAGCAGACGGTGGCGAAGAAAAGCGGACTGTATAAAGAACAAGTTCAGGGCTACTTTCACGGGAAAGTGGACCCCGGCCCGAAGTTCATGAAGGCGCTGAAGAAAAATCTGAAAGATACGGGGCTGCGTTTTTTTTAATAACTAATTATAATGTAACATTACTGTAACAATTACTGCAATTTGATTGACACTGTTCCGCCATGTTGGTAAAATTACTATGAATAACTTTACGCTGAAGTAAGGTTTCTTTCGTATACCTTAAATGAGATTACACAGCGGAAACAATGCGAATGAAGCTGTTTGAATGAAGCGGTTTGTATATTTGTTGCATTTTGTATGAAAGACAAATCTGCAGCCGGAGTATTCTTGGTCAAAGGAAAAGGGGAAATCACAATGAAAGTTGCCATCATTATGGGAAGCAATTCCGACTGGCCCATTCTGGAGCCGGCGGAGAAAACGCTGAAAGAGTTTGGAGTAGAAGTGGAAGTGGTGGTGGCTTCCGCCCACCGCACGCCGGACCAGGTGCATGAATTTGCGGCCGGCGCCCGGGACAGAGGCGTGGAAGCAATCATTGCGGCGGCGGGGCTGGCGGCTCATCTGGGCGGCGTCATTGCGGCCTATACCACGCTGCCGGTCATCGGGATTCCCATTAGCGGCGGTCCGCTGAAGGGCATGGACGCGCTGCTGAGTTTTGTGCAGATGCCTTCCGGCGTGCCGGTAGCCACCATGGCTATCGACGGGGCGAAGAACGCGGCCATCTTTGCTGTGGAAATCCTGGCCGTGGCCCATCCGGATCTGGTGGAAAAACTGGCGGCCTACCGGGTAAAGATGCAGGAAGAAGTGGCGGCCAAAGCGGCAAAGCTGGCGGCGGTTCGCGGAGAATAAGGACTTGCGTGCTTGCGGCGTGTTAAGGAAACGCTGATTCATTCCTCTGCAGGCACAATGTGATATAAAAAAGAAAGGGAACGATTCCATCGGGTTTGTTTCAGGAAAAAACGACAGGAGGCTTTCATGAGCGAAGAAAAGAAGCAGCTGACCTATGCGGACGCAGGCGTTGACATTGACGCCGGCAACCGTGCGGTAGAACTGATGAAGGACAGCGTGCGGGCCAGTTACCGGCCGGAGGTCATCGGCGACCTGGGCGGCTTTGGCGGTCTGTTTGCGTTGGACACGAAAAAGTACAAAGAACCCATCCTGGTGTCCGGTACGGACGGCGTGGGCACAAAATTAAAATTTGCGTTTCTCACCAATAATCACAGTACCATCGGCCAGGACGCGGTAGCCATGTGCGTCAACGACATCCTGGTGCAGGGTGCGGAGCCGCTGTTCTTTTTGGATTACATCGCGGTGGACAAGGTGGATTCCCAGAAGGTGGCGGACATCGTCAAAGGCGTGGCGGACGCCTGCCGGGAAAGCGGCTGTGCCCTGATCGGCGGCGAGACCGCGGAGATGCACGGTTTTTACGCAAAAGATGAATACGACATTGCCGGCTTCTGCGTGGGCGTGGCGGAACGCAGCAAGATGATCACCGGAGAAAAGGTAAAGGCCGGAGACATTTTACTGGGTCTGCCTTCTTCCGGCGTGCACTCCAACGGGTTTTCCCTGGTACGGAAGATTTGTTTTGATGTGATGAAGTTTACGGTAGATACCCCCATTCCGGAATTCGGCTGCACCCTGGGTGAAAAACTGCTGACGCCTACCCGGCTGTATCCGAAGACCTGCCTGCCGCTGATTCAAAAGTTTGACATCCACGGCATGGTGCACATTACCGGTGGCGGTTTCTATGATAATATTCCCCGGATCCTGCCGGAGGACTGCGATGCGGAAGTCCGTGCGGACGCCTGGGAGGTTCCCGTTGTGTTCAAAAAACTGCAGGAGTGGGGCAACGTGCCGGATAAGGAAATGTACCGCACGTTCAACATGGGCGTAGGCATGGTGCTGGTGGTTGACCCGGCGGAAGCGGACGCAGTGCGGAAACATCTGAAAGAAAACGGGGAGACCTTCTACGAACTGGGTAAGGTAATTCCGGGTCATAAGACCACGGTGATGAAAGGCGGCGTTTTCGGTGAGTAAGAAAATCGGCGTAGTGGTCAGCGGGCGGGGCAGCAACCTCCAGTCCATCATCGACCACATTGCGGAAGGCAAATTAAATGTAAAGATTGCCGTGGTGGTCAGCGACCACAAAGAAGCCTTTGCCCTGGAACGGGCGGCCAAAGCCGGCATCCCCACGGCGGTAGTGGAACGGAAAGGCTGCAAGGACAAAGCAGAGTTTGAAGACAAAATTGATGCGGCGCTGCGGGAAGCCGGCGCAGAAGTGGTGGTGCTGGCCGGGTTCATGCGTATCCTCACCGGGCATTTCATCAGCCGCTGGGAACATAAGATCATCAATATCCATCCGGCGCTGCTGCCCAGCTTCAAGGGGCTGGACGCCCAGGGCCAGGCGGTGGACTACGGTGTTAAGGTGGCAGGCTGCACGGTGCATTTTGTAGACGAAGGCACGGACACGGGCCCCATCATTTTACAAAAGGTTGTGCCGGTGTTGGACGATGACACGGAAGAGACCCTGGCGGCCCGTATATTAGTAGAAGAACATAAGGCCCTGCCGGAAGCGATCCAGCTTTGGGCAGACGGCAAACTGACCATCAAGGGCCGGAAGGTTTATGTGGCAAGATAAAAGTTTTGATAGTTCGCGTTGCAATAGCGGCGCGAGGTTGAAGATAAGTTTTAAATTCAGCAATGAGAGAATTTGAGAACGTAAAAGGATAAGTAAGGTAGAAGGCAGAGAGGAGTACGTATGAAAATCAAGAGAGCGTTACTGAGCGTTTCCGACAAAAAGGACATTACCAAACTGGCTGCGTTCCTCCATGAGAACGGGGTGGAGATCATCTCTACCGGCGGCACCATGAAAGCCATTAAGGACGCGGGCATTCCCGTGACCTATGTCAGCGACGTGACCGGGTTCCCGGAAATCATGGACGGCCGGGTAAAGACCCTGAACCCGAAGATTCACGGCGCGATTTTAGGCGTGCGCAGCAACCCGGAACACATGGCCCAGATGAAAGAGCACGGCATTACCCCCATCGATCTGGTGGTGGTCAACCTGTATCCGTTCAAGCAGACTATTGAAAAACCGGGGGTAACGGAAGCGGAAGCCATTGAGAACATTGATATCGGCGGGCCGGCCATGGTGCGGGCCTCGGCCAAGAATTTCCGCGACGTGGTGATCATCACCAATCCGGAGCGCTACGGCAAGCTGATGGATATGCTGACGAAAGACGGCGACATCGACCTGAAAACAAGAAAATCCCTGGCTATGGAAGCGTTCAAACATACTTCCGAATACGATGCCATGATTACCGGCTATCTGCAGAAACAGCTGGAAAAATAAGAAAAAGTAAAATTGAGGGGAGTGCGCGACAGAACGGCAATGCCGGGAAGGCGCGGCTGCAGGAATGTAACTGCGGCGCATCCACTCTCAAAATTAGTAATTGTGAGGCGTGATTCATGAATATTTTGTTAATTGGCGGAGGCGGCCGGGAACATGCTCTGGCATGGAAAATCGCCCAGAGCCCCCTGGTGCAAAGTATCTGTGTGGTACCGGGCAACCCCGGCATCGCGGAACTTCCCAAATGCAAGTGTGTTTCCTTAAATCTGAATGACCTGAATGAGATTGCGGATTATGCGGAAGAGCAAAGCATCGATCTGACGGTGGTGGGGCCGGAGGCTACGCTGGTGGCAGGTATCGCCGATGTGTTCCGTTCCCGGGGACTGCCGATTTTCGGGCCCAACAAGAACGCGGCGGAGCTGGAAGGTTCCAAAGCGTTTTCCAAAAATCTGATGCAGAAGTACCATATTCCCACTGCGGCGTTTAAGGTTTGTACAGACATTGACTCTGCCAAAGCCTTTGTGGAAGAACAGGGCGCGCCTATCGTTGTGAAGGCGGACGGACTGGCGGCCGGCAAGGGCGTGGTGGTGGCCATGACTAAAGCGGAAGCGATGGCTGCCATTGATGACATGATGGCAGACCATAAATTCGGCGAAGCCGGCGCCCGGGTGGTGCTGGAAGAGTTCATGGAAGGCGAGGAAGCCTCCCTGCTGGCGTTTACTGACGGCAAGATTGTAGTGCCGATGGTGGCGTCTCAGGATCATAAGCGCGTCAACGACGGGGACAAAGGACCCAACACCGGCGGTATGGGGGCTTATGCTCCGGCTCCGGTGATGACGGAAGCCCTGCGCATCAAGGCGGAAGAAACCATTTTGAAACCGGTGATTGCCGCATTAAATAAGGAAGGCCGAACCTATTGCGGCTGTCTGTACGCCGGCCTGATGATCAAAGGCGACAGCGTGAAAGTGGTAGAGTTCAACTGCCGGTTCGGCGATCCGGAGACCCAGGTGGTGCTGCCCCTGCTGGACAGCGATCTGGTACAGATCATGCTGGCCTGCGCCACAGGTACACTGGATGCTTCCATGGTAAAATGGAAGAATCAGGCTACCGTCTGCGTGGTCATGGCGTCCGGCGGATATCCGGGTTCTTATGAGAACGGGAAAGTCATTACCGGATTAAAAGAAGCCGGCGCGATGGAAAACGTGGTGGTGTTCCACGCGGGAACCAAAGAAAAGGACGGCAAGGTTGTGACCGCCGGCGGCCGTGTGCTGGGGGTAACCGCACTGGCCAAAGATATTAAGAGCGCCAAGAACGCAGCCTACGGGGCCGTGGAAAAGATTCGTTTCGAAAAGGTCCATTACCGGAAGGATATTGCCTGGCGCGCGTTGTTCCGAAAGTAAGAATCTGCAGGGATGCAGGCGGTGTTTTCGTTAGAAGCAACTTGTTTTGTATTCATGGAAATTTCCGCACAAAATCCTTTGCATTATTTGCTGTTTTGTGCTATTATATCTTTTAAAATATTTCAAAGAAGGGAAGGTGTTACCATTGGCTTTTTATTACGATGAACCTGCGCATACCTTTAGTGAGTATCTGTTAGTACCGGGGTATTCTTCTTCCGAATGTATTCCCGATAATGTGACGCTGGTCACCCCACTGGTGAAATTCAAAAAAGGTGAAGAACCGGCTATCAGTTTAAATATTCCCATGGTCTCCGCCATCATGCAGTCTGTTTCCAATGACAAACTGGCTGTGGCCCTGTCCAGGGAAGGCGGCTGCTCTTTCATTTACGGCTCCCAGACCATAGAGGACGAAGCGCAGATGGTGCGGAACGTGAAGAGCCACCGCGCCGGCTTTGTCGTCAGCGATTCCAACATTACGCCGGACAGCACGCTGAAAGATGTGCTGGCGTTAAAGGAAAAGACCGGTCATTCCACCGTTGCCGTTACCAGTGACGGAACGGTAAACGGAAAGATGGAAGGTATCGTCACCAGCCGCGACTACCGTGTCAGCCGCATGGATCTGAGTACGAAAGTGCGGGACTTTATGACGCCCATCAGCAAACTGATCGTAGGCAAAAAGGATACCACCCTGCAGCAGGCCAACGACATCATCTGGGACAACAAGCTGAACACGCTGCCCATCATTGACGATGACGGCCGCTTACTGTATATGGTATTCCGCAAGGACTACGTATCCCATAAAGAATATCCGCTGGAACTGCTGGACGATAAGAAACGTCACGTGGTTGGCGCCGGCATCAACACCCGGGACTACGCGGAACGGGTACCGGCTCTGGTGGAAGCAGGAGCGGACGTATTGTGCATCGACTCTTCCGAAGGCTTCTCCGAATGGCAGAAGATTACGCTGAAATGGATTCGCGATCACTACGGCGACAAAGTGAAAGTAGGCGCCGGCAATGTGGTTGACGCGGAAGGCTTCCGTTTCCTGGCAGACTGCGGCGCTGACTTTGTCAAGGTCGGCATCGGCGGCGGCTCCATCTGCATCACCCGCGAGACCAAGGGTATCGGCCGCGGACAGGCTACCGCTTTGATTGACGTTTGCAAAGCCCGTGACGAATATTTCAAAGAGACCGGTGTGTACGTTCCCGTCTGCAGCGACGGCGGCATCGTCTACGATTACCATATGACCCTGGCCCTGGCCATGGGCGCGGACTTCCTGATGCTGGGCCGTTACTTCGCCCGCTTCGATGAAAGCCCCACCAACAAGGTCAACGTGAACGGCAGCTACATGAAAGAATACTGGGGCGAAGGTTCCAACCGTGCCCGGAACTGGCAGCGGTATGATATGGGCGGTTCCCAGAAGCTGTCCTTTGAAGAAGGCGTGGACTCCTATGTTCCCTACGCAGGCAGCCTGAAGGACAACGTGAACCTGACCCTGGCCAAGATCCGCAGCACCATGTGCAACTGCGGCGCCCTGAACCTGGGCGAACTGCGCGACAAGGCGAAACTGACCCTGGTTTCCGCAACATCCATTGTGGAAGGCGGAGCCCATGACGTATTGCTGAAGGATAACACCGCAGCGACGTATGCAAAATAGTATCAGGCGCGCAGGATAACAGATTTATTTTATGGAAAAATACAACAGGGAGCCCGTGGTGACGGCGCTCCCTGAAGTTTCATCATGTGGGGATGTGACGGAATGAAAAAGGCGGTAACCGGTTTTCTGCTGGGATGCCTGTTGTTGTCGGGGAGTGCGGCGCTGGCCGCGGAACCGGCCGGTACGACAGGGACAACAGAGAATGTAAAAGAATCTGCGGCAAAGGAAACACTGCAGGATCATGCTGCGGTGAAAAGCAGGGGAACCATGGTCTATGTTCCCATGGATACCCGGCCGGTATGCAAAGATTACACTGTTGCCACCATGAAGGCTGCGGGATGGGATGTACTGGTTCCTCCGGAGGAACTGCTTTCTTCTGCTGACCGGGACGGTCAGCCTGACAAGCTGCTGGAGTGGCTGGAGCAGAATACACCGAAAGCGGTGGCTGTGGTGGCCAGCGCTGACGCGCTGATTTACGGCGGCCTGGTGGATTCCCGGACCCACCATATCGAACCTTCGGTATTGCAATCCCGGGTAGAACGGCTGCTTTCCCTGAAGAAGAAGGTACATTCTCCCGACATCTATGTCTTTGTGACGATCATGCGCTCGCCCAAAGCCAGCGCCGCGCCTGTGGAACCGGTGTATTATCAGGAGTGGGGCGGCAAACTGTTCCGGCATGGAGCCCTGCGGGATAAAGTCGAATTGCAGGGACTGTCGCGGAAAGAAAATAAAGAATTGCAGGAACTGAATCGCACGATTCCCCGTAATGTGATTGCAGATTATTACGATCGCAGGCGGACCAATATCCGCACATCGGAATTGCTGCTGCACGGAATTGAAAGCGACAGCTTCAATTACCTGCTGGTGGGACGGGACGACACCAATCCCCTGTCCCAGGCTCACAAGGAAGCCCGTTACATGTCTTCCCTGGTAAGCAATTTCTCCAATTCGAAGATCCGTTTCTTCTCCGGCGCCGACCAGCTGGGCCTGGTTCTGCTGACCCAGGCGGCCAACCGGCTCACCTTCACCACGCCGCTGGTATATACGGAATTTGGGAACGGCAAGGGCGGAGAGACGGTTCCTACGTATGAAGACGATACCGTGGCGGAATCGGCCAGACAGCATATTTTTGCGGCGGGGGCATTCCCGTCAAAGAATGCGGCTACGGCAGATTATGTTCTACTGGTCAACACCCCGTATAACGGAAAGACGCTGGAAGCTTCCGATGCGAAGAACAACGGGGTTGCGGATAAAAACACCAAAGTCTTTGCGGAGAAGGTGCAATCGTATATTGAACGGGGCAAAAAGGTGATCGTCTCTGACTCCGCGTACGGTAACGGGGCCGACAATGCGCTGGTAAAAGAACTGTTCCGGCGTGGGCTTGCGTACCAGGTTGCAGCTTACGGCGGATGGAATACCTCCGGCAATACCCTGGGCTTTGCGTTGTCCCAGGGAATGGAATCCCCGTTCTATGAAGGAAATGCGGCGAAGTACCTGCTGACCGTACGTTACCTGGACGACTGGGCCTATCAGGCAAACGCCCGGATGGACGTGTATCAACATGTCATCTGGCCGAAGCAAATGCCGAATTCCGGTTTTACTCCGGAACAGAAGCGCATTGCCGAAGCTGCTATCAAAGAAAGCATCACCAAAGTTGCGGAACCGGTGATGGGATCCGTGGCAAAGGAATATGATTTCAAACTTCCCTGGAGCCGTATGTTTGAAGTGCAGCCGGTGAAAAAAGACTGAGGAAGAAAACATAATCAGCATCTTCCCGGGAAACTGACCGGATCGGCAGTTTCGGATTTTCCTGAAAAACAAAAAATAAAATAATAATTCCCGGAACGCCTGCTTCCGTATCAACGCGGAAGCAGACTCCGGGAATTTTGTTTTTGGTTTTCTGTTCAATGGCTGCAATGGTTGATTGCTCCTACACAGGGCCGGTTTATTTGAATGAACTTTTGATGCCGGACTTTTTGCAGCAACCTCAGGCTTCCGGCGTTTCGGTTTTGATAATTGTCCGGAGCGGCAGGCCAAAGGTTTCCGCAAACCATTCTTCCAGCGTTTTAATCTGCTGCATTTCGATGGCGGCATTTTCTGCCGTGTGAATTTCCAGTGTGGCGGCTGTGCTGTCGTAATCGGGGATGATGGCGGTGATGGTATTGCTTTCCGAGTAGTCAAGGCTTTCCGCCAGCGCGAGAAGCAATGCCAGTTTGCCTGCGATATCCCAGTCCTTTTCCCGCAGCAGGGACCGGTAGGCGTGATTTTTAAAATATCGTTTGGCGATGCCGTTGTGCCAGCCGGCGATGACGGCGCAAAGCATCTGCTCCGCATGGGTCAGGCCGAAAATCTTGGCGTTTAAAATCATGTACGAGGAGTGGCGGGCATGACTGTAATAATTGATGGTGATGCCAATGTCGTGGAGCAGCGCGGCGGTCTTTAACAGCTTTTTGTACTGTTTGCCCAGTCCGTGCAGCCCGTGCCAGCCGTCGAACATGGATAAGGCCAGCGCGGCCACGTGCCGGTTGTGTTCGATATTTACGGAGAAAAGACGCAAAACGTTCTGGGTACTCTCTTTCAGAATGTCCTCGGCAATCAGGGGCACGTTGTTGGTTTTGGCATAATAATCGTAGAACAGGCCTTCCCGCAGGCCGCAGCCCGAGGTAATGATACGCTTGCTTTTTGTCTGCGCCAGCAGGCAGTTGATGATCGATGCGCCGGCGAGGATGATGTCAGCGCGTTCTTCCGACAGGCCGGGAATGTTCACGCGTTCTTCCAGCGTGGTGCCCTGCAGCTTTTTAAACAGCGTGCGGAAGCTCTGGGCGCTGAAGATGTAATTGTGGATCCGGCTGGATGGATAATTCCGGCTCCGCTGGATCATCTTGGCAACGGTACGGGCCGTGCCACCCACACCGATCAGGGGCAGGCTGGCATCTTTCAGCCAGGGATACTGTTCCATACGTGTGGAGATAAAGAAGTTGATGTCGCTGTAGGCCGATGGCGGCATCGTATCGCGGATATGGAAAATGTCCGTTGTGTTTACGGCCCCCAGCGGGATGGAAACGGACTCCACCAGTTTCCGGTTCCGGAACAGAATCAGTTCTGTGGAGCCGCCGCCCAGGTCAAAGATGATACCGTCTTTCATGGGCAGGGTGTTGATAACGCCCAGATAACTGAGCTGCGCTTCCATGTTTCCGGAAATAATATGAAGCCGGATTCCGGTCTTTTCAAATACTTCATTGGTCAGCTGGCTGCCGTTTTTGGCATTGCGGATGGCGGCCGTGGCTACGGCGATGATCTTGTCTGTCTTATACTGCCGGCACATGTAAGCAAAAGACTGCATGACCTGCAGCGTGCTGTCGAACGCTTCTTTGGAAAGCAGCCCTTCGCCTTCTGTTTTCTGGGCCAGCCGCAGCATTTCTTTCTGATTGAAGACCATGTTGTAGGCGCCGCTTTTATAAATATGGCTGATGACAAGACGGGCCGAGTTAGAGCCGATGTCGATGATTGCAATTCTCTGCATAATATGTCTCC
>JAEEGG010003654.1_pt1 | contig 38209 bp, 29 predicted proteins | sample 9134161 | NCBI WGS metagenome assembly JAEEGG01 (sample SAMN16246543, study PRJNA631951) | gut metagenome | biome: gut microbiome; feature: rumen; material: CR-attached | host: Bos | place: Iran: Karaj | collected 2018-10
TTATCGCAAGTTCATTTCAGTAGGCGGTGATGGCACCAACAATGAAGTCATCAACGGCATTTTCACCCAAGAGGCAGTGCCCACCACCGAAATCACTATGGCCACCATGCCTATCGGTACGGGCAACGACTGGCGCCGCACTTTTGATATTCCTTTGGAATACGACAAAGTGGCCAAGATCATCAAGGCGGGACACACATACGCGCACGACATCGGCAAACTGACCTACTATGATGACGGCAACACACGTATCCGATATTTCCTCAATGCCGCCGGAACCGGACTCGACGAGATGGTGTGTCACTCCACCAACTTGATGAAACAACAAGGTAAAGGAGGCACCATTCGTTATCTGATCAGTTTGGTGAAATGTATGTTGACATACAAAGTCACCCATATCCAACTCACCATCGATGATGAACTTGTATTCGACGACGCTATCCTCAACCTTTCCATCGGTAATGGACGTTTCAACGGAGGCGGTATGATGACCATGCCCAATGCCATCCCAAACGATGGTTTGCTCGACGTTACGGTCATCAAGAAAGTGTCCATCTTCAAGTTTGCTGCCAACGTGAAAAACATTTACGACGGCAGTTTCATCAATAAAATCGATGAAGTAAAGACTTACAGAGGAAAAAACATCCACATCGTTTCCATTCCGCCACATTCCTTGAAAGTAGAGACCGAAGGTGAAAACCTCAACAACTCGCCTTTCGATTTCGAGGTGCTGCCAAAGGCCGTTAACATGGTCATTCCCAAGGATATGGGGCAAAAGAAACAGAAAAAGAAATACCGTTTCAAGAAAAACAACAATTAAACAATCAACAATAAACCATCAACATTATGACAAACATCGATCAAGTAAAATTCGAAAACAAGCGCGTGGTTATCCGCGTTGATTTCAATGTCCCGTTGGACGACAACTTCAACATCACCGACGACACCCGTATGCGTGCCGCTCTGCCTACCATTAATAAGGTCTTGAACGACAAAGGCATGGTAGTGCTGATGTCGCATCTCGGTCGCCCGAAGAAGAACCCCGACCCGAAGTATTCCATCAAGCCGATTATCAAGCACTTGGAAGAATTGCTGGGTCGTCCCGTGCAATTTGCCACCGACTGCATGAAAGCTGCCGACCAAGTGGCTGCACTGAAACCTGGTGAAGTGCTGGTTCTCGAAAACCTCCGTTTCTATGCCGAAGAGGAAGGCAAACCGCGTGGCATCGAGAAGGGTGAAGAAGGCTATGACGAAGCCAAGAAAGCCGTGAAAGCCTCACAAAAAGAATTCACCAAGACCCTTGCCGGCTATGGTGAATACTACATCAACGACGCCTTCGGCACCGCCCACCGTGCCCATGCTTCCACCGCTTTGATTGCCGACTACTTCGATGCCGACCACAAGATGTTCGGTTACCTGATGGGAAAGGAAGTGGCTGCTGTGAACAAGGTGATGAACGAAATCCAACATCCTTTCACCGCCATCATGGGTGGCTCAAAGGTCTCCACGAAGATTGAAATCATCGAAAACTTGCTCACCAAGGTCGACAACCTCATCCTTTGCGGTGGCATGACCTACACCTTCAAGAAGGCTCTCGGCGGCAAGATTGGCAACTCCATCTGCGAAGACGACAAACTCGACCTCGCTCTCGACATCCTCGCTAAAGCTAAGGAAAAAGGCGTCAAATTGGTGCTTGCCGAAGATTGCGTGGTGGGCAACAAGTTCGCCAACGATGCCGACACGCAAGTCGTTGACCCGATGAACATTCCCGAAGGCTGGGAAGGTATGGATATCGGTCCGAAGACACGCGAACTCTTCGCCAATGTCATCAAAGGCTCGAAGACCATCCTCTGGAACGGCCCTTGCGGCGTGTTTGAATTCGACACCTTCGCCAAAGGCTCCAAGTCCATCGCTGAGGCCATTGCAGCAGCTACCAAGGACGGTGCTTTCTCGCTCATCGGCGGCGGCGATTCAGTGGCCTGCATCAACAAGTTCGGCTTAGCTGACCAAGTGAGCTACGTCTCCACTGGCGGCGGTGCCTTGCTCGAGGCCATCGAAGGCAAGGAACTGCCTGGCATTGCGGCGATTAAGAAGTGATAGCATCGTTTTATCTTACAAAAAAAGGCGGCTTCGGCTGCCTTTTTTTACTTTCTAAAGTAAAAAATGACATTCATTTTTATTTCTTTAAAGTAAAAAATAGCATTCATTTTCGTTTCTCAAGAGTAAAAAATGTATGACAAATTTGTTTTTCTAAAGTAAAAAATCATATTTTTGCAGCGAGAAAAACAGAAAACTATGGATACTTTGTTCAAAACCTACGGTCGTTTATTGGCCGATACAGATTTAAGCTTTACCAGATACCTCTACGACAAAATCAACTGGGACAACCGATTGATTGTCATCAAAGGGGCGAAAGGCGTGGGCAAGACAACCCTGATGCTACAACACATCAAACGCACTTTTACGGAGGTGGAAAAGGCTTTGTATGCTTCGTTGGACCATATCTGGTTTGCCAACCATACCTTGCTTGAATTGGCGGAATACCACTACACGCATGGCGGCACACACCTCTTTTTGGACGAAGTACACAAATACAAAAACTGGCAGCAGGAAATCAAGAACATTTATGATTCCTATCCACGTCTGCATATCGTGGTGACTGGCTCATCAATGTTGAAATTGGAAGAGTCGCTGACTGCTGACCTTTCGCGTCGCCACCGTGCCTACACGATGGAAGGTCTTTCGTTCAGGGAATACTTGAAGTTGGAGCAGGTGGCCGACCTTCCTGTGTTGTCGTTGGAAACCATACTGAACAACCATTTCACCGAGGCATCACAAATTACATCGGAAATAAAGGTATTGCAACACTTTGAAAAATACATAGAATCAGGATATTACCCATTCTATCGCGAAGAAGGAGACGGTTTCCCTGACAGATTACAGCAGGTGATAGACACTGTTGTCACCGTTGAAATCCCAGCAGTGAGCCATATCGAATATGATTCCGTCTATAAAACAAAGCAACTTTTGGCGGTTTTGGCTGAAATGAAGCCTTATACCTTAAATATTTCGTCACTTTGCACTACATTACAAGCCTCACGCAACAATGTATTGAAACTCCTTGATTTGATGGATAAGGCAGCTTTGGTAAGACGACTCTATGCCACCGAAAGCGGAATGAACATGTTGACAAAGCCGGAAAAGATACTCTTCTATAATACCAATCTGATGTACTGCCTGACCCCTCAAGTCGATTCGGGAACCATGCGCGAAACTTATCTTGCCTCGCAAGTTGGTGTCAACCATAAACTTTATATGCCTAGCAAAGGCGATTTGGTTGTGGATGGCAGATGGCTTTTTGAAGTGGGCGGAAAAGGAAAAAGCTTCTCTCAAATCAAGGATATCCAAGACAGCTTTGTTGTAACCGACAATACGGAAATTGGCCACGGAAACAAGATCCCTTTGTGGCTTTTTGGTTTGTTGTATTGATGAAATGCGTATTTTTGCCGATAGATTTAAAAATATACCAAAAATGAAAAAAGTAACCTTGATTTTAGCCTTGTGTCTCGGATTCATTCCGATGCTGAACGCTCAATGGGTAAGCCCAGGCAATGGCACGACCTATACAATGCCTGATTTGGTAAACGTCTCCAATGGTGTGGTAACCAATACAGGAACAGTTTTTACCCTCAATAACGACATTACCATCTCTCAAAACGATATCTTGAACATCGACGACCAAGTGACGAGAATCGATGCTCCTGGTGCATTGATAACCATCAATGGTTCAATGGTTTGCAATAATTCTGAAACAAACAGAGTGAAGATTTACGGTACCATGACAAGCCAGTTCAGCATGAGATTTGAGAACGCTACCAATTGCGACCTCAAACACATGTATTTCTCTGACGGGTGTGGCATTAAAGTCATCGAGTCCGAAGTGACTTTCGATGATGTAAAATTCCTGTATTTCACCCGCGACTATGCAAGTGCCGTTATCGACATCTTTAATTGCGATCCTGTGATTAAGAATTGTTATTTCCAAGATAATGAAGGTGCCGCCATCAGTTCGCCAGCCAATGGCCAAAGCTCTCCGCAGATTCTGAATAACTCATTGGATGCCAACGTGAACGGAATCAATAGCCCACAAATTAATCTTGGACCTGGTGGTGAGGACACCATCCGCATCGTTGGTAACACCATCGACGACCACTGGGCGCAATGGCATGTTGGCGGTATCTCCATCGCTGACCTCATGGGTGTAGGCTCGACAAAGGTACTTCTCAAAGACAACATTGTGAAGGAAGGTCGCTACGGCTACAACCAGCAAGGTAACACTATATCTTCTGTAATCGTTGGTAACCAATTCATTGACAACTATAACGAAGACAATCCTATGAACGGTGGTAGCGGCATCTCGATTTACGGCACCACGGTCAATAATAAGGCGATTCTGCGTGACAATGTGATTACCGGAAACTTATGGGGCATTACCGCAATTTATCTGCACGACATTGATTTGGGCACTGAGGACGATTGGGGCAATAATGAAATTCATGACAACTTCAATAATGGTACGATTTATGACTTGTACAACAACTCAGCCTGCGACATTACTGCTATTGGAAACAGTTGGGGCACAATGAGTGAGGAAATGATTGAAAACCATATTTTTCACCAAAATGATGACCCTAGCCTTGGTTTAGTCACTTTCATTCCATTCATCGGGTATGATTGTATGAATGAAACTGAAGCCTTGGCTTTTGAATTGTGGCCCAATCCCTCTAAAGGTCGTTTCACGGTCGAAGGCACAGGCATAATGACCGTTACTAACACTCTCGGTCAAACCATTCTCGTTCGTGAAATCAACTGCAAGGAATCAATTGCTTTACCCAGAGGTTTATATATCGTTAAATTAGGTAGATTGACGCGAAAAATTGTGGTAGAATAGCAAAAAACTTTCCTATTTTTGTGCCAAATTTCAAACCATGTCCAAAACCATCGTAAATATCATAGATAAAAGCAATCCGTTGCCCGCATACCTGTTCACCAAGGAATATTACGAAGACGGCGACGAGCTGTTGTTTATCTCCGCCGAGGAAGAAGTCAACTGCATTCCTTTGTTAATCAAATCGTTGGATATTGATGAAACGCTTGTGAAAACCATCATCGTCAAACGGTATCAAGACAAGTTCTTGTATGAGCGCATCTGCCGCACCATAAAAGGTAATCTGATTCCCAACAAGAAGTATTACCTTAACCTGGCAGGCGGCAATCGTTACATGACCTTGTCGGTGCAGCATGTCTTCGAGGAGTTCAACACCTTGTTTTTCTATACGCAAACCCGAGAGAACTTGATTGTCAAGACCATCTTTGACCATAGCATCTATGACGACGACGATGAAGTGTTCCCCGTCAAGCATCGGATGACTTTGAAGGAATATTTTGGCCTTTATGGACTGCAAAGCGATGTGGACCAACCGCGCAAACAGGTGAAAGAAACCGCTTTCTCACAGCATTTGTTCACTATGTTCTCACAAAACCTGCTGGGTCGCGGCGACTATCAAGTGATGGAAACCTTGCGCGAGAAGTACCGTAATTGGAAGTTCCTCATCATCTCGCAAGTCGAAAACCCAGACAAGGAATATATGACCGCCATTCCTAACCTCAACAAGTTCTTGGATTTCATTGGTTTCGTTCCAGAAAGACCAGGGTCTTTGCAAAACTATGAAATCGAATACCTTACGGGTGGTTGGTTTGAGGAATATGTCTACGCTTTGATCAAAAATGTCCTGCAACCCGACGACATTGCTATGGGCGTGCATATCTCCAACGGCGTCATCAAGCACAACAATGAATTGGATGTGTGTTTTATGAAAGCCAACAAACTGTTTGTCATTGAGTGCAAAACGGGAGTGACCAGCGAAAGCCTCTTTAATGAAATTGTCTACAAGGTCTGCGCCCTGAAAGAAGTGCTTCTCGGCAGCGGTAATTCCTACATCTTCTCGCTCAAGAAAGACCACAAGGGTAATTGGAAGAAGACAGCCAAATACATGGGCATCACCTTCTGCGACTGGCTCAACCTGACCAAGCCTGAAATGTTGAAAAACATCCTGAAATCAATGGACAATATTGCCAAGGAAAACTGATTTTTCGGAAGTAACTTCCACTCTTGACTTCAGTCCGAAAAATAAAGTTCGATTGTCGTCAAAATGTCCGGCAGGGAAACCGAAACAAACAGGATAATCGTATTCTGAAACAGCCTCAGCAATCACTTCCTCGGCTGTTTGGCCAAAGGGATGCGTGTTATCGTGGATTTGCGTCAAGCCGCCAACGATGAGGCCTTTCAGATGGGCGAGTTTTCCAGCACGTTTCATTGCATACATCATTCTGTCAATGTGATAGATATATTCATCTACTTCCTCAATGAAAAGGATTTTGCCATCCAAATTCGGAAATGTATGGGAACCCATCATGCCGTATAATACCGACAAATTTCCGCCCACAATCTCGCCTTCCATCTGTCCTATTCGGTTTTGAGGATGTGTAGAAAATTCGTATTGCAAAGCTTGGCCCATCAAGGTATCGAATAAGGACTGTTTGGCTTCAGGAGTCTTGTTGGCAAAATAGAAAGGCATGGCAGCATGCAGACTAGGAATGCCCAAACGGCTCAGTTTTCCATGCAGCACGGTACCATCACTGAAGCCAATAATCCATTTCGGATGTTGTAAAAAATGGGTGAAGTCCAACTTGTCAATGATACGGATACTACCATAACCGCCTCTTGCTATCCAAATCGCATCAATATCCTCATTATCAAGATATTCTTGAAATACAGCGGCACGGAAATCATCGTCACCGGCAAAGATATGTTGCACTGCGAAAAGACGGTCGTCATACACGGGAATGAAACCTTTCTCTTCCAACCAATGTATGGCGTACTCCATCTCTTCAGTGGTCACACATCGTGCAGGTGCAGCAATGGCCACTTTTGAACCTTGTTTTAAATAATTCATTCTTTGATTATTTCGTTTTCATCCAAAGCCTCGCCATCATATTTCACTTCCTTGCCTTGGTCGTAAGTGACGGTAAAATATAACTCTCCTGTCTCCAAATATTTTTTCCAATCGCCGTGTTTGATGCCTGCTTTATAATTCTGTATCTCGCGCAACCTTCCGTTTTCATAATAGAACAAGTGTTCACCATCAGGATAGCCCGCATTGAAACTCCCCCGAAAAGCCATCTTGTCGTTGTCGTAATACGAAACCCACTCGCCTACTTGCTTGTCGTTGCGATACTCGCCCTGGGTACGCATATCCCCGATCTCTTCCGTCCATTTGCCGTTTTTCATGCCGTCGAAATAGGTTCCCGAAACGATGACATTGCCTTTGGCATCATACTCCTTGTAAGGCCCATTTGGTTGACCTTTATAAAACTGTTCCTCAATCTGCTTCTGTCCATTGTCATAATACCAAGTCCAAAAACCATCGGGTTGACCTTCTTTATAGCTTCCAACCTCCTGAATCTTACCATTTTGATAATAAAACTTCCATTCTCCAGAACGTTCACCATCAATAAAGAGGCCTTCGGCACGCATTGTACTGTCAGGATAAAATTCCTTGTAATCACCACGGCGCTTTCCATCCGTACCTACAATGCCTTCACCTACCAAAGCTCCCTTTTTATAGGTCTGAGAATTGATTACATTACCTTCCTCGTCAAACTCACGCCAAACACCTTCTCTTTTGCCATCACGGAACGAAGCCTCACGTTTTACCTTGCCATTGGGATAATATTCATGCTGTACAACTAATGGTTTTTGGTCGCTTTCTAAGATTTGCTCCACATCGTTCACGTATTTTGTGATTTTCTTCAAGTTGCCTTTTTCGTCGTATTCCTTGTAGAATCCATCACGCAAGCCATGACGATAGTAGCATTCTGTATGTAGGTTCCAATCCTCATAGAACGTCTTCCAATAGCCATGCTTTTTGCCTTCTCTGTCGTAACGATTCAAGGCTTCGCGCGTCATGACAAAGCCTTTGCGATAAGTGATGATCTCACGCAACTTTCCCATTGTGTCGAAGACAGGTGAAACGCCTTCCTCAAAACCATTCTTGAATGTCATGGTCTGGATAAGATGTCTTTTCTTGTCGTATCTCCTTCCCTCACCTGACCGAACATCATTCACAAATGGCTCCTGCAAGATGTCTTCTTTACCAAAGGTAAAGCGAGTTCCATTTTTCAAGTCCTTGGCATAATTCACGATCAAAGTGGTGTCGCCAGCTTCTGAGAAGAACACCCAAGTGCTGTCTAAAAGGAAATCGGTACGTTTCCCTATCGACTTCAGCTGACCGCTTTCGTAATAGGTCTTCCAAAGTCCGTCAGGCTTGCCATCACGCAACATTCCTTCACTCGAAATCTGTCCACTCGGATAGGTATAAGTCTGATATCCAGTTTGTGAGAAAACCTCAAGACTGAAAAACAAACCCATCCATATCAAAAATATAAGGCTTTTTATCCGCTTCATTGGCTTACGAAATTCGGGTCAAAATTAGACATTTTCGTTGGATTAGAGACACCCGTTTTTTAATTCTTGAAAATTCCACACGGAATTATCAACAGCCCAATTATCAATATTTCATTTTTTATTTTTTAATCTTTTAAATTTATAAATTTTGCTACTGCTGTTAATAAGCCTGTGAATTGGTTGAAAACTTTTCAATAAAAATCTTGCAATATTAATTCCCAATTTGAGAGGCTCATTTTTGAAACCATCAAGCATTTATTATTCAGGCTTATTTATCTCTTTTCGATTATTCGTTGAAAACCAAAAAATCGACTAAAATGAAGTTCATTTTTTTGAAATACTGTTGATTTTTTCCTCATTTTTTGGTTGAAATCTGTTCATAATTTACACCTTCAATTTTATGCACCTCAATCAAAAAGTTATCAACAGAATACTTGTTGATAACTAATTATTTTATTGATTATCAGTTTATTATTTCAAAAATGTTGATTTTTTCTAAGCGGATAAGTCTTTCAGAAATAGTGCAATATGACAATGGCGCGTGATGAAAATATGTAATTTTGCGACATCGTTTATCAACAGCGGAAAAATGGAACACATCATACCCATAGCAAGCGACCATGGCGGCTTCGAAATGAAGGAATTTCTGATTGAGAAATTGAAAGAAGCGGGCTATATGGTCAAAGATTTTGGCACTTATAGCAACGAGAGCGTCGACTATCCCGACATGATTCATCCTTTGGCTTCGGCCATCGAACATGGAGAATATCCTTTGGGAATCATTCTTTGTGGTAGCGGCAATGGCGCCCAGATGACAGCCAATCATCACCACAACGTGCGCGCTGCCTTGTGCTGGAATGTGGAACTGGCTAAATTGGCCCGTCAGCACAACGATGCCAATATCCTTGCCTTGCCTGGTCGTTTCATTCCCAATGAATTGGCTTGGGAGATGGTGCAAACGTTCCTCCACACCGATTTTGAAGGCGGTCGTCATTTGAGAAGAATCGAAAAAATTGAACAAATCCAGCGTAATGAAAATGAATGACCAAAATACCATATTTGAACAAGGTTGCGAGACCTCTTTTAACGAAGAACACTGGCAGAAAATCAACTATAGCACAGGGTGTTACGAGAATAGTTTTGTGAAAGGCAAGGAGAATTACCGTAACCTTGACCTCGAAAAACAACGTGCTTACACCTTGCGCAACAAGTCGCTGTTGGGTCTTGAGAAGCTTTTGGTCGACTTTGAGACGCATTTCACCGAAAATGGCGGAAAAGTGCTATGGGCTCGCAACTCCGACGATGCCTTGACCATGATCTATGACCTTATCAGGAAAGAAAAGGCCAACATAATTTCGCGTTCGATCTCCAATGTGCTTGACGAGATTGAGTTGAATGGTTTTCTTGAGCGCAAAAATATAGGTATCCTGGAGACTGAAGTGGCCCGTTTTGTACTAAAGGCGGGGCATCAAAAGCCGTATCATCCCCTTTCGCCTTCCATCCATCTCTCAAAAGAGGAAAACAACGCCATATTGACTGCGGCCTATAAACTGAAACCCGACAGTTCGGCAAAGCAGATGGTCAATTTTGTGCGGCATGAAGTGGCGGTTGAAGCCAAAGATGTGAAGGTTTGCATCACAGGTGCCAATTTCCTGCTCTCGGATACAGGCGGCGTGGTACTGACTGAGAACGAAGGCAACATATTGAAATATACTTCCCAGGCAAAAGTGCATATTGTGGTGGCTGGCATTGCCAAACTGATTCCTTCAATCGATGATTTGAGTGTGTTGCTACCTTTGCTTTCGCTGCATTCCACGGGACAAAGCATGGCCTCTTGCAATACCATTACTTTTGGGCCTACCCAACAAGGCAAAGGACCCGAACAGATGTATGTAATCCTGCTTGAAAACAACCGCTCAGAGTTGCTTTCGCATGACAAACAAAGGAAGATTATGTCGTGCATTCATTGCGGCTCTTGCGTGAGTGTGTGCCCGATTTACAAAAACATTGGTGGCTACAGTTATGGCACCAAGCATATCGGTCCCATGGGCACGGTGATGACGCCTTTGATGAATGGTTTGCAGGAATACAATTATCTCAATTCGGCTTGTTCGCTGTGCGGAAAGTGCGTCGATGCTTGTCCGGTGAAGATTCCGTTGGACGACTTGATCATCGAAAACCGTCATCTTGCCATAACGGAAAAGACAGGCGACCCCAAGTTGGATTCCATTGTGAAAGCGATGATCTGGCACTGCAAATCGCGGAAAAAGATGGACAGCCCGCTGTTTTTAAAGAAGTTAGAGCTGAAACGATTACTTACCCCCATCTGGGGTGAACGCAGGGTGATGCCTGAGTTTGCTCCCAAGTCGTTCAGCCAGCTTTGGAAGGAGCGGAATCTTTAATCCAATAGTAAGTATTGCTAACAAAAAAAACCCGCCGCAAAAACTTGCAGCGGGGAAAAATGCAATACTTATGAAAAAATATTCTACCTTCTTTTTTATTCTTCTTCCTTCTGGCTCTCTTCGTATTCCTTCAGCAGACGGTTCTGGACGTCGGTAGGCACTTGCTGATATTCAGCATACTTCATCGTGAAGGTGCCACGACCAGAGGTCAAGGAACTGAGGGTGGTCGAATAGCGGTCCATTTCTGCCAACGGCACCTTGGCGTGGATGGTCTGGTAGTTGTGGTCACTGTCCATACCCATCACGATGGCGCGGCGGCCTTGGAGGTCGGTCATGACGGCACCCATGAGGTCGGCGGGCATGCGCACGTCGAGGTCGTAGATAGGTTCCATGATCTTCGGGCCAGCATTCTTAAAGGCAGCGCTGAAGGCCATACGACCAGCGATCTTAAAGGCCATTTCGTTGGAGTCAACCGGGTGCATCTTACCATCGTAGATGTAAACGATGATGTCGCGGGCGTAGGAACCCGTCAGCGGGCCTTGCTCCAGACGTTCGTTGACACCCTTCAGAATGGCGGGCATGAAGCGGGCATCGATGGCACCACCGACGACGCAGTTAGCGAAAATGAGCTTACCGCCCCAAGGCAGTTCGTACTCCTGCTTGTCACGCACTTGCAGTTCGCTCGGGTCGGTGTAACCCTCAAAGTAAGGAGCCAGTTGCATGTGCACCTCACCAAACTGACCGCTACCACCGGATTGTTTCTTGTGACGGTAGCTGGCGCTTGCGCTCTTGGTGATGGTCTCACGATACGGGATCTTGGGAGCAGTGGTCTCGATGGCAATCTTATAGACGTTGTCGAAGTACCATTTCAGGGTGTTGAAGTGGTATTCGCCTTGGCATTGCAGGATGTTCTGACGAAGTTCACGCGACATACCGCTGATGACGGTAGGGTCGGTCTTGTGGAGGTCGTTGAGGATGCTGCCCAACTTTTCGTCTTCTTGTGAGTTGACGGCCTTGACGGCAATCGAGAAGATCGGGGTCGGGAACGGAATCTCGTCGAAAGTGGCTTCGGCAGCCTTGGCATCAACCAAGGAGTCACCGATGCGGCCATCCTTCAGCTTGATGGTGCAGATGATATCGCCAGCGTTGGCTTTTTCGATTTCTTCACGGTTCTTGCCGCGGAAGACGAGTAGCTGTGAGAGACGCTCCTTGTTGCCCGTGCGCGGGTTGATGAGGTCTTGGCTCTTCACCACGCTGCCACCATAGATGCGCATCCAAGCCACATCACCGAGGTTCTGTTCGGTCGTGACCTTGAAGATGAACATAGCGGTCGGGTCGTCGACGCTGTTGTGAAATTCTTGGCCGTTCTTGGCTTTGATAGCCGGCATGTCGGCAGGCGACGGGCAGGCGTTGATGAGGAAATCCATCAGACGGGTGACACCCACGCCACGCTTGGCAGCACCACAAAGCACTGGGAACATCTCACGATTAACAATACCCAGATGGATACCGCGTTCCATGTCTTCCTCGCTCAGGGTCATCTCTTCGAAGAACTTCTCCATCAGAGCTTCTTCGCCTTCGGCGGCGTGCTCGATGAGGTTGTTGTGCAACTCTTCGGCCTTAGCCATCTCAGCGGCAGGAATGTCCTGAATCTCAGGGGCACCGTTGCCATTCTTGAAGACCAACATCTTCATCATGATCAAGTCGATGACAGCGTTGAAGTCTTCACCGGTGTTGACAGGATATTGGATAGGCGTGACCTTATCGCCGAAGTATTCTTTCAGTTCGCGGACTGTGTTGTCGAAGTTGGCGTTGCTGTGGTCGAGTTGGTTCATGAAGAACACAACGGGCTTGTTGGTGTTGGCAGCATGGCGCCAGGCGTTTTCGGTTGTGGCTTCAACACCCGACTGGGCGTTCACAGTGCAGACAGCGATGTCGGCAGCGGTAAGGCAGCTGACAATATCGCCTGAGAAATCACTGAAACCAGGGGTGTCCAGGATGTTGATTTTCTTGTCATTGTAGATGGTGTACATCATGGAAGCGTTCACCGAAATCTGACGTTCCATTTCGATAGGACGGTAGTCGGAAACCGTGTTTTTCTCTTCGGTGCTACCTTTTCTGTTGATGAGCTTGCCTTCGAAAAGCATGTTTTCGGCAAGGATGGTCTTACCCGATTTTGCTGCACCAATGAGGGCAACATTACGGATGTCTTTTGTTTGGAATTCCTTCATTTTTTATCTAACTAGCTAATTATTAAATATTTACTTTTCGCGAAAATCACTATAGTGGGCGCAAAGTTACGAAAAATTGGCTTTACTCCAACATTAATATGAAATTTATTGCTCATAGATTCCTTTCAGTGGAATGACATGAGCAATAAATTTCATTTACAATTTTGCTATTGCCGAATGAATATTCTCCCACCGTGCATCATCCATTTTGGCGCCAACCACTTCAATGATATTCTTGGCCACGATGGCACCCATCATGCCACAGGTTTGTAAATCCTTGCCTTTGACGAGTCCAGCAAGGAAACCAGCAGCCCACATATCGCCAGCACCCGTGGTATCCACCACATCGGCTTTCATGGGCGGGATGGTGGCAGTCTCGTTACCACGTTGGATGTAAGCTCCCTTTGCCCCGATTTTTACAACGGCAATATCGCAACACTCGGCGATATAATGCAGTGCAGCCTCAGGTTCCAATCCGGTCAAGGCCTTGGCTTCTTGCTCATTGGCAAACACGATGTCGACGTAATTGTTGACGAGCTCAAGCAAAAATTCGCGGCTTTCTTCCACCACGTTGTAGCTGGCCAAGTCGATGGCGATGGTCATGCCTTGTGCTTTTGCGGTTTCGATGGCCTTTCTGAGCATGGTTGGGTTGGCGACAAGATAGCCTTCCACGTAGAAGATGTCCCAGCCTTCGAAGAGTTCAGGTCTGATGTCGTCGGCACACATCTCAGCAGCTGCACCGAGACAGGTGGCAAAAGTACGCTCGCCGTCGGCAGTGACAAGAGCTTGCACGCGGCCAGAAGGCGTGTCGCTTTTCAGCATGAGTGGCTGCACATGGCTGTCATTCATTTGTTTTTCAAAGAATTGTCCGATTTCGTCCTTGCCAATCTTGCTGAGAAAACCCGCTTCGATGCCAAGTTTAGCCAAACCACTCATGGTATTAGCCGCAGAGCCACCCGAAGCCATTTGGTTGCCAAGATAAGCCAGTTGCTCACCTATTTTGACAGAGGTAGGGGCATCGACGTAGGTCATGCTGCCTTTGGGCAGGTTCAATTCTTTGAGGATTTGTTCATTGGGAATCTGTGTCAGGATGTCGACCAAGGCACTTCCTATTCCGAGGATTTTTTTCATTGTGGATTCAAGGATTTAAAATTCAAGATTCAAAATTCAAAATTTGTGCAAAGGTAAGAAAAAAGAGATTCCCTGCGGGAATGGAGAATGTTTTATAGCCAAATAGCGGCGGTAGAAAAATTATAAAGGTTGTAAACGTTCTTAACCGCCGCATATAAACTATAAGACGAAAACGCCATTCCCGCAGGGAATCTCTGTTATAAGTGACTAAAATTTCATATTGATTATCAGTTAGATATAAAATATTTGAAAAATTTTGTCGGAAAAAACTTGTCAGTAATGAAAAAAGCCGTACTTTTGCAACCGCAAAACAGAAAGTTCTGTGACATAGTGCAGCCTCCTTAGCTCAGTTGGTCAGAGCATCTGACTGTTAATCAGGGGGTCTCAGGTTCAAGTCCTGAAGGGGGCGCATTTTTTATGTTTCATGTTATTAATTTTTTGGCCTCATAGATTCTCCCCGATTCTATGGGGTTTTTTTATGTGCATAAGTACATTATCCTTATATTGGATACTATTGCACTAACAAAGTTGAGTTTCAATCTTTTCTGCGGAAAAGACAGATGTCAAATCGTTCTCCTTTTTTTGTGGTTGGGAAATATTCCATGTCATATTGGAATGAATACGACAAATCGTAGTATTTCAAGATGAAATTAGCATCATCTTTCTTGTATGGCTTGTCGAACGACAATAGAATCCATTTTGGAGGTATAAAAGGTTTTGAAGCCTCCTCGTTCCATAATGTGGGCAATTGGAAAAGTAGGGCAGTATACAACACTCTATTGCATTGCAGTAAACCTTCGTGTTCCATCATATGTGTTCCATGCCAATATAAATTGTAATTGTATATGGATTCTCTTTCCGTAATCGGAATGTTTTCAATAGCTAAGTGGAAATCGTTATAGATGTAATCTAACTTATTGTTTTGTAAGAAAATATGTTTTGCAATATTGCCAGCATAAAAAACCAGGCTGATAAGACTTATTCCACAGAAAACCAGTTGTGTTTTCTTCTGTTTTTTGAAGTTAAAAGTCATCATGCAGACAATGGATAATGGTATTAAGGCAATAAGATAAAATGAATTACATAGTTTTCCAAAGGTTGCTATAAACAACGCCATAGAAATAACGTAGGGAATAATGATGTTTCTTTCTTTATGAGAATTGTTGATTTGGATAACCATCACCGCTCCAACAAACATGAAATACAATACAACATGCAACCATTGTGGTTTCCACTGATGCCCCATGTATTCCAAATTGGATAAAAACGAAGCATATACCATTTCATAAACGCCATGCCAACCTGCTTTAAAATAGAAATATAACACACATGGTATGGCGATGATAATCCAGCCAACTACAAAACAAGTAGCGCTTTGGAAAAATTTTCTAAAGTCCTTTCTAATTAGATACTGAATCCATAGGTAAACAAGAAATCCCAAAAACGCACAAGCATTATTGATTTGTATGAAAGTGATGATGCCAAAACAAAGTCCTATGTAGAACATTTGCATTAACGAAATATCCGATTTTGATTTGTAAGCGCAGAAATAAACCAACAATGGATAGGAAATGAAAGGCAAGCACCATTCTTGAGTTTGGTCTCCAGCCCCATAGAAACACAAAAGCAGAACCAATGCGATACAAATACATATCACTCTTTCTTTTGCAGTACGGTATAATGCCAGCATCTTGTCCCAAATGAAAAGTGTCACCGTTAGAGAAATCACTTGCATCATCATAATGGCAAAATCACCTCCAAACCAAAGTCCAAATGCATGAATAAAATACAAAAGACACCCTTTGTTGTCGAAATAGTCGATATACAGGATTTTACCCTTAAGGACAGCCCTACCCATTTGCTTGAAAATAGACGGATCGGCACCTTCGAAGAGATAAAGAAACGACGTAGCACGCGAAAACAATGTCACAAATACAAACGAAACGAAAAACAACAGCAATGGATAATACTTACTGTTAACAATAGAAGCAATCTTGTTTTTATTCATAACAAATCAGTGAAAAACAGTCTGGAAAATCAACCTAATATCTCCAAAAAAACTCCAATTATTGAGATAGTCAAGATTGATTTTCACCTTGTCAGGCCAAATGACGTTGTCGTTGTACCATTTTGGGTTAGCTTGCTGGGCAAGAAGTTCTTCTTCGTTACGGTATTTGATGCTGGCGGGACCCGTGATGCCTGGACGAAGTTGCAGAATACAACGGTCATTACCTTGCAGTTGGTCAGCATAGCCCGGCACATCGGGGCGAGGCCCGACGAGACTCATTTGGCCGATAAATACATTTATCAGTTCGGTGAGACAATCAACTTTACTATGGCGTAACCAATGACCTATGCGAGTAACACGCAAGTCGCCGGCAACGGTGACAGAATCGCCTTCCGACTGGTGGGTCATGGTGCGGAACTTACAGATTCTAAAAGGTTTGCCATTTTTACCGATTCGTGTTTGCATGAAAAACACTGGGCCTTTTGAATCCAACTTGATGAGGATGGCGATGACGAGCAAAGGAAGAAACAACACAATCAACCCTATAAGTGCCACGATGCGGTCGAAGCACCACTTGCAAAAGAATCCTATCTTGTGACTATTTTTCTCCACGTTGCATGGCCTCCATGTTGAGAATTGCCCTAATCCGCGGCAAAGTTATGATTTTTCTGAATGGGTACAACATATTTACCGCAATCTTCATCCACCATTTGTAATGAACCGCAAGCTGGCAGTAGGCTTTGCGGAATTTGAAGTTTTGGATGAGAAAGTCTTGTATTTGCGAGTGATCGGTAATGGTTCGGGCACTGTCACTCACATAATTGTATCGCGATTTTTCAAGGTAATATTGGTTTAAATGTTGGTATAATCCATAATACGGATAATATCCACTTCGTTTGTATTTTGTCAAAATCCCAGTCATTCCATATTCGCAACAGTTGTCCCATAATTCGACGGTACAAAAACCGACCAGTTGTTGTGAGGTCTTTTCAAAAATGCCCCAATAATCGAAATTTCTTTCCTTGCATTGGTTGAGATATTGCTCAAAAACATCTTGGTCCATTTTTCTTTCATGAACAGCATAATCAGAAAAGGTCTCTTCAACTATTGGAAAAGCCTTTTCGCACATCATGTCGTAGGAAATGCATTGATAATCAAAATAATTCAAAGCATGCTTCACTTTGTTGCGGACTCTTGATGGTAGTTCTTCTATACCATTAATATTGTCTTTGATGACATACCAAAAGCAGGTCTCTTTTTGACAGTCAAAATCGTAGGTGTTCCTTACCAACAATCCTCCCATACTTAGAAGATTACTGCAAGACTCTTTGTCGAGCTTTTGCTCTTCGTGAGGCGGACCGGAAAAACGCCAAGCGCCCCTATAGACATAATACTTCCACTCGTTCCTCTCGTTTTTCATCACAGGCGTTTTTTAACGGCGTGGTAGGCATAACTGAAGAAACAACCCAAAGCCTTAAATAGAGAGAACTTTTCCTGCTGACGATATACCCTCCAAAGGTCGGAAGAGGCCTTCAATTTGTTGGAGCTGGCCGAATGCTGACGGATGCGGTAGGATGTCAAAGGTTGATCTATGGCGTATGCCAAATATCCTTTTTTCAGGATGTTGAGCCATGTGGCCGTGTCTTCGCTAGTGCGGAAATGGGGAACATACACGTTACCGATAATGGTGGTGTCGATCATTACGGTTGAGCAACCAATGATGGTATTGTGCATATAGGCATTGTGATCCAAATTGCCCGCGGCTTTAACCATCTTTTCCAAGGGATTGCCATCCTCGTCAATGCAATCGTACGACGAATAGCTGAAACCAATCTTTCGCTCCATCATGAATTGCAGTTGCTGTTCAAGTTTTTCGGGATGCCAAACGTCATCGGCATCAAGGAAAGCCAAAAAACGTCCTTTGGCCATGCTGATACATTGGTTTCTTGTGTCGGCAATACCTGAGTGCTTGGGCTTGATGACAAATTGTATCCTATCGTCCTGACTGCAAAAGTCTTGAACGATGCCAACAGTTCCGTCGGTTGAGGCATCGTCAACAATGAGCAGTTCCCAATGTGGATAGGTCTGTCGCTGCACCGAATGGATAGTGGCAGTAATATATTTTTCCATGTTGTAACATGGCATAATCACAGAAACCAAAGGCTGACTCTCCATGGCGTTACCGTTTTATTTCAATCCTTCAATCCAAATTTTGATTTGTTGCTCATCATGCAGTTTGCACACCAAGAGCGAATGGTCGCGATAAGCCACCAAATAGTCTTCCAAGCCTTCCACCACGGCTTCGTTGCCTTCCTCGATATTGATGATGGTGTTCTTGTTGTCCACAGAAACCACTTTGCCACGCAATGCGTTGCCACAACTGTCTTTTTTGGCATGGGTGAACAACGATCCCCAAGTACCGATGTCGCTCCAACCGAAGTCGGCGGGGATGGTGTAAGTGTTGGGCGATTTCTCCATCACGCCGTAGTCGATGCTGATGTTGGGACAATCCACAAAATGCTCGTTAATGAAGTTTTGCTCTTGGGTAGTACCAAAGTTGTGTTTGCCTTTTTCGAATACCTCGACCATCTCTGACAGATACTGCTTGAAAGCCTGCATGATGCCCTCCAAAGTCCAAAGGAAAATGCCGCTGTTCCAGAAAAAGTTACCTTCTTCCACAAATTTCAAGGCGGTTTCATAGTTGGGTTTCTCTTTGAACATCTCCACTTTCACGACCTCGGGCAGTTGCTCTTGCTTGGGTACCTGGATGTAGCCATAACCCGTCTCGGGTCGACTCGGCTTGATGCCGATAGTCATCAAGGCGTTTTGGTTTTTCTCCAAAAAACCGAAACCCAAACGAATGATGCGTTGAAACTCCACCTCATTGGTGACCAAATGGTCGGCTGGGGTGACCACAATATTGGCGTCTTTGCAGCGGCTTTGGATGTGGTAAGCCGCGTAGGCGATACAAGGTGCCGTGTTGCGCCGTGCCGGCTCACAAAGCACTTGATTGGGCTTGAGCATGGGCAGGTGTTCCAACACCAGTTGCTTGTAGGCCTTGTTGGTCACCACGAGGAAGTTCTCGTCGGGGATAACGGGGCTGAAACGTTCGTAAGTGCTTCGGATGAAGCTCTTACCCGTACCTAATATATCAAGGAATTGCTTGGGATAATTGTCTTTACTCAGAGGCCAAAAACGGCTACCAATGCCGCCGGCCATGATGATGCAGTAGTTGTTCATAGCGATTAATTGTTGAATATAGATTTCCCTATCTCACTAAAATAAGGCTGCAAGTCGCTGATGGCGATTTTGCACAAAGGCATACCTGCAGCGTATGGTGCGATTTCGAACGGACCGTAGCAAAAGACGATGCTGTCCGATTCAATCCAAGGCTGGTTGGTGGGCAAGGGGAAAAAGTCGTCGGGCTCAAAGAGATATTCCTCTTCCTCCGTGTTGAAATAGTCAAAATACTGTTGGCGGATGTTCTCCGAAATAAGTTCTACCAGTTGGTCAGGTTCTTCAAAGATTTCGTAGCCGATCGTGTTGCCGTCAGCTTTATTGAACGACACGCCGTAATACCAAGGCATGGGATGGGCACCGCCTGTGTAGGAGTAACCGTCTGAGATATAGGTAACATATAAATCGGTCTGCTCCTTCAAGGTGTATTTGCCCTCAAAGACTGAACGGGGCTCATGGCCTTCTTCGTCAAAGAAACGTTTCTCATCGGCTTTGAAGTATGCCTGATAATCATCGTTATCCGACGAAAGCATCCATTGAATGATGTTCTGACGCAACGTGTCATTTTTGGTGACAGGCAGATCGATGTTCATCGTGTATCTGGAATAGTCCTCTTCATATCCATTGTCAATCAATACACTGTCGCTGATGAAATAAGTCTCCACGTCAATGTCATTCGAATTGCTCTTGCTGCGGTTGCAACTCGTGTTGACGATGAAAAGCACCAGCAAAAAAGGAATGAATAGCTTTTTCATTTTGACTGCTTTTTATGGGTTCTAAGTTGCAAAGATACTTCTTTTTTCTAGAACACCAAAAAAAGCCGTTTATTTCATCCAACGGTAAAGAATCTCGATGGGATGCACGGCATGTACCCCAGTACCATCAAGGATTTGTTGACGACAGGAGGTGCCTGGGGCCGAAACAATACAAGGAACAACACCGTTGGCGTTGGACATCGCTTTGCGAACGGCTGGGAAAAGCACCATCTCGCCAATGGCCAACGAAGTTTTGTAATGCTCTTTCTCGTAGCCAAACGACCCCGCCATGCCACAACAACCACTCGGGATGACATGGACTTTGGCACCTTGCAGCAGCTTCAATGCCGCAACGGCCTTTTCCGTTCCCACCAAGGCCTTTTGGTGACAATGGCCATGAAGCCAGATTTCCACGGCATCGGTCTTGAAATCCTCTGAAGAGATGCGTCCTGCAGCCACCTCGCACATGATGAATTCATCGAAAAGCAATGCATTACGACCCAATGCTTTGGCTTCTTGGCGCAGTTCAGCAGGCACCAAATCGGGGTATTCGTCTCGGAAGCTGAGGATGCACGAAGGCTCGATGCCGACCAAAGGCATTTGCGCTGTAACCTTGTCTTTCAACAAATTGATATTCTTTAAGGCATATTTTTTGGCGAGTTTCAAGTTGCCTTTCGACATGGCGGCGCGACCGCTTTCCACGTGTTTTGGGATTTCCACTTCGTAGCCCAAATGCAACAGCAGTTTGGCAAAAGTCAAACCGAGTTCAGCTTCCTGGAAGTTGGTGAACTCATCAGCGAAGAGATAGACTTTGCCTTTGGTGGCTTGACTCTTGTGTCGTTGGCTTTCGCGTTTCACGGCAGTTCGCATCGTGGCGCGGCTCAATGTCGGGATGTCACGCTCAGTGGCGAACTTGATGATGTTTTTGATGATGTTGGACGAGAACTTCCATGATGCAAACAAGTTGTACAAAGGCCAGACAATATGCCCCAACTGTTCCACAGTGGCCATATATGACACAGCAAAGGAACGCAAAGGCATGCCGCTCACATCGTACTTTTGCTGCAAAATCTCGGAACGCAGGCGGGTCATGTCGACGTTGGAGGGACACTCACTGCGACAGCCTTTGCAGGCCAAACAACTGTCCAAAACCTCGGCCAATTCTTTGGATTGAAGGATGCTTTTCATTGTCGCGAACTGCGTCTCGCAGTTCGGAGAAGAGCTTTTTTCAAATTGCGGGACGCAATTTGCGACAGTGAAGGCTTCACTTCCCCACCCTCTCGTCAGGATTTCGCGAAGCACATTGGCGCGAGCGCGTGTGGCCTTGGTCTCGTCGCCACTCACTTTAAAGGCGGGACAAAGTGTGCCTCCAATCAAATTCGACTTGCGACAATCACCAGCACCATTGCATTGCTCGATGCTGCACATCAAGGCATGGAGTTGGTTTTTTGCACCCGTGGCACCTTCCACCTTACATTCATCAAAAGCAGCCTTCCAGTTATAATAAGTACGGCAGGACCCTGAGCCTGTCGAAGGGCCGTCCATTAATTCTTTCTCAATAGCATATTGCTGCCCAACCTCAAAGCGCAACATGCTGTCCATAGGCAAGGTGTCGACAATCTTGTGCAGGTTAAAGACTTGCATCGGGTCCCAACACTTTTTGAGGTCTTGCATCAAGGCATAGACTTCATTGCCATACAGCAACTGGATGAACTCACCACGCAAACGACCGTCGCCATGCTCACCGCTGAGCGAGCCTTTGTATTTCTTGACCAACAAAGCGGTTTGATAGGCCACTTCTCGGAATTTCCGCTTGCCTTCTGTTTCCTTGATGTTGATAATGGGGCGCAAATGCAACTCACCCGTGCTGATATGTGCATGATAGACGCAGCTCAAGCCAAGGTTTTCGAGCATCTGGGCGAAGTCGGCCATATAGGCGGGCAATTTTTCAGGAGCCACAGCCGTGTCTTCTATCACTCCGATGGGTTTGGCGTCGCCTTTCATGCCGGTGAGCAAGCCCAACCCAGCCTTGCGCAGACTCCACACCTTGCTAATTTCGGAACCGTAAACTCTTGAACATGCGTAAACCAACTGTTCCTCATTTTCGATTAAGGCCTTTTCCAATTGGTCGGCGACGGCATCGATTTCAGCCCTTGTCTCGCCACGCAATTCGATGATGAGGATAGCGGCAGGGTCGCCTTGTACGAAGAAGCGGTTTTTCTGTTGCTCGACGTTCTGTTTGCTGAGTTCCAAAATGTTGCGGTCCATCAGTTCAACGGCGGAAGGATGGAATTTCAGTGCAACCAGATTACCCAAGAAGCTCTTTTGCAAGGTGTCACAATGGGCGCAGACCACCATTTTTTCTTTAGGCGGCAAGGGGTCGAGGTCGACTTTGATTTCGGTGATGAAAGCCAAGGTGCCCTCGCTGCCCGCCAAGACTTTACAGAGGTTGATGGTGCGTTCTTCAAGCGGTTTTGCCGTGTTGTGCAGGTCTTCGATGACTTCGTCGATGGCATAGCCGCAGGAACGGCGGCGCAGGCTCTTGTCGGGGTAGTTTTCTTCTATGAGTTGGACGGTTTTTTCGTCTAAAGCCCAGCGGATGAGTTGTGAGTAAATGTTTTGGATTAATGAAGTCTGCTGAAACTGACCGCTTATAGATTCCATCCCCGCTAGCCCCTGCTCGGAATGACATAAGCGGTCAGTTTCCCAAAAGCGGGGACCAAAGCGTTCTTCTAATTCTTTGATAGTGTATTCTTTAAACACCTCAATGCTGCCATCACAAAGCACACCTCGGGCTTCCAACACATGATGGCGGGTGCTGCCATAAATTAGGGAGTGCGAGCCGCAGGAGTTATTGCCGAACATGCCGCCGATGCAACAACGGTTGCTGGTGGAGGTTTCGGGGCTGAAGAACAGGCCGTATGGCTCCAATGCAAGGTTCAGCTCATCCAGGACAACACCAGGCTGCGCCCTTGCACAACGTTCTTCCTTGTTGATTTCCAGAATTTTCTTGAATTGTTTGCTGATGTCGACCACGATGCCGTTGCCCACCACTTGACCAGCGATGGAAGTGCCGCCAGCCCTTGGGATGAGGTGGGTCTGGCGTTCGCGTGCCATTTGGGTCAAGTTGACAATATCCTGTTCGTTTTCGGGATAAGTCACGGCCTCGGGTACCTCACGATAAGCCGACGCATCGGTAGCGTAGGCGATGCGGTGCAAAGGGTCGGTGTAAAGCGTAAACATTGATTAGGCTTTGTCCAATGTGCTGAAAACGCTGTTGTTGCTCTTGAATTCTGGTACGATGACCTTCATCTGGGCCACAATCTTCATCGGGTCACAGGTCTCGAGTTCGTCGTGTAGTTTGGCAATCATGTTGTCCACATCGGCAGTCTCGTATTTCCGCACCACGGCGTGCATGATCTTCTCGTTGTCAGTCTTGATGGTATTCTCTTCGTTGGCCAACACCTCTTCATACAGCTTTTCACCAGGACGCAGACCCGTCTCAATGATTTCGATGTCAGGACGGTGGGCTAATTTGCGCATCTTTTCGGCCAAATCCCAAATCTTGACCTTCTCACCCATGTCGAACACGAAGATGTCGCCACCCTCGCCGATGGAACCGGCTTCAAGCACGAGGCTACAGGCTTCGGGGATGGTCATGAAGAAGCGCGTGATACGACGGTCGGTGACGGTGATGGGACCGCCTTGGGCAATCTGCTTGCGGAACAACGGCACCACTGAGCCATTCGAGCCCAACACATTGCCGAAGCGCGTGGTGATGAACTTGGTGTTACCCTTGCGGCTTTGCGTGTAAATCTCAGCGATACGTTTGGTGGCACCCATCACATTGGTCGGGTTGACGGCTTTGTCGGTCGAAATCATGACGAATTTCTCCACGCCATATTCCGCGGCCAAGTCGGCCACAAGTTTGGTGCCAAACACGTTGACAAACACGGCTTCGTAAGCGTTCTCCTCCATGAAAGGCACATGCTTGTAGGCTGCAGCATGGAACACCACTTGCGGATGGTAAGTCTCGAAGACCATTCTCATGCGAACAGGGTCTTTCACGTTGGTGATAACGAAAGCCATCTTGTCGCGCAGCTCCTTGAAATCGGGCGTGTTGTTCATCTCAAACTGGAAGTCGTACATCGGCGACTCGGCTTGGTCGAGCATGACAAGCTTGGTAGGATTATAGCGCATCACCTGACGGCAAATCTCGCTTCCGATGGAACCGGCAGCACCCGTGACCAATACCACTTTGTTATTGATTTCGCGGGTCACGTTTTCCTTGCCGAGTTGGATGGGGGTGCGGCCCAAGAGGTCTTCAATCTTGATGTCCTCAATCTGGTTCGTCTTAATTTCACCATTTACCCATTGACTGAACATAGGGATGGTTTTCACGACCAAGTTCAACGACAAGCCTTTTTCGATGATTTGCTTACGGCGCTCCTCGCTAAGACTAGGAATAGCCAAAATCATCACCTTGATATCGTTTTTCTTGATGAAGCTTTTCGTCAAAGCCTCAGCAGGAGAATGCACTTTAACCGTATTGATTTGAATGCCAACGCGTTTTGGGTCGTCGTCGGCAAAAGCCTTCACTTTATATACCGCAGCCGTATCTTGACTCAAAGTGCGCAACAGCATGGTACCACCATCGCCCGCACCATAGATAAGCGTGTTTTCCTTTTGGATTGGGTTTTTGTAGACCTCATTATATAAACGTCTGATAGTAAGTCGCATAATGACCATTGAAACCATAGTGATAAGGTAATGGTAAATCAAAGTGGCATAACGCGGGTAAGCAAAGGAAGCCCAAGAAGGATTGAATTGATGGACTATTAATTTGCTGATGATAAGAAATGTGACAGCCGCAGTACAAGAAAACATAATCTTTTGAATGTCGAGGAAGCCCGAATAACGCAGCATTCCATCGTATGTTTTGGTAGCCAAAAAGGCAACCAAATACACAACTGGAACAATCCAAATTCGGCTCCAATCGAATCCTGAGTCTGCAATGTCTCTGAAATACAACATAAAAATGGCCAAGACATACGCGGCTATGACGATGACCATATCGGTGATTAGAATCCAATAGCGCGGAAGGGTATTGCTTTTATGTTTACCAAAAATGAAATTACAGAATTTCTTAATTATGTTGGAATCACTCATAGTCAATAAGTTTTAATGTGCAAAAGTACGGCTATTTTCAACATTTCAAAAGATTTTTTCAACTTTTCAAAATATTTTTTCCATCAGATGCCATTTTCCCGTGGAAGGCAGGTTGGGGTCGGCACCTTGGCATTGCGCTACAAAAGCTTCCCACTCGGCCTGTCGGGGCAATTGGGCCAATCGGGCCATGTCGCGGTCCCAGTCGAAATCGTCCACTGTGTCGCAAATCATAAAGACATGAGTTTCATAACGATAGAGTTGCATGTCGAGGATGCCGACTTCCCTTTGTCCGGCCACCACCTCAGGCCACACATGGGCGTGGATGTCACAATATCTTTCGATGAGTTCAAGGTCATCGACGAGTTCTAAAGTTTGGCAATAACGTTTCATTGTTTATTGAGTTTGGTAACAAAATGACCGTAAAGTACGATGACGATAAAGCAAATCAGTGGCAGGATAAAACTTACATTCACGGAGGCTATACTTCCGATTCCGCCGCCATCGATGATGCGGGCCTGCAAAGGTGGCAGCACCGAGCCACCCAAGATGGCCATGATGAGACCTGCTGCACCCAACTTGGCATCGTCGCCAGTGTCGGTCAAGGCGATGCCGTAGATAGTCGGGAACATGAGGCTCATGCAGGCCGAGACCGCCACCAAGCAATACATTCCAGCGCGACCGTCGAGGAAAATCACACCCAACACCAACACAGCTCCGGCAATGCCCAAATAGGTGAGCAACTTGGAGGGACTGATGTATTTCAGCAAGAAGGTGCAGATGAATCGGCTTACACAGAAAATGGCCATGGCCACGATGTTGTAGCGTTGCGAGAGCACCTCGGCGGCCTGCTCCGTCATGCCTTCATTCATGAAGACACGCGTGCCGTATTGGATGATGAATGTCCAGCACATGATTTGCACACCAACATAAAAGAATTGTGCTACAACACCAAATCGATAGGACTTGTTCTGCCAAAGCCGTTTCACCGTGGGACCGAACTTCTGGTCGTAGCTGTTTTCCTCCACCTTGTTTTGTGTCTTGACCAACAGCAGGATGACGACGAAGAATGCCACCAACACCGCTCCGATGATGACGTAGGGTCGACTCAACACGGCGAGGTCGGCACTTTTCACGGCTTCAAATTGGTCTTCCGTCAACAAAGCGCGTTCTTCTGTGCTCAGTGGATTCAGTTTGGCCTGAATGAATTGCATCGCGACAAACATGCCCGCCAAGGAGCCTATGGGATTGAAGGCTTGTGCCAGGTTGAGGCGGCGTGTAGCGGTTTCCTTGTCGCCCAAGGAAAGAATGTAAGGGTTGGCTGTGGTTTCAAGGAAGGAAAGGCCACAAGTCAGCACGAAATAGGCGATGAGGAAGGGGTAATAATTGCCTGTCGCCTTAGCGGGAATGAACATCAGAGCACCTACGGCATAGAGTCCGAGACCCATCAAGAGACCTGCTTTGTAGGAGTATTTTCGCACAAAAAGCGCGGCGGGCAGGGCCATGCAGAAATAGCCGCCATAGAAGGCCAGTTGCACCAAGGCGCCGTCGGTGACGCTCATGCGGAAGATTTTCGAGAAGGCCTTCACCATGGGGTTGGTGATGTCGTTAGCGAAGCCCCAAAGGGCAAAACAGCAGGTCACCAGGATGAAAGGCAACAGATATTTCTTTTCTACTACTTTGTTCATACTTATCTTTTTTAGGTCGGCCCTTCGACAAGCTCAGGGACCTTTTACTTTCTTCTTATAGTTAGCGAAATAGCTTCGGGATAATTGTGACAAAAACTAGTGGTATCTTTGACCACGCAGGCAAGGTAACCTCCTCCTCCGGCTCCAGGCATTTTCCAGGCCAACACTTCGTCCATAGCGGAATATTTGTCAATGTAATCCTGCACCGAGCCTTGAATCATCGCGGGGAACATGGCGGTTTGGGCGTTGAATGAGGCTTTATAGGCCGCTGCAAAACCCTCCAAATCCCTGTTCATGATAGCCTTCCAGCAGTCATCGGCGGCCTTGGCCAACGCCTTGACTTTCGGCTCTGTGATGTCTTTGCCGTCCACAACCGAGCAACCTGGTTGGCGCGGTTCCATGGGAATCATAATGAGGTGTTGCTCAAGCCAATTCAGGATGGTCTCGTCTTGGCAAGTCTCGAATTTAATGGGCCAATAGAGTTTGTCATAGTAATGCCGCACCAAGCCAGGCATACAAATGCCAATGGAGTCTTGCGCCCCGCTGATGATGCCGTCGTTGCGCTCGGGGTCGTTCTCAAAACAGAAGACCAATTTGGCGAGAATCTCAGGATCCATGTCGGGCAAGTGCATTGGCCAGATTTTCTTGATCATGTTGCGGGTCGAAGTGGAAAGGCCACAACGTTCGCGCACCTCAAAGGTGGGCTCCAAGGAAATGGTGATGGCCCATCCTGGGGCAAAACATGAGACATAGGGTTGGTCAATCCAAGTGCCGGCCAGGTCCAAACGAGTAGGAATCTGGCAGAGGTCTTTCTTCAAAGCCGTCGAAGAACGGGCTTCCAAGCCTTCGGAAGGGGTGCGTTGCAGTACCACGTATTCGATGCCTCGCTCCTCGCAAAACTTGCGTTTTGTCTCGGAGGCACCATCCTCATTGACTACAAAGATGTCGGGTTTCAGTCGGTCGACTGTGCCGACAAAATCCATCACCCCTGCCCCATCGTTGATGAAAGCATCCTTCACGTAACGGATAGCTTTTACCATAAAGAGGCGTTCCTTTTCAGGATAGAGCGTCTTGTGGTTCTTGTAGTGCAGGATGGTTTCGTCGGAGCCGATGCCGACATAAAGGTCGCCAAACTGCGCCGCTTGTCGGAAAAACTCCACATGGCCGCTGTGCAGCAAGTCGTAACAGCCTGAAACAAATACTTTTTTGGTCATTAAGCTTTGATTTTGGCTGCAAAGATAGTGAATTGTTGATTTGTTTAATCGTTGGTTGTGGAATTGTTTATTGCAACGGCTTGACTTCCGCCAAAGCCGCCACGAAATACCAACGACCATTGCTCTCGCAATAGCATTTGTAGCGGGTGCGCTGCTTCTCCCCTTTCTGGAAGACCAAGCCGTTTTTCAGCACAAAACGCGCTCCTTCGGGCAGACTTTCCACAGTCGTAATAGTTTCAGCGTGTTTGTCATATTGTTTCAGCACCCTTTGCAGGTTTTGGTCGGCGGTGCTGCTTGCCTTGATGTGGTGCAAGTGCTTTTGCAAAGCAGCGAGGATGTCTTTCGGGAAAATGGTTTCGGTCATGAAAGGCAACAAAAGCCTGGTGAATTGGTTTTGCCATTCCGTGCCGTGAGGTTGCACGCTTCTTGAGCCATATTGCTGATACACATCGTAATGCGCCACCTCATGAACGTATGTGATGAGCATCTGGTATGGGTTTAGGTCCAAATTGAGGGTGATGGCACAGATGCCGTTTTTGGTTCGTGGTGGACGGAAATCTCCCAATTTGGAGGTACGTGGTCGCTTGAAGTGCAGTTTGAAACGTCGCTGCTCAAACATAGTCCCTACCATCCCTACCGATGCCTCGGGGAAATAGCGTTTCAACAGTTCGAGTTCTTCAGGCTTCATCGCGGTTAAGCAATTCAGATTCAAAGGTTTCCTGTGGTGTATAGCTCCACTTGGTGCAGGTGTTGCAGTGACGCGGCGCTCGACGTCTGCCGGGCACTTCCTTGGTCTTGCAGGAGGTGGCTAACAGGGTTAAGCCTAACAATAGGATTATGAATAGTTTGTTTCTCATTTCGATAGCCAATTTGCAGGGTTTTGTCGACTCTGTTCTTTTAGTAGTTCAAAGTGCAGTTCCGTCTTGTTTTCCGTCTTGTTGGTATGCACCGTCCCTAAGTTCTGTTTGGTTTTCACCTTGTCGCCGCGCTTCACCGTAACGTTTTCAAGGTTGGAATACACCGTAAAATACTCGCCGTGACGAATGATGACGACGGTGTTGGAGCCCATCAGCTTGGTGACGCTGGTCACCTCGCCATCGAAGACGGCTCGAGCTTGGGCTCCTTCAGTGGTGGCGATGTCGATGCCGTTGTTGGTCACCGTGACCTTATCGGAAACCACCGAGGTGTGTTTGCCATACGACGATGAAATCACGCCACGTTCCACTGGCCAAGGCAGTTTACCCTTGTTGTTGACGAAGTTGGTGGAGAGCGTCTTTTCGGCTGGAGTCAAAGCCATTCCTTTCTCTTTCGGTGCAGTGGTTGTGGTCTTGCCCTTGCTGGCGTTTTTCTTGGCTTCTTCTTTGCGTTTTCTTTCGGCTTCGGCGTTGGCCTTTCGGATTTCCTCGGCGATGATGTCGTCGATGGCTTTTTGCAGTTTCTTGGCTTGTTGTTGCTTGTTTTTGATGTCTTGCTGGATGCTGCCTTCCTTCTTCTTGAGTTTGGCCACCTGTCCGTTGAGCTCTTTTTTCTCCTTTTGGAGGGCGTTTTGCTGTGACTTCTCGTCTTTCAGCAAGGAGTCTTGTTGCATACGAGCTTGTTGATGGGCTTCAACTTCACTGCTGATTTGTCTTTCAATGGCAGCAATTTGGTTCATCTTGGCTTTTCTTGCCTCGCTGAACTCGCGGATGTAGCGCAAACGTCGGAAGGCCTGGTTGAAGTCCTTGGAAGCGAAGATGAACCCCAGTCGGTCGTAATGGCTGCGGTTTTTGTTGGCAAAGACAATCATCTTGGCGTATTCCTTTTGCAGTTTGCTGAGGTCTGAATTGAGGGACTTGATGTTGCTTTGTCCTGACTTGATTTCCTCGTCGAGGACGGCGATTTGCTCATTATATGAGGTGATGAGTTTTTCACGCTGCTTGATTTTTTTGTCGAGGAGGTTGACTTCGTTCAGAGTCATCTCCTTGTCTTTTTTGGTCTTTTTCAGCAGCTGGTTGGCCGTCGAAATCTCCTTCTTCAACGAATTGATTTCGCTCTGCAATTGTTTCTTCGTCTTGCCTTTCGTCTTTTGGGCGAAAGTCGGAGAAACAAATGCCAAGAGCAACAAAACCAATATGAAATGCAGTTTCTTCATTGCTTTTTCAGTAGGCGGAACCGTTCCATCTTGTCGGTGATCTTCAGCGGGAAAGTCGTCTTCTCGTTCAATCGGATGTTGTTGTATCGAATTTTGGCGGAAAGCTCGCCCATCACGAAGGTTTTCAACTGAACCGTCTGGTTTTCAACGGGCGCATAGCCTTGATTATTGTCCAAGAGCAAAGTTTGTACCAAAGGCAGACTGAGCGGCATACCGAGTTGTGCGGAAACGGTGTCCAACGGCTCGGCCAAATAGGTCTTTTCCATGCGGTTGACAATCCAAACGGAATCGTTGCTGACTTTGATCCGTAGCACTTCCATGCCCATCGTGGCGGTCACGTTGAGCCAAATGAGGCTGTCTTTCCGCATCCTGAGTTGCCCCGACAAGTCGTTGTAAGCCATGCCGTTGCCTTCAGTTTGAATGGCCATGTTAGCGGTGAGCCATTCAAAGGTTTGCGGCTGTGGCGGTGCAACGGTTTTCTTGCGTGAGGCGCAGGAAGTAGCTACCAGCAACAGGGCGAGGAATGCTATTTGAACCAATCTTTTCATGTTAGGGTTCCTTGTCATATTTCATGCCAAAGTGAATGGCAAAGTAAAATTAGGCCGGTTTTTTCATATTTGTTCTGTTAGCACGGTTTCTCTAACGTTTTCGTTGCTTGGGGTATTGTATTTTTTGGTATCATGCATCTTTTATTTATTATTTCTTTAGCATAATACTATCAATTTCGCCCATAAGTTGTTCTGTCTGCAATAGCACATAAATGATTCTGCCATAGTGCTTCACGTCTTCAAAACTTAGGGTTTGGCCTTTGCGGTCTTTTAGCCACTTTTGCGCGGGCTGGTAACCGCCAATGTAAAAGTTCCATGAGTTTTCTGGAACGCCCTCAAAGTATTGTTCGTTGTTGATAAACACACGATTATCGGTCCAACGAAGGCAATCCACATGTAGAGAACCGTTTACAGGGAATGAAACGCCTGTTTTCGATGGCAGGTCTTCCATCAAATGCAACTTGCGCAACTCAGCACCTTTTTCCGCCAAGTCACGGAACTTGTCGCTGTTTGTCGGATAAGGTATGCGGGGAAAGTCTATCTTGAGAAATTCCTTGTAGCGTTCGCGATAGGATGGACTATGCAAAACGGCATAGATGTAGTCGAAAAGGTCTTTAGGATAGAGAACGCCATCGAAACCCGCCATAGGGTCTATCAACATATAATCATCAGGACAACAAATGTATTTCAACCCCTCCGATATTTTTTCGTACAACTCCATATTAAAGTTGACTATGCGCTCTTCTTTGCCAAAGTTATCATTGTAAATGTATAGCGGAAAAACGGTACAATTATCTTTTGAAGAAAGTATTGTTTTATCAACTAGTTTATTTACAACAAGTATTGGAAATAGATAATCTCGGCTAGATTTTACCAAGCATAATGCAAAGTTGTCTTTTCCTTTGAGTTGGTTAAGAATAGCACTTTGCGGACTTGCATATAGGCCTCTTGAATTACCTGAATAGCAGGTATACCTTGTGTCGAAAGGGCGGTATGCAATCTTGTGTATTTCATCTTTATTCCCAATAGCATCTGCTTTTGCTGTATTATATGTCCAGTCTCTTGAATCATTAGCCCTTCCATATAATTGCCGCCAATCTTGTTCTGATAAATTAATTAAGTCGTTTATTTTTCTTTTCTGCCTTTCTTCTGTAAATGAAATATTAAGCGTATCATTTGCGCTGGCTGAACCTGAAGACTTGTTCGTAAATAATTCATATGCAGAGAATCCTTTATTATATTCATCTTTCCCATTTTCATCTTTTGGAATAAAGAAATAGTAAGGAGAATTTGGCATTAATTCTTTATAGAAGCTTGGATTCCAAGGCGTTTCTGAAAGAAAATGATATTTGTAATCTCTATCGCCATTTATTGAGCAATAATAGACGTTACCTAATGCCGATTTTTGTTTTTTACCTGTTTTAATAAAAAGAGTGATAGCAACACCTTGTTGAATATCAAAGACATTCTCATCGTTTGCAATACCTTCCTTCGTGTCACCATGCAAATCCATGACATAAATCTTATCAAATGACTTTAATAGATTCCATCTCATCCCTCTAAAAGTCGGATTCTCAATAAAACTACGATTTGTAATAAAGCCAATAACACCATCTCCATTTCTTTCTATGTAGTTTTCAGCTAAACGGATAAATTTGACATAGTCATCATTAAGCCATGTTTTCCTTTCCTGAAGTTTTTGTTTTCCTCCTGGCTCTTTCTTGTAGTCTTCAATGAGACTTGTAATCCAATCTCCATTATTCTGTGATATCCCACTATACGGTGGATTTCCAATCATCACCATTACAGGGCAATCGCGTTTGATGACATTGGCTTCCGTAGCCTCGCGGCTGAGCCATTGGGCAAAGAGGGTGCGCGGCTCGTTGATGCTTTCTTCGAGAGAGTTGGTCAGATAAACATGCAAACGCTTGTCCGTCTTGTGCTGATAGCCCGTTTCACCAAGAAGCATGTCAAGTTTCAGATGGGCCACGGCATACGAAGCCATCAGTATCTCGAAGCCATTCAAACGCGGCAAAAGGTGTTGTTCCACATATTGCTGCCAAATGCCTTGCTGGTCACGGTAGCGGTCATAAATCTGATTCACCACCTCGGCCAAAAAAGTACCTGTGCCCGTGGCAGGGTCAAGAATCTGCACGCGGTGCATCTTTCGCTTTTCGTGTTTCATTCCGTCGGTGGTACGCTTGTCGCGGCTTTGCTCCACGGCAAAGTCTTTCTCTATCATCGAATAGTCAGCCAATCCTTCAGCCAGTCCAAACTCAGTTTGCAGAATTTCATCCACAGCTCTAACGATGAAACCAACAACGGGTTGAGGTGTGTACCAAACGCCTTTCGACTTGCGCAATTTTGGGTTATACTCCGAAAGAAAGTCCTCGTAGAAATGAATCATTGGGTCGTGGTGGCGTTTGTCTTGGCCGTAAGTTCCCATGATGGTCTTCAAGTCGGCAGCCTGAAACACCGTCACAAGGTCGTCAACCACCCATGCGATGCGGTCATCTAACTCATTGCCAGCCACATTGTTAAACAGGTTTCTAAGGAAAGGATTGGTCTTGGGTATGAGCCTTGCCGCCTCCTCGCGGCTGAAGTTTTCGGGCGATGGGTCATGCAGACGGGCTGCAAACATGCCGTAGGCAATGGTTTGGGCATAGATGTCGGCAAAATCGCTCTTTTTCAAGTCTTGAATGAGGTAGTCGCGGAAAGCCTCATATTGACCTTGCAGATTATCGTTGGCCTCGCTGTATGTCTCGTCTTGTAAAGCCTGTTCGACAATGTTTTCCAACAACCGAGCCTTGCCTGCCATCAGTTTCGCCAACTTTGATGCGGATGTGATGCTCTGAATGGCGGAACCCGCCAAATGCTGAATCATGTTAAGGAACTTGTCTTCCGCTTCGCGGACGGCTACAATCTTGTCGCCTTTCACCTCTCCAATGCGTATACTGTCGACAAACTCGCCAAATTCGTATAGGTGGAAATCCAAATAGTCGGTAAAAAGGATGTAGTCAAGAGCCTGCTTGTAGCGGTCGAACTGCTCCTTGTGGCCTTTGGCGTTTCTGCCGTCAAGGTCGTTGTCGCCAATGTCTTTCGCCTCCACAAAAAAAACGGGTAGATGGTCTTTCTCCCGTGAGATAATATAGTCGGGTGCACCACACTCGAAATGGGCAGGCTCGTTGGTCACCACCATATTGGGCAACAGGCTCTGCAATAAGTCTTTTAATGCAGGGCGATAGGAATGTTCGCGGGCCAAACCCGTCTTAAACTGCCTGTTAAGGTCTTCTATATATTGCTTTAAATCCATATCTTGATTTAGATGTGTTGTTTTCGTCAGTGTAATTTTTTGCAAAACTACGCTTTTTCCTCAACATATCCTATTTCATTTCTTTCCAGCCATCGCCTCAGTAAAAACGTCAAAAAATAAGGAAAGGTATAAAACTAGCTATTGAAGCCTATGTTCTTGCGGCAGAGATAATTATTCACTTACACCGGCATCGCCTGAAACACTTTGCCGTTGATTAACTTTCCGTTTTTGTGCTTGTTGCGCTTCACGCCATCGCTGCCCCAAGTGCCCCATTGCTTGAAGAAAAACGCTGAATCTTGTTGCTTACATTGCTCCTGTATGCTAAGTACCCACTCTTCGCGCATGGGTCGTGCCTGCGGACCACTTTCACCACCTACAATCACCCAATCGATATAGGTCAAGTCCAGCTCGCCCAAGTCTTCTATCAGTGGTTCACAAGAAAGGAACCGTATCGGGGCATTCAACACACGCAAGCAATCAATGCGTTGTTTTGACTGTTGCGCCTCTACCGTTACACCGAGCCAAACATTGTCCGGAACGTCATTCATCAAGAAATATTCAGCCATACGCTCGGCACGCTTGGTGAGCAACTGGTAGCGGTGCTGCGGGGTGTGGCGGATGGTGTCCATCACACGGTCAATGAAATTGAAAGGCACATTTTGGTGGAACAGGTCACTCATCGAACAAACAAAGATAGTGTGCGGCTGTCGCCATTCCAATGGTTCATATAAACACTCCTCATGCAGCGTCACTTCAAAACCATTGGCATATTTTTCTAACCCCATAGCTTTCAGTCTTCGCGACATCATCTCGGCATAGCAATGAGCACATCCTGGCGATGTCTTGGTACAGCCCGTGACGGGATTCCAAGTCTTGTCAGTCCATTCTATCTTTGTGGTTTTCATATTATTTATTTCCTTCCTATAATTTGACTTGCAATTTTAATTGCAGTTGGGTTGTTCGATGCACATGCAAAATGAAATATTGGCGTATTACTTGTATTACAAAGAACAAGAGGTTGTTCCGTCACATAATCAAAAATAGTTTTCAATCTCTCGACGTATAATTGTGCAATCTTCGAAATAGGTTCTTTGACTTTTTCTATTATTTCTGCATCGCCAAAAAGTGTGTTTTCTGTCCGTTTCTTATAAAAATAATCACGTAATAGTACTTCATCAAGGCCAAAAAACGAGGTCAACTTGTTTATCAACTTTAGATCACCTTTTCTATCAAGAAGTCGGTTGATGATGACACCTGTCGGAATTAGAATCCACAAATCAGTGCCAGTGTGCTGGAGTTGTTTTATTGAGTCCCAATCCACCTGCATTCCAAACGGGTCAAGAAGAACAAGGGCTTTCAACTTATTGTTTTGATGCATTGCATTGGCGAGTTTGACAATCTCTTGGTTGGCATCGTGAGGACGGAAAACCAGTTTTTTGCCATTGCGTAAAGGCTCTAATCTAGCTTCCAAAGCAGCATTCGATTTTTCGTCAAGGTCAACAAAATAGTAATAATCAAAACCTCTTTGTTTGATGTTCAAAACTCTTTCAGCAGCTCCTTTGTAAGGAGTGAGTTCGACCTCTGATAATTGTTGTTCATCTATCAAATTCAACATAAGTTGTTTTCCATCTTCTGTTGTTTCCTCGTTTCTCGAACCGCTGCCAGCAAAACCATCAAAGTAAATAAGCTCCCAAAGGTTGTTGTCACGGTGTTTGTTCATAATGGTCAGATACGCATTGACATATTTTTCGAAAGCGTCGAGTTTTTCCTCTGTCCATTTACCACCCCATGAACTTGATGGTTCAGATGCCATAAAAGATCTTCTGTCCTCAGATTCTATGTTATATTGTGTTACCATTCTTTATCAAGGCTTCTTTCTTGTGCTTAATTGTGTTTTCCCCTGTTCATTGTTTTAACTTACTCATAATTGCTTCATAGTGTTCTTGATAGGTTTTGTCAGGCTCTTTCAGCAGTTTCAGAGCCTTCTTCATGTGCTTTTCGGCTTCCTTGTAGTCGCCCTTCTTGTAAAGTACCCAGGCATGAGTGTCAAGATAGGTCGGGTTATCAGGCTCGGCAGCGATAGCTTTGGTTGACATTTCCAAGGCTTTGTCCAAGTCTTGGCCTTTCACGGCGAGATAATAGGCGTAGTTGTTGAGAACCAACACATTGTCAGGGTCATTGCGCAGAGTGCGGTCGTAGGCCTCAAATGCCTTTTCTTCATCGCCTTGCTCGTGGTAGAGGTCGCCCAAAAAGGCATCAAAATTAGCCATTTGCACTTTGTCAGAGGTGTATCTCCTCCCCTTTTCCAAATAGTTGATGGCATTTTCGTTATCTTTCAAAACGGCACTCGCCACGCCTGCGTACCAATAAAACACGGGCTGCATAGGATAGTATTTCAAGGCAGCCACGGCATGATCGCGAACGGGCTCGTTTTCGCTGAGCCTCGACTCGCTTATGATGAGGTTCTGCCAACCATAAAAATCGGTGCTGTCGATGGCCAAGGCCTTCTGATACTGTTCTTTCGATTTTACTGCGTTTTCGGTGACGATGTAATAGGAACCAAGAATGAGATAGCCCAATTTGATGTCAGGGTGGGTCTCGATGAAGGCCTCGCCGCATTGTCGCGCCTGCTCATTAATATTGACTGCACCTTGGTTTTTCTGCATCCAATAATCGTAGATGTTGGATTTTGTAGAGAGGTCGAGGTTTTTGTTATGAATAGCGGCAATCAACTCGTTGAAAGCTTTGTCTTTGTCGCCCTTTTTTTCATAAAATTCAAGCAATGAGACGTTGATATAAGGGTCGTTCGGATTGAGTTCCTTGATTTTCTCGTATGTTTTTAAAGCTTCTTTTTCCTTGCCGTTGTCGGAATAGAGCTGGGCCAACATACTGTAATATCTTGGGTTTTCTGGATTCTCTTTTGTGAGCCGTTCCAATTCAGTCATGAGTTTCTTGTCGTTGCCTTGATGCTTAAGTATGTTGAGGCGTTGTTCAGTAATCAACTCATTCTGCCCGATTTGCTCTTCCAACAAGTCCATTTTGGCCAAGGCTTTGTCGTATTTCTCGGTGATGAGATAAGCATCAATCAAGTCGGTGAGCATTTCGGGGTCATCAGGATATTTTTTGGTCAGGTTTTCATAGAGACTGATGAAATCCTCATATTGGTCTAGGTTTCTGTAAAACATACCCAAACGCATCTGATACCATTTGTTCTCGGGGTCAAGGTTGGCGGCTTGTTTGATCATATTAAAAGCCTCTTCGATGCGTCCTGCGTTGTAGTATTGTTCGCTCAGTTCAAACATTGAGGCATCATCGTTGGGCATGAAACGCAAGGCCTGTTCGAAGTTGCGGATGGCTCCTTCGGTATCTTCACGGTACTTGCTTTGAAGGCCATTCGAGAAATAAGTGGCGTTCTTTTTCTTGTCGGGCTGGCCGTTGTATTCCGATTCCACTTGTTGTGCGATGCCATTGAAGCAAAGACAACAAATCATGGTAGTGATGAGTATGGATTTTAGTTTATTCATTGAATTTCAATAAGTTTCTTTTATCAAGAATTTGAGAATTAGAGTTTTTTTATTGATGTATTTTTGAAATTAGAGATAAAAATTGTGAACGGTTTTTAGTTTTTTCCTGTATGACCGAATCCACCTGCGCCACGCTCGGTTTCCGAAAGAACCTCCACTTGCACGACTTCGGCTTGCTCGCATTTGGCGATAATCATCTGTGCGATGCGATCGCCATTGTTGATGACAAAAGGCTTGTCGGAGAGATTAATAAGGATGACGCAGATTTGTCCGCGATAGTCGGCGTCGATGGTGCCGGGTGAGTTCAAGACGGTGATGCCGCTCTTGAGCGCCA
>JAEEGG010003655.1_pt1 | contig 38202 bp, 26 predicted proteins | sample 9134161 | NCBI WGS metagenome assembly JAEEGG01 (sample SAMN16246543, study PRJNA631951) | gut metagenome | biome: gut microbiome; feature: rumen; material: CR-attached | host: Bos | place: Iran: Karaj | collected 2018-10
ACACCGGACACACAGCAGCCACCATCCATGCCGGCCGACTGGGCATCCTGCACGGAGCAAAGACGCTTGTCATGCAGACTCCTGACGGACAAATCATCGAGGCCGAGAGCATCTCAGCAGGTCTCGACTACCCAGGAATCGGCCCCATGCATGCCAACCTGGCCAGCCAGCACCGCGCTACCGTCTATAGCATCAACGATGACGAAGCCGTCCGCGCTGCCTATGAACTGACACGCATGGAGGGCATCATCCCCGCTTTGGAGAGTGCCCACGCCATTGCAGCACTGCAGAAGATGACCTTCAAAAAGGACGACGTGGTGGTGCTGACCGTCAGCGGTCGTGGCGACAAAGACGTAGAAACCTATCTGAACAACAAACAAATGGCAGGAGAATATGGAAACTTTTAAATATACGACAACCAGCAAGACCATTCTGGCGGACCTGTACACCCCAGTAGGTGTCTATATGAGACTGCGCGACCTGTATCCACAGAGTGCACTGATGGAGAGTTCGGATTATCACGATGCCAATAACTCGCACTCGTTCATCGGCATCAACCCGATTGCCAGCGTGGCCATCGGTCACGGCATTGCTACTGTTACCTATCCTGACGGGACGACCCTCCAGCATGAGGTGAACAAAGACTACCGCTCGGATAAAGCCATACATGCCCTCATCGATAACATTCAAGTAGAGGGTGATGACGCGGAAGTCTGCGGACTTTTCGGTTACACGTCGTTCAATGCCGTGCGCTATTTCGAGGATATCGCCGTGAAGGACGAGACGCAGGCGAAGAACGATGCCCCCGACGTACTCTATATATTATATAAGGTGGTGATTGTGTTCGACCATCATAACAATATGCTGAAAGTAGTGACGCTGGGCGACGCTGCAGACATCGATGCCGTACTGAAGGCGATGAACAAGGCTAACGTACAGGCTTACGACTTCCATCCCGTGGGTGATGTGCGTTCGACGCTGACGGATGACGAGCACCGTGCAAACATCCGTAAGGGTATCCAACACTGTTTGCGTGGCGACGTGTTCCAGATAGTGCTCTCGCGTCGCTTCATTCAGAAGTATGAGGGCGATGACTTCAAACTCTACCGCGCACTAAGAAGCATCAATCCCAGCCCGTATCTCTTCTATTTCGACTTTGGCGGCTTCAGAATCTTCGGTTCAAGTCCTGAGACTCACTGCAGGATTGAAGGCAAGAAAGCATATATCGACCCTATTGCCGGCACCACCAAGCGTACAGGCGATGCGGAGGCCGACCGCAAGGGTGCCGAGTATCTCCGCAACGACCCGAAGGAGAATGCCGAGCACGTGATGCTGGTGGACCTCGCTCGTAATGACCTGAGCCGCAACTGTCATGGTGTGAAGGTCGATTTCTATAAAGACTTGCAGTACTACAGTCACGTCATCCACCTCGTCTCTCGCGTCAGTGGTGAACTTGACGAGGGTGCTGACCCCATCAAGGCGTTCATCGACACGTTCCCTGCAGGTACATTGAGTGGTGCGCCGAAAGTTCGCGCCATGCAACTGATTTCTGAATACGAGCCGCACAACCGCGGTGCCTACGGCGGATGCATCGGCATCATCGGACTGGACGGAAGCCTGAATCAGGCCATCACCATCCGCACGTTCGTCTCGCGAAACGGCGAACTGTGGTTCCAGGCTGGTGGTGGCATCGTGGCCAAGAGCGACGTGGAGTATGAATTACAGGAAGTGAACAACAAACTCGGTGCCTTACGCAAGGCCATCATTAAAGCAGCTGAATTATGAAAATAGTCATCATCGATAATTACGACTCGTTTACTTATAACCTGAGTCATTTAGTGAAAGAGCTAGGCGCAGAGGTCACCGTGGTGCGCAACGACCAGTTTGAACTCGAAGACCTGGAACAGTTCAGTAAGATTATCCTCTCGCCAGGTCCCGGCATCCCCTCTGAGGCAGGCCTGCTGTTGGATGTCATTAAGACCTACGCTGGTAAGAAACCTATCTTGGGCGTCTGCCTGGGTCATCAGGCCATTGGTGAGGTATTTGGTGCGAAGTTAGAGAACCTGAGTGACGTCTTTCACGGAGTAGCCACGCCTTGCCACATCATTGCCGACGATCCCATCTTCAGTGGCATCGAGCGCGACATCACCATCGGGCGCTACCATTCGTGGGTGGTCTCGAATGAAGGACTGCCCGACTGTCTGGAGATAACCGCCGTCAGCGATGAAGGACAGATTATGGCCCTGCGTCATCGTGAGTTGAACGTCCGCGGCATCCAGTTCCACCCTGAGAGTGTGCTGACTCCCGACGGCAGAAAGATGCTGCAAAACTGGCTCTTCCTTTAAATTGTAAATAGTAAATCGTCAAATAGTAAATTGATATGGCACAGACAATGAAAGACATCCTGAACAGGATGCTGAACCACGAGGAACTGTCTCGTGAAGAAATGAAGAATATTCTGATTGGTATCACACAAAGTGAGTATCCTACAGAACAGATTACGGCCCTGCTGACGGCCTTACAAATGCGCGGCGTTACAGTTGACGAGCTGCTGGGTTTCCGCGATGGCATCTTGGAAACGGGCGTACCCGCTATCCTCAATGCCGACCGTTATATTGACGTAGTGGGCACGGGTGGCGACCGCAAGAACACCTTTAATATTTCTACCACAAGTTGCTTTGTAATTGCCGGTGCTGGTTACAAGGTTGCCAAGCACGGTAACTATGCCGCTACCAGCGTCAGCGGTGCCTCGAACGTGATTCAGCATCACGGCATCAAGTTTACAGATGATATTGACAAACTGAACCGCTCACTCAACGAGGCTGGCATCGTCTATCTGCACGCACAGCTCTTCGCCAAGGCCATGAAGTTCGTCGGTCCTATCCGCAAGGCCTTGCAGTTTCCCACTATCTTCAACCTGCTGGGACCGTTGGTTAACCCCAGTCAGCCTCAGTGTCAGTTGCTGGGCGTCGCTAATCTCGATCAGATGCGCCTCTACAATCAGGTATACCAGAAGATTGGCATCGACTATGGTATCGTGAATAGCATTGACGGCTACGACGAGATTTCGCTTACTGGCGACTTCAAGGTGACCACGAAGGATTACGAACGTATTTTCTCGCCCAAGGACCTTGGTTTCGATATCGCCAAGCCCGAAGAACTCGTCGGTGGTGCCACGGAAGAGGAGGCCGCACAGATTTTCGACAGCGTATTGGAGAACCGCGCCCTGCCAGCCCAGAAGAACATCGTGCTGGCCAACGCCGCCTTCGGCATTCAGGTGCTGGAGAAGGGTCAGAAGAGCATCGAAGAGTGCGTAGAGATTGCCCGCGAGAGCATCGACAGCGGCAGTGCCCTGAAGACGTTCAAGAAGTTCGTGGAGTTGAACAGCTGATTCGTAATAACGGTATAACGAAATAACGAAGATTATGCAAGATATTCTAAAGGAGATTGTTGCCCACAAGCATCTGGAACTGGAGCAGCTTTGCGCCAAGAAGGCTTCTTTGCGCGAGGCATTGCTCCAGAGCGAGAGCGGCATTATCGCTGAGTTCAAGCGCAAGTCGCCCTCGAAAGGCTGGATCAAGGAAGAGGGGCGTGCTGACATCATTCCGCTGTCGTATCAGCAGAATGGTGCCGCTGCACTCAGCATCCTGACCGACGAGCACTACTTCGGCGGCTCGGACGACTTTATCCGCACGGCCCGTCAGAGCGGCGTCACGCTACCTATATTATACAAGAACTTCGTCATTGATGAGGCACAGCTCTATGCCGCTGCCCTCTGTGGGGCCAGTGCCGTGTTGCTCATCGCGGCTTGTCTCTCAAAGCAAGAGTGCAAACATCTGTTGGACAAAGCACATAACTTAGGTCTCGAAGTGCTCCTTGAGATGCACTCCGAGCCGGAACTGGAATACGCTGACCTCAACCCCGACCTCTGCGGCATCAACAACCGCAACCTCGGTTCGTTTGTAACGGACGTGGAGAATAGTTTCCGCCTTGCCGAGCTTTTGCCCAAGGATGCTGTCAAGGTCAGCGAGAGTGGTATTTCGAATCCTGATACCGTTCGTGCATTGCGCCAAGCTGGTTTCCGCGGCTTCCTCATCGGTGAGAACTTTATGAAGACTGCCGACCCAGGTCAGGCTCTTAACGAATTCATCTCGAAGCTATGATGATCAAGGTTGCGATTAAGAGAGAGCAGAGCCAAGCTTACTTGAGCTCAGCCGAACGTGAGCAAGCTCAACGAGAAAGTTTCTTTCTCGTTAAGGTCTGTGGCATGCGCGAGACGGAGAACATCCGTGAGGTGGAGGCACTGGGTATCGACCTGATGGGCTTCATTTTCTGGCCGAAGTCGAGTCGTTACGTCAGCGAGCATCCTGCCTATCTGCCTACAAACTGCCAGCGCGTCGGGGTGTTTGTCGACGAGGATATCGAGACGCTCAAGCGCATCGCGGATGACTATGCCCTCGACTTCATTCAGTTGCACGGCCATGAGTCAGCCGATTATTGCGCTCAGTTGAAAGACATCAAACTCATCAAGGCCATCAGCGTGAGTGGACAGGATGATATTGCGACATACAAGACATACGAGGGGCTTGTGGATTATTTCCTTTTCGACACTAAATGCCCTTCCGTGGGTGGTAGCGGCCAGCAGTTTGACTGGAGCGTGCTCTCAGCCTACGATGGCGACACGCCTTTCCTGCTCAGTGGTGGCATTGGACCCGATGATGCCGAGCATCTCCGCACCTTCCACCACGGAAAGTGCGTCGGCATTGACCTCAACTCCCGTTTCGAAATCGCCCCAGGGCTTAAAGACATTAACAAACTCAAAACATTTATCGAATCATTATGAACAAGATCAATTCCCTTTTCGCAAACAGTAAGGACCAAAAGCTCCTTTCATTATATTTCTGCGCTGGTGCCCCCACCCTCGACAGTACTGCTAACGTCATCCTGACCATGCAGGAGAAAGGCATCAGCATGGTGGAGGTCGGTATTCCCTTCAGCGATCCCATGGCCGACGGTCCTGTCATCCAGGAGGCTGCCACTACAGCGCTGAAGAACGGCATGAGTCTGCGACTGCTCTTCCAACAGTTGAAGGCCATCAAGGAACAGGTCCATATCCCCTTAGTGCTGATGGGTTATCTGAATCCCATCATGCAGTACGGCATCGATGCCTTCTGTCAGTCGTGTGTAGACAGTGGCGTCAGCGGTGTCATCATCCCAGACCTGCCCTTCGACGACTACCTGGAGAGTGTGAAGCCTGCTGCCGACAAGTATGACATCCGCATCATCATGCTTATCACCCCGGAGACCAGCGAGGAGCGCATCCGCTTCATCGATGAGCATACCGATGGTTTCATCTATATGGTCTCGTCGGCTGCCACCACGGGTGCCCAACAGTCGTTCGACGAACAGAAGCAGCAGTACTTCCGTCGCATCAACCAGATGAACCTCCGCAATCCGCGTATGATTGGCTTTGGCATCAGCAACAAACAGACGCTGGAGTCTGCCCAACAGAATGCCGCAGGTGCCATCATTGGTTCGAAGTTCGTTCAACTGTTACAGACACACGGCAACGCGGCAGCAGCCCTCGACGCACTCTTCGAGGCACTCGCTCACTAAAACGATTACGTGATAAAAATACTTAATTAGTTCGTGGTTTCGTGCTTTTTCCGTATCTTTGCACCAAACTACGAACTAATTCTTTTTTATACATGAAGAAACTACTAAACACGACACTACTTCTCTGTTTGTTTTTCCCGCTTCTGGCATTTGCCGATGGCTGGGATGAGCAGCAATATCGTGAGATTGAGCAGAGCATCCGTGTGCCACAGTTTGCCGCACAGGATTTCCCCATCACGAAATACGGCGCCAAGAGTGACAATACTGCCAAGAAGAACCAGAAGGCTATCCAGAAGGCTATCGACACCTGTAGCAAGAAGGGTGGCGGACGAGTCATCGTGCCTGCTGGTCAGAAGTTTCTGACAGGCGCTATTGCTCTGAAGAGCGGCGTCAACCTCGTCATTGAGGATGGTGCGGTGCTGGAGTTCGCTTTCGAACCCGACCTCTACCCTATTGTCCGTACTCGTTGGGAAGGACTGGACTGCTGGAACATGTCACCCCTGATTTATGCCTACCAACAACATGACATTGCTATTACGGGTAAAGGTATCATCGATGGTGGCGGCTCTCGCGAAACGTGGTGGCCATGGGTCAGTTCCCCCAAATTCGGATTCAAGGAGGGGATGCCTGTTCACCAATGGAAAGAAACCAGCAGGCCCCGTCTACTGAAATATGCCGAAGATGGTGTGCCTTTAGACGAGCGTCGCTTTACCAATGAGGACGGACTGCGTCCACAACTCATCAACTTCAACCAGTGCGAGCGCATTCTGATAGAGAATGTCACCCTGTTGCGCTCGCCCTTCTGGGTTATCCATCCCCTACTCTCTACCGACATCACTGTGCGTGGCGTACACATCAACAACGACGGTCCCAACGGCGACGGCTGTGACCCTGAGAGTTGTGACCGCGTGCTCATCGAGAACTGCTACTTCAATACTGGCGACGACTGTATCGCCATCAAGTCGGGCCGCAACAACGATGGTCGTGAGGGCGGTCAAGGTGCCTTTGCAGGTCGTCCGTCGAAGAATATCATCATCCGTAACTGTAAGTTTAACAATGGCCATGGCGGTGTGGTCATCGGCTCTGAGATTAGCGGTGGTTGCCAGAACGTCTTTGCACACGACTGCGAGATGGATTCTCCATCGTTGGACCGCGTGCTACGTATCAAGACGAACTCCTGTCGTGGCGGCATCATAGAGAATATCAATATGCGCAACATCACCGTTGGCCAGTGCGGCGAGGCTGTGCTCAAGATCAATACCGACTACGAGCCCCGCGAGGTGTGCTGCCGTGGTTTCTACCCTACCGTTCGTAACGTAACGATGGAGAATGTCACCTGTAAGAAGTCGAAATATGGCGTCATGATTGTGGGCTACAACGATCCCAAACTGGCCTATACTGTCAACAACATTACTGTTCGCAACTGTCAGTTCGATGGTGTTACCAGCAAACCCATCCATCAGATCGGCTTGGCACAGAACGTGAAATACGAGAACCTCATCATCAACGGTTCGCTGGTACTACAGCAGAAACCTTATAAGCACTATTCCGAGTGGCTCACCTACTCCGAGATGCAGCGCACGCCTCGTTCCTATATGCTCGACTTTGCGACGAAGCCCAAGTGGTCGTACGTGATGGGTATTGAACTGGAGGGAATGCTCGACACCTATCTGAAATATGGTGGTGAGGACATCCGCCTCTATTGTCAGGAGTATACCGATACCATGATTCGCAAGGACGGCACCATTCGTGGCTATGACATCAAGGACTATAACCTCGACAACATCCGTACGGGCCATTTTGTCACCCGCATGTACCAGCAGTGGCCGGAAGAAAAGAACCTGAAAGCCATGAAACTGTTGATGAGTCAGCTGAAAGACCAGCCCCGCACAGAGGTTGATAAGGTCTATTGGCACAAGGCCATCTACTCTTATCAGGTATGGCTCGACGGTATCTTCATGGGTCTGCCGTTCTACACGTTGACGGCTCGTGACCTGCTGAAAGCCAAGGATGCTGAAAAGATTTACGATGATGCCGTCAACCAAATCAGCATAACCTACCAGCGCACCTTTGACCCCAAGACAGGTCTCAATCGTCATGCCTACGACGAGACACGCGAAATGTTTTGGGCAGACAAAGAGACTGGCCTCTCGCAACACTGTTGGGGACGCGCTCAAGGGTGGTACTCGATGGCACTTATCGAACTGCTTGACGCACTGCCACAGGACTATAGTCGCAGGACGGAAGTTATTGAGTTGCTACGCAAAGACCTTGATGCTGTCATCAAATATCAGGACCCAAAGACAGGTCTATGGTATCAGGTAATGGACCAGCCTGGTCGTGAAGGCAATTATCTGGAGTCAACCTGTTCCAGCATGTTTGCCTATGTGCTGCTGAAGGCTAATCGCATGGGTTACTTAGGTGAGAAATACCGCGAGGCAGGCATCAAGGCCTACAAGGGTATCATCAAGAATTTCATTCGCATCAATGCCGACAGGACCATTTCGCTGACTCAATGCTGCGAGGTTGCCGGTCTGGGTCCCGGACTGAGCGACAAGGTGCGCAAAGCCGCTCCGAAGGTGAAGGAAAACCGCCGTCGTGACGGTTCATACCAGTACTACCTCTCTGAACCCATCCGCGACAACGACGCCAAGGGCGTCGGCCCGTTCCTCTGGGCTTCGCTGGAAATGGAAACATTAGGCTATACTACAGAAAGTGAGAAATAAAGAGTAATCATTTGCTACCGCTATGAAAAAGATATTATTCACAATGACGCTGATGGCTGTAACGATGACAGCTGCAGCAACAGATTATGACCAGAACAAGCCCTTTGGCTTCTGCACCGTTTCGTCACGCACAGATGCCAGCAGTACCTATAACATCACGGGTGGTGGATGCTATACCTATCCCATTCCCGATAGATTCACAGGTAAAGTCAAAGTCCTGACGTCCAATGGTCAGGATATGAAGAGCACCATCCAGAACGCCATCAAGCAGAACGACGTGGTTATCCTTGACGGTGCTGATGGCGACTTCATCGTCTCCAGCAACGTAGGCATCACAGCCTCCAACAAGACTATCATTGGTATCAACAATGCCCGCATCTGTACCAAGTGGTTTGTTACTGACGAAATCAGGGCAGCCCTCGATGCTGCTGGCGTTCCCAGCATGAGCACCAGTGGCGGTGGCGGCACATTACCGAATGGTCAGAGAGTTTCTGAAGAGGCAGAATATAACACTCGCAAGATCATCATCGAGATGACTGGTGACAACAATGAGAGTTACCGCAATGCAGGAGCCCTCTCACTGAGTGGTTGCCAGAACATCATTATCCGCAACATCACGTTCCAAGGTCCTGGTTCTATCGACGTGGGAGGTGCCGACCTTATTTCCAGTGGTAACGGTGCCAAGAACTGCTGGATTGACCATTGTGCATTTCTGGACGGCGAGGACGGCAACTTTGACATCACTCAGAAGGCCGATTTCCATACCGTCAGCTGGTGTACCTTCAAGTATTCCAGTCGTTCGTACATGCACCAGAACACCAACCTCATTGGTAGCAGCGACAGCGAAACGACAGGTTATCTGAACACCACCTTCGCCTTCAACTGGTGGGGAACGGGATGTAAACAGCGTATGCCAATGGCTCGCGTCGGCAAGATCCACATGCTGAACAACTACTTCAGCAGTACCACAGCCAGCAACTGCATCAATCCACGCAAGAACTCTGAGTTCCTTATCGAAGGCAACTATTTTGCCAAAGGTGTGAGATCTTACTATAGTCAGAATGATGCAAAGGCCGTAACATGGGCCTCTAGCAATTATGCTGTAGAGACGAATAAGTCTGGAACGCCCTCATCTTTCGGCAGCACCGTTACTGTCCCCTACGATTATACTGTAGCCACCACCGATGACGTGCCGACGACAGTAAAAGACAATGCTGGTGCCACACTGAAGTATGGTGATGGCGGCGGCGAGGAGCCTACAGGTGCCAAAGGCAGCATCTACTGGCCAATGTCAGCAAGCAACAATGCCACAGTTTCTGACGACATCAACAGCGATATAGCCTCAACAGACTTAGAGATTGGCAGCAATCTGACACTCCGCGACCACGGCACCTATGGTGGCATTCGTTTTGCCTTATTCCAGGCGCAGAGCGTACAAACGGCTCCTGCTGCTGACAATGCCGTCACCTTCTCGCTTACCACCAAAAGCGGTAGCAAGTTTAAGGCATCCGGCATAGAATTGTATGCAAGCAAGATTGGCACCAACAACGGCACCATCGACGTATCTTGGAAAGACGCAGGAGGGACAACAACAGTTCTAGAGGCTGTTTCTCCCAACCGCAACAATGAAGAAAATAGCTATTTCTCCATCTATTCTATTGAAGTTGGGGATGTCTCAAAAGCAACTGATGGCACCTGTTCGTTGATTGTTAACATCTACAATGTTGGTGCTATGAAAGATGGCGCATTGCAAAAGAAAGACATCGGTCTGGCAGAAATCACCATTAAGGGTTACATCATTGACCAGAGTACAGGCATCTCTACCCCAGTCACCATGAGGACTAGTGACAATGGTGCCATCTACAACCTCGCTGGCCAGAAGGTTGATAGCACCTATAAGGGTGTCGTCATCAAGAACGGCAAGAAAATGCTACAACGATAACGTGAGTTCGGAGCATCCGGACTAAGAGTCCGAATGCTTCAAACTGCCAGTCCGAATGCTTCGGACTAAGAGTCCGCACACTGCGGACTCTTTTCATCTCTGTAGTTTAACGATTTTAGACACACCCGCAATCGTTTACGTAAACTTTAACTTAAAAGTTGGATACATAAATACATAATTAATAAATAATGTGTATCTTTGCAAAGCTATATGCGCCAAACGAAGAAACGAATCAAAATAACAATAATTTACTAACATTAAAACCAAAACAATTATGAAGTACAGACTTTTACGTTTTTCACTTCTCAGCGTGCTCGTCATGCTGTGCGGAGGATTCTCGTTGGCTGCTATTCTCAACACTAGTGATGAGCAGTCTGTTGCATTCCAGAATTTCGAGATTACCAACGAGCAGATGAGTGGTGAGTTCGATGCCTCTACTCTGCCTGCATGTGCTACATTCAGTGGTACACAGCGCAATGACAACCACGGTTATGGTGCAGTAACTATTACTGTTGCCGTTGATGGTCCTACGAAGTTCACCATTGGTGGATGCCAGTATGCGAACCAGACATTCACGGTAAAGAACGCAGCAGGTGAGACACTTGAAACACTCGACCCGCATACAGCGAAATGCTATCATCAGGACGGCTCAGCTATTACCTATGAGTACAAAGGTGAGGCAACCAAGCTGACCTTCGCTGTCATACAGTACCTGCCTTATTTCAAGGCTGAGGCTATTGAAGATACTCCAGAGCCCCACGACCCAGTTATCTTGACTTGGGACTATACCAATAAGGACATTCCTACTACAGGTCCAGACAATGGATTGTACTATGGAGCTTACGTCAACGATAAGGGAACGAACAACAATATGCACGGTGTAAAGCTGAACAGCTCTGGCTATGCTTATTTCGAAAAACCTGCTGTTGCTGGAAAGCTGACACTGACCATCGGTAACCGTAAGACTGCCGATGCATATGCCGTCAATGTCTATGCTTGCACTATCGCAGATGGCCAAGCAACAAAGGGCAACCTCATTGGCGATGTAGCTGTTGCAGAGAGTCCAGGTACTGGTAGCATTGATATTTCTGCAGACGTAACAGGCATCTATATCGAGCGTAAGACTGGTGCTGAGGGCGTACTCTCTAAGATTGTCTTTAAGGAAGATGTTGCTCGTCAGTTTGTTGACTTCGAGATAACCAACGAGCAATTGAGTGGTGCTTTTGATGCCTCTACCCTGCCTACAGGTGTAACCTTCAACGGCACCCAGCGCAATGACAGTCATGGTTATGGCAACGTCACCATCACCGTTCCCGTTGACGGTACTGTTAAGTTCACAATTGGTGGTTGTCAATATGCTAATCCTGCCAACTGCAAGGTTACAAACGCAAAGGGCGAGGTACTCGCTACTCCTAACCTAAAGACAACTACCTGCTACCATCAAGATGGTGCTGCTGCCACCTATATCTATATTGGCGAGCCCACCACATTGACCTTCAGCGACATTGCATACCTGCCGTACTTCAAGGCCGAGGCTACTGATGTTCAGGAGGTTACCATTACCTATAAGGACCAGAATGGCAATAAATTGGGTGAGAAGAAGGTCTTTGAGGGTGATCCCATTGGCGAGATTCCTTATACCGAGGCTGACCTGACCATTCCTGAGGGTGAAAAGTTCCGCGGATGGGTTTACAGCAGTAAGATTAAGGTAAATACTACCGACATTGTCAATGCCGACGTTACTGTCAACGCTAGCGTAACACCTATCGAAGAGGCTCCTACCGTAGGTAGCATCCAGACCTACGACCTGACACAGGCTACATTCTATCCTGAGGACCACGAGAACTTCAGCGTAGAGAGCGGTAACTACTACAACAATCACGGTTTCACCTTTGCTGATGGCGGCAGCTTCACCGTTGCCGTAACCAGCAAGGCTCAGATTGTGCTCAACCTCTGCCAATATGGTAATGGAACAACGATTACTGTCGTCGATTCACAAGGAAAAGTTGTTAAAGACGATCTTCCTGCTAAGGCAGAAGCTGACGGTGGTACGGCTGTTCTCAACTACGAGGGTCCTGCCGGTCAGCTGAAGTTTACCTTTGCTACCCAGGCTTACCTGCACAAGGTAACTGTCTATAATGTCAGCGACTTCCTGGCAAAGGACGAGAATTCTGGCTACTATATCGTTCCTGCTAATGACGGCGCAAGCCTGATTCTCGCCATCAACGCTGCTGCAGCAGAACCAGATACCAAGATATTCCTGCCCAATGGTACATACGACTTTGGTGAGGCAACTCTGACAGGCATTAGCGGTACAAACGTATCAATTATCGGTCAGTCAATGGAGAATGTTGTTATCAAGAATGCCCCAGCTATCGAGATGGAGGGTCTGGGCAAGGCCGATCTGTTCAACAACACATCTACTGGTCTGTATCTGCAGGATCTGACCTTACAGAATGCCCTTGACTACTACAAGGCTGGTACTGGACGTGCTGCAACACTACATGATCAGGGTACCAAGACCATCAACAAGAACGTACGTCACCTGTCTTATCAAGATACCTACTACTCTCATAAAGTAGGCGGTCTCTACTACTTCGAAGGCGGTGAGATGCACGGTACCGTCGACTACCTCTGCGGTAACGGTAAGGCTTTCTTCGAAGGCATGAAGATTATCAACGAGAAGCGCAACAGCGCTACTATCACTGCCAATAGCGAGCTTTATGTCTTCAACAACTGCGTTGTCGAGAACAATGCCGACAAGTATACTTTGGGCCGTGCCTGGAGCGATCATCCTGTCTGCATCTACTTGAACACTACCCTGCTTGATCCTGACAAACTGGAGGCTACTCGCTGGAATCTGAGCGGCATCAACTGCGACTATAGCATAGCCGGTGAGTACGCAACAAAGAATGCTGCTGGCGAGAACATCACCCCAGCATCCAACGAGATTACCTTCAAGAAGGAGAATACAACGTTGAATACCATTCTCTCTGCTGAGCAGGCAGCAACCTACACCATGGAGTCTGTACTCGGTGACTGGGCTGCAACAGCCAAGCAAGAGGCCAAGCAGTTGGAGGCTCCCGCAGCAGAGTTTGCCAACGGCACTGTGACTTGGACACCTGGTAACGATGGCGCTATTGCTTACATGATTGAGAAGAACGGCGAGTTCGTAGGCATCACTACCGGAAGCAGCATGACTGTCGAGGCCAATGCTGAAACCGATAAGTTGACCATCCGTGCAGCTAATGCTCGTGGTGGCTTCGGCGAGGCTAAGCAGGTAGCTTATACAGGCACCAGCATCCAGGCTATCAACGCAGCTATTGAGCGTGGCGAGCAGGTTATCTTCAACCTCGCTGGTCAGCGTGTCAACAAGGCAACGAAGGGAATGTACATCATCAATGGTAAAAAGGTCGTGATTAAGTGAGCGAAGTGAGAGCTCGTTCTCACTTCCGAACGTGAACGAGCTCGAGCTTTAGCTCAAGGTTGTTGTAAAGTAACTATACATTATTTATAATAGAGGCGGACACTACAAATGTCCGTCTCTTTTTACGTAAAAATCGCAAACGTTTACGATAAAATTAACTTCTAATATTTTGCTATCTTAAGATTTATTAGTACATTTGCAACATAAAACAAATAATTCGTTTAACTACTTTAATTTAAAACTACTAATTTTATGTCAATTCACATGAAGAGTATGCGAAGTGCACTCCTGTTGGCATTCCTACTTTTTGTAGGTAACATCAGTGCACAGACCGTCAAGGTCAACGTGAAAGACTCTCAGGGCGAAGCAGTCATTGGCGCCAGCGTTATTGAAAAAGACACGCGTAATGGCGGTGTGACCGACTTCGACGGAAATTTCACTATCAACCTCACGGCAGGTAAGCCCATCGTCATCAGCTATATCGGTATGAAGACGAAGACTGTCAATGCTAAAGGTAAGTCTGCAATTGATGTCGTCATGGAAGACGACGCTACCACGCTGCAAGAAGTGGTTGCCATCGGTTACGGTTCTGTCCGCAAAAAGGATATTACTGGATCAGTAGCCACGGTCAGTAGCGATGCTATCCAAGCCGTACCTGTTGCCAATGCCTCTGAGGCACTGACTGGTAAAATGGCCGGTGTGCAGGTAACTACTACTGAGGGTTCGCCCGATGCCGACGTGAAGATTCGCGTTCGTGGTGGTGGTTCTATCACCCAGTCGAACGACCCCTTGTACATCGTTGACGGATTCCCCGTAGAGAGCATCAGCGACATCGCTCCCTCTGACATCGAGGACATCACCGTACTGAAGGACGCCTCTTCTACCGCCATCTACGGTAGCCGTGGTGCAAACGGTGTTATCCTGGTAACCACCAAGAGCGGTAAGGAAGGTAAGGTCAGCGTCAACTACAACGTTTACTACAGTTGGAAGAAGATGGCCAAGAAGTATGACGTGCTGGATGCTCGCGACTATGCCAAGTGGCAGTATGAGAACTTTATGCTGAGAAACAAGCCTGAGAACTACAGCCGCTATTTCGGTGCTTTCTCTGACCTGGATCAGTATAACGACATTGAGACTATCGACTGGCAGGATCAGGCTTACGGCCGCATTGGTCACACCTTCAACCACAACTTGAGCATCACTGGTGGCACAGATGCCATGAAGTATTCGTTCAGCTATGCCCACATTGATGACAAGGCCATCATGAAGTCTTCAAGCTTCAAGCGCGACAACCTGAGTCTGAAGTTGAATCACAAGCCCACAAAGAAGATTTCGCTGGACTACACCATGCGTTTCTCTAAGACCAATATTGAGGGTGGCGGTGCCAACGAGCAGAGCAGTACCTACAATACCGACAAGCGTCTGCGTCTGGCTGTACAGTATGTCCCATTCCCCGTAAAGGGTCTGACTGGCGATGACGAGGACACCGATGCCGGTAACAACTTCATTAGCCCCATCACCTCTATCAACGACAATGCTCGCAGTCAGTCGCGCATACAGTTGAACATGGGTGGTGCTTTCACTTGGGAGGTTATCAAGAACCTGAAATTCAAGACTGAGTTCGGCTACGACATGTATCGCAACGACTCTAAAAAATACTACGGTCTTTCTACTTATTATATTCAGAATGTTCCCAGCGGTGAAAATCAGAATCATCCCGCTATTGAGCTGACCAAGCAGAACCGCTCGAAATTCCGCAACACCAATACGCTGAACTTCGACTTTAAGCAGTTGCTCGGTAAAAACAGCCCACACCACCTGAATGCATTGATTGGTCAGGAATATGTCATCCAGAAGAACGAGCTGCTGACCAATATAGCTCACGGTTTCCCCGACAACTTCACTGCTGAAGACTGCTGGAACCTGACTACTCAGGGTTCACCATTTGAGATTACCGACTACTATTATCCCGACGACAAGCTGTTGTCATATTTCGGTCGTATCAACTACGATTTCAACAGCAAGTACCTGATTACTGCCACATTCCGTGCCGATGGTAGCTCGAAGTTTACAGAGGGCAACCGCTGGGGTTATTTCCCCTCACTGGCACTGGCATGGCGTGTATCTTCTGAGCCTTTCATGAAGAGCACTGAGAAATGGCTCGACGACTTAAAGCTGCGCTTCAGCTATGGTACTGCCGGTAACAATAACATTCCTTCTGGTGTATCGCTGGCTCAGGAGTACGAGGCCAAAGCTACCACTTGGATTAACGGCTACTCTTCTTACTGGGCACCTACTAAGGTGATGAGCAACCCCGACCTGAAATGGGAGACCACCATTACCCGTAACGTAGGTTTGGACTATGTACTGTTTGGCGGCAAGCTGAACGGTTCTATCGAACTCTACTGGAACAACACCAAGGACCTGCTCCTCCAGTATGGTACTGCCGGAACAGGCTATGACTTCCAGTATCGTAACGTCGGTGAGACTAAGAACAACGGTTTTGAGGTATCTCTGAACTGGAATGTTATCGACAAGAAGAACTATGGTCTGAGCATCGGTGCCAACGTATCGTTCAACAAGAACGAGATTGTTTCACTGGGTGGCGTTGACGAAATCATCAACAAGGAGATGCAGACCAACTGGGCTTCTTCAGAGATTGAGAACGACTACATTATCAGAGTCGGTCAACCCATTGGTCAGATCTTCGGTTATGTCAGCAATGGCCGCTACGAGGTCAGCGACTTCGATATCGCAGCATCTCAGGCTGCCGGCAAGTGGGTACTGAAGAACGGTGTGCCCGATGCCAGTGACGTACTGGGAACTACCGTAATGCCTGGTATGATGAAAATTGCTGATACTGACGGTGACGCTAAAGTTACTACTGCTGACCGCCAAATTATCGGTGACACCAACCCGACCTGCACTGGTGGTTTCAACATCAACGCCCGCGCTTATGGCTTCGACCTTGCTGCAAATTTCAACTGGAGTATCGGCAATGATGTTTACAATGCCAACAAACTGATGTTCACACAGACCGGTAAGCTCAATACTTACTGGAACCTCATCGACGAGATGGCTGATGGCAAGCGTTGGACCTATATCAACGCTCAGGGCGAGATGCTCGACTTCAACCGTGCCGACGAACTGGCAGCACTCAATGCCAACACTACCATGTGGACTCCTTACACCACCAAGTACATACTGACTGACTATGGTGTAGAGAAAGCATCCTTCCTCCGTCTGGCAACGCTGACGCTGGGTTATACCCTGCCCAAGGCTCTGACCAAGAAGGCTTACATCAACTCGCTGCGCATTTATGCTACCTGTTACAATGTGTTCTGTCTGACCAACTATAGCGGTTCTGACCCAGAGGTTTCTTCTGTTCGCAAAACCAACATGACTCCAGGCGTAGATTTCTCAGCCTATCCAAAGAGCCGTCAGTTCGTTATTGGTCTGAATGTGAATTTCTAATATCAAAATTAATTGAGACATACAATTATGAACAAATATAAATATCTATTAGGTTTCATTGCTCTGGGAGGCATCATGACTTCTTGCAGCGATGCCTTGGATGCTCCAAACAAGTCATCCATGAGTGAGGATGTCATCTTCTCTACAGAAATCCTGGCTGACGCTGCCGTCATGGGACTGCACCAGTCGTTTGGTGAGACCAACTCTTACCGCGGCCGTTTCATCCCTTATTTCGGCACCAATACCGACTGCGAAATCTTCAATAACTATGGTGGTGTGGCAGATGCCTCAGCCGATAAGGAGGCTTCGTTGGCCGTTTACTCTGCACAGCCCAACAATAGCTATATGAACAACTCAACTAATGCATGGGCAAAGCTCTATGAGGGGGTTGAACGCGCAAACAAGGCCATCACTTCTATGAAGGAATATGGCAACATTGACGATGCAAACAACAAGAACATGGGACAGCTCTATGGTGAGTTGCTCACGCTGCGTGCTATGATTTATTTCGACTTGGTGAAGGCATGGGGTGACGTTCCCTATCGCTTCGAGCCTATCGCTGCTGAGACTATCTATGTTCCCAAGACCGACCGCGTTACTATTCTGAAGAAGCTATTGGCTGACCTGTTGGAGGCTGAGAAGTATCTCGGATGGCCAAACGAGAACAAGTACACCGCCTCCACGGAGCGTGTCAGCAAGTCGTTTGCCAAAGGTCTTCGTGCCCGTGTAGCCCTGTTCCTGGCAGGCAAGTCACAATGGCCTGCTGCTGAGGGTGACCACGTCAACTCCGTACTGCGCGACAATCTGAGCGATGCCGCCGAGCGTCAGCAGATGTATCAGATTGCCCTCGACGAGTGTAAGAGCGTCATCAACGCCGGTGTCAACACACTGGGTGCTACTTTCGACCAGAATTTCCGCAACCTTTGTAAGGAAGTTACAACCGCTGGACAAGAGTCACTCTTTGAAATTCCCTTCTCCGAGGGTCGTGGTCGTGTACTCTACACATGGGGTGTGAAGCATAGTGACAGCGACGCATGGACCAAACTGGCCAAAGGTGGTGTCAATGGTCCCACTCCTACCTTGTGGTATGACTTCGACAAGGATGATGCCCGCCGAAACATTACCTGTATCCCCTATCAGTGGAAAGGCGGTAAGAAGGTTATCACAGGTGCTTCCGGCGGTGGATGGTGCTTTGGTAAGTTGCGTTTCGAATGGATGAACCGCATTGTTACCTCTACCAACGATGATGGCATCAACTATCAGGTCATGCGTTATGCCGATATCCTGATGATGGCTGCCGAGGCTGAGAACCAGCTCAATGGTCCTTCCAATGCAGCTCAGTATCTGAAGCCTATCCTCGATCGTGCATATCCTGCTGCCAAAGTTTCTACTATTCTGACACAGGCTGGCGCTTCACAGGCTGCCTTCCAGTTGACCATCGAGAACCAACGTAAGTTCGAGTTTGCCGGTGAGGGCATCCGTAAGGTTGACCTCATGCGCTGGGGTAAGCTGACCGAGAAACTCACTGAGACTAAGCAGAAGATGAACGACCTGGCTAACCGCACTGGTGCCTATGCCACATACCCACAGAAGGTTTACTATAACGTAGGTCTGGATGCTGCCGACACGGACGCCGATGCCTACACAGTCTATGGTCTGGAGGACGGAGATGACGACACTATTGGTGCTGCCATCTATACAGATAACTCTCGTCTGTTCTGTCTCGACGGAACTGGTACATCAGACAACGACAAGAAGATCACGAAGATGATTAACAACTTGTTCCTCAACGATCCTAACAGCCACATGTTCTGGCCTATCTGGTCTGAGTTCATCAGCACCAGTAACGGTACACTGGTAAACGACTACGGATATTAATCTACTAAACGCATAAACAATATGAAAAAGATATTCAATAAAATATCATTGCTGATGGCTGCAGGCCTTGTCCTTATAGGAATGGCCGCTTGCTCTGACCCCGATGAGCCATATACTTCGCTAGAGTTTAAAAAGCTGTTCAGCCCCACAGAACTGGAAGCTAAGGTCCAGAACAAGACAAACGTCAAACTCCTGTGGACTTCTATCTCCAATGCAGAGTCATACACGATTGAGTTGTATGCAGATGACCCCGATATGACCTTCCAGGGAACTCCTCAAGTAATCAATCCTTCTATTGACGATATCGTAGACGAGAGTACTTCGAAGAAAAGCTACCGTGAGAACAGCTACACCATCAACGGACTAATGGGCGAGACAACCTATTCAGTACGTCTGAAGGCAGTAGGTAGCGGCAAGGAGTCAAACTGGTCGGCAACGACCTTTGAAACTGGCAAAGAACAGGTTCTGCAGACTCCCTCCACTGCCGACATCGGAAAATCATGGGTAAAGTTATCTTGGCCTGCAGGCATTCAGGTGACACATATCTCTGTTGTCAAGAGCGGTGAAGAACTACTAAAACATACGCTGACAGCGGATGAGATTGCTGCCGGAACAGCAACCATCAACGGACTGAACGTTGAGAGCACTTACACCTTCTATCTTTACAATGGTGACAAGGAGCGTGGTAAGATGGAGGTTGAGACACTGCCAAATTACACGCCAGTATCTGCTACCGACAAACTGCAGGATGCTATCAACAATGCTGCCGACGGCGAGACCGTCATGCTGGTTGATAATGCAATATACACCGCAGGTGACAACGATTCTGGTGATCCCATCACCTCTCTCAAGATTACTAAGAACACCATTCTGGCTGCCAACAATGGTGCAATCCTGAAGGGCTGCAATTTCCAGATTACTGAAGGTGCCAGCCTTGAGATTAAGGGGCTTATCATTGATGGCGAAGGTGGTTCTGGTGATCAGGCCTTCATTTTCAAGGACGAGACAGCTGTTGATCACCTGATCATAACAGGATGTGAGATTAAGAACTTCACAAAGGGCTTCTTCTACATCAACTCAGGTGCAACGCTTGTCAACAGCATCATCATCGACAACTGTCTGATTCACCATATCGAATGTTCAGGTGGTGATATGTTCGACAGCCGTTCAGGTGGATACAATGAGTTTAAACTCACCAATAGTACTATCTATGAGAGTGCCGCCTCACGTGACTTTATCCGCATGGACGACAAGTCTTCAGCAGTTAGTGCTACACCTGTCATCACAATTGACCACTGTACATTGCATAATGTCGGCAATGGCGATGCTAATTACCGTTTGTTCTATGTCCGCTTTGCAGGAAATACTATTAATTGGACAAACAACATCGTTTCTGGATTTGTCAACAAGCGTGGTTTCAGTGAGCAGAAGAATACTGCAGTTCCTACGTTCAGCAATAACTGTTACTACAACACTAAGAATCTGGTGAAAGCAGGTGATAATGCTGAGCAGAAAGATGGTGCAATTACTATCAAATTCTTTGATGAAGGTGGTACAGAATTGACCGACAGTCCATTTGCTAATGCTGATGCTGGCGACTTTACCGTCACAGGAAAGGCAAAGGACAAAGAGGCCGGTGATCCAAGATGGATTAAGTAAGATATTGCATTACACACTATAAACAAGTTAATGGGATGGCCTCGTGTCATCCCATTACTGTCAAACGACAAACGACTAATGAACAAGAATCTACGCAAATCACTTCTGCTACTGACAATACTGCTACCACTGACAGCTTGTGGTGGCGATGACGACAAAGGTAATGCTCCAAGTGATGATACTCCGAAGTCTGCAGCGCTCAAGAATTACACCCCAGCACGAACGCTGGCATTCCCTGGTGCTGATGGTGGTGCCAGCAATATGGCCACTGGCGGTGCTGAGCGTGACGTGTATATTGTCACCAGTCTGGCCGACGACTACCAGCCTGGCACGTTACGTGCAGCGGTCAGCAATGGCAAGCGCACCATCGTCTTTGCCGTCGCTGGCCAGATTGACCTGCAGAGCAAGTTGAACATCTCGGCCAGCGACATCACCATTGCCGGACAGTCGGCACCAGGCGATGGCATTACCATTGCGGGCTATCCTGTCTATATCAGTGGCAGCAACATCATTCTGCGCTACCTACGCTTCCGCATGGGCGACCAGAACATCGACAAGAGTAACTTCAATGCTGATGATGGTGATGCACTGGGTGGCAAGGGTGGCAAGAATATCATCATCGACCATTGTTCCGTATCGTGGAGTACTGATGAGTGTGCTTCTTTCTCGCGTGTCGAGAACTTCACCATGCAGTATTGCATCATCTCTGAGAGTCTGAAGCTTTCAGGTCATAGCAAGGGCAACCACGGATATGGTGGCATCTGGGGTGGCAGAAATGCTGCCTACCACCACAACCTGCTGGCACATCATGACTCACGCAACCCACGTTTCGACCACCAGTATGTCGGCCATGAGTTCCTTGGTCCTATTGACTATATCAATAATGTGGTCTATGACTGGGGCGGCAATAGTACCTATGGTGGTGAGACTGCCTCTGAGTCCAAACAATTCCATATCAACATGATAGGCAATAGCTATAAGGCAGGTCCCAGCACCAGCAGCGGCAGCAAGAACCGACTGATGCAGTTGACATCTCTCTGTGAGAACTGCAACAAGTATGTTGGACTGTCGGGAAAGGACGCCTACCCTGCCAAGCTGTTTCTTGACGACAATAAGGTGAACGCTGCTACTGCCACATGGGATAACATCCACAAGGACTCCAAAGAGACTCGTGACAGCAAGGCGATGGCTAAGCTCGACAGCCGTTGGACGGAGGACCTTGTTACAGTCACATTCGTGGAGTCGGCAGACAATGCTTATAATACGGTGCTAAGCTATGCAGGTGCTTCGCTGAAGCGCGATGCCGTTGACCTGCGCATTATCAATGATGTAAAGAATGGTACTGGCAGTCTGATCAATGCCGTCAGCGACACACCTGGTTACCCCACGCTCAATGCAGGAACCGCCATCACTGATACAGACAAGGATGGCATGCCCGATGAATGGGAGATGGAACAGATGAAGGGATTAGGCGTTACGGATAAGACCATCAACGACTTCAAACCCGGTGCTTACAACCTGACAGCTAAATACACCAACCTGGAAGTCTATCTCAACAGTCTGGTCAGCAATACCTTCCCCGCTGGAGCAAAAGCTACAGAGATACGATGAGCCAGGTCAAATAAGCCAGATAGCCTATCAACAAGAAGGCACCTTCCCAGCGCTCAACCTTGAGACGAGTGAAGGAGAACAGCCATACGAGGGTTACGGAAATGAGCATCACTGCCATATCAATGGTGGTGATGCCTTCTATTTGCAGGGGACTGATGGTGGCCGTAATACCCAATATCAATAGGATATTGAAGACGTTGGAACCAATGACGTTGCCAATGGCAATGGCTGACTGTCCCTTGCGAGCCGCAACGACACTGGTGGCCAGTTCAGGCAGCGACGTACCGCCAGCAACGACTGTCAAACCCACGACGCCCTCGCTGATACCCAACGACAAAGCGAGGTTAGAGGCGTGGTCGACAAACAGGTTACTGCCAATGACCAATCCGACAAGTCCCAGCACGATAAACAGTGCTGACAGCCAAGGGTTTCGCTGCTTTTCCACAGTGGGAGTATCACCCTGTCCGTTCTTTGCCTGTCGCAGGGAATAAACCATAAACAACGCGAATCCCATCAACAGCAAGATGCCGTCGAAACGACCTAAGAAGTTGTTCAAGGCAAGCAACATCAGCAATACAGAGGCACCGACAGCAAAGGGAATATCTTTTTTCACCGTCGAACGACTGATGGTCATCGGAGCGACTATGGCCGCACACCCCACGATGAGCATACAGTTCATCGTATTCGACCCCACGACATTACCCACAGCGAGGTCGGGCGTACCCTTCAGCGCAGACACCAGACTGACAAAAAATTCCGGAGCCGACGTGCCTGCAGCAACAATGGTCAGACCAATCACAATCTCAGGGATGTTTACACGACGAGCCAAGGCTGCAGCACCCTCCGTCAGGAAATCGGCACCCTTCAGCACCATCGCCACACCTAATACTATAATTATGATGTCTAACCACATGGTTTATTCGTATAATTCGTAAGATTCGTGTTCGTAATACTATTCGTCGTCCTCGTCCCAGTCAAAATCGTCAAAGTCTCCTTCCAATGACGGTCCTACAAACTCATCCAGTGCACGGCGTTCCTTCTTCGTAGGACGACCGGTACCACGCTGACGATTGATAAAGCCACTGATGCGGTTCATCTCCAGCAACTCATACTGGTCAGGCGGTGTCACATTCTCGTAGATATTGGGGATGAGTTTGGCACCAACACGCTGCTCAATGGTCTGCAGTATCTTAAATGAATAGGTCACGGGCGGTTTGCGCACGCTGACCACCTCGCCCACCTTCACCATACGGGATGGTTTGACGTTGACACCCTGAATGGTGACACGACCATTCTTGATAGCGTCGGCAGCGATGCTACGTGTCTTGAAGATACGTGCTGCCCAGAGCCACTTATCGATGCGAGCTTCGTTCATTTCCCCTTTCCTAATTTATTATACTGATTCATAGTGATGTCGATGCCTGCCAAGACAAAACTCTTGATGATATCGACGCCGAGGTCGATAGCAGGCTGCAACTTCTCCAGTTCCTCAGCATGGAACTTGCCGAGCACGTGGTCTATCTGCATGCCGATGGGATAGTCGTTGCCAATGCCCATGCGCAGACGGGCATAGTTCTGACCTATCAACTGCTGGATATGTCCCAGTCCATTATGACCACCATTCGAGCCATTGGCCTTCAGACGGAACTGACCCACGGGAATAGCCACATCATCGCTGATAACCAGCAGGCGACTCTGGTCGATGCTCTCCTTGTTGAGCCAGTAACGCACAGCATTACCGCTGAGATTCATAAACGTGGTAGGCTTCAGCAGGAAGACCTTCCTGCCCTTCAGCGAAGTCTCTGCCACAAAGCCATAACGCTTATCCTCAAAAACGATATTGGACGCCTTAGCAAAAGCGTCCAATACCATAAATCCAGTGTTGTGGCGGGTCTCGGCGTACTCGTCGCCAGGATTACCCAAACCAACAATTAAGTACTTGTCCATAAACATTGAACATTAAACATTAAACATTAAATTTTAGAATTTTCACCGTCTCTACTGAGCGAAGCGAAATTGATCTTTAATTTCTAATGTTTAATGTAATTGCCTTTACTCTGCAGCAGCAGCCTCAGCAGCAGCTGAACGAGAAGCACGAGTAGCCTTCACAGAGCATACGATAACCTCCTTAGGAGTAGCAATCTCCAAGCCCTCGAAGCTCAGTGAACCAACCTTGATAGCCTTACCCAGCTGCAGCTCGGTAACGTCGATGTCCAGCTTCTCAGGAATCTGCTTGTAAGGAGCCTTCACGTCAATCTTACGGATAGAGAGGTTCAGACGACCACCATCACGTACACCCTGAGCGTGACCTACAATGTTAACGGGGATACCAACGGTGATAGCCTTGGTCTCGTTGATCTCGAAGAAGTCAGCGTGCAACAGAGCATCAGTTGTGGGATGGAACTGCAGCTCCTTCATAATAGCCTTGTGCTCCTTACCGTCGATGTTCAGGTTTACAACATATACGTGCGGAGTGTACACAGCCTTGCGGAGCTCAGCCATTGATGCAGTGAAAGCCATAGCCTCAGGCAGACCGTTCTCACCCTTCTTCTCACCATACAGATTGCAGGGAACCATACCCTCCTTACGAAGCTGCTTAGAGGCCTTCTTGCCTGTGTCGGTGCGCTTCTGACCGTTTACGTTAATTTCTTTCATTTTTTAATAATGTGTTACTCTAAAATTAAGTTTGTTGCGCTTAATTCACCATCACACGATGCGAAAAGCGGCTGCAAAGGTACAAATAAAATTGATAATAGACAAGTCATCATTGAATTTTTTATAAAAATAGGTGTTTTTTTTGTATAATCGGGGATTTATTTGTACTTTTGCAAGCGATAAGAGTATCAAATAGCTATTTTTACACAAGAATTATGATTAACAGAGAACTCATTAGAATCAAGGTTGTCCAGTTAACCTATGCTTACTATCAGAATGGAAGTAAGAACATCGACACCGCAGAGAAGGAGCTTTTGTTCAGCCTGTCGAAAGCCTATGACCTTTACAATTACTTGTTAGCCCTCATTGTAGGCATTACCCAGGAGGCCCGCCGCCATGTGGAGGTCGCCCAGTCGCGTGCACAGCGTGAAGGTACTGAGATGCCTTCACAGAAGTTCATCATGAACCGCTTCGCCCTGCAGTTGGAGGAGAACAAGATGCTGAACGAATTCATGGAAGCCCAGAAGAAAAACTGGAACGACAACCCTGAATTCCTGAAGAAGATTTACACACAGATTACCGAGAGTCAGATTTATCAGGATTATATGGCCTCGGCAGAAGACAGCTACGACGCCGACCGCGAGTTGTGGCGTAAGTTGTATCGTACGCTCATTGAGAACAATCCCGACCTCGACAGTCTGTTGGAGGAGCAGAGCATCTATTGGAATGACGACAAGGAGATTGTCGACACCTTCGTGGTGAAGACCATCAAACGTTTCGACGAGAAGAACAAGGGTCATCAGGAACTGTTGCCCGAATACGATAGCGAGGAGGACAGAGACTATGCTCGCAAGTTGTTCCGTGCCAGCATCATGAATGCTGACCAATACCAGCGCTATATGAGTGAAGCCTCTCGCAACTGGGACTTCTCACGTCTGGCCTATATGGATATCGTCATCATGCAGATAGCCATTGCTGAGATGATGACGTTCCCCAGCATCCCCATCAATGTCAGCATCAACGAGTATGTGGAGATTGCCAAGCTCTACTCCACCCCACGCAGTGCCGGCTACATCAACGGCATGCTCGACGCCATTGCCCGTCACCTTGTCCAGAAAGGACGCCTGTTGAAGCACATTGAACCCAAGAAATAGAAAAACAACATAAATATTTATAGACAACAATGACACAGATTATTCTCGCTGCACAGGCCGCCCAGGGCGGTGGCAGCATGACCAGTTTCCTGATTATGATGGTAGCCATCTTTGCCATCATGTACTTCTTTATGATTCGTCCCCAGCAGAAGCGTCAGAAGGAGATTCAGAATTTCCAGAACAACCTCACTGAGGGCACACCTGTTGTCACTGGTGGTGGCATCTATGGTACCGTGAAGAAGATTGACCTGGCTGCTGGCATCATCGAAGTGAAGATAGCCGACGGCGTAGTCATCAAGGTCGACAAAGGCTATGTCTACAAGGATACTGCCAGCACACCGATGCAGAAGTAAGAGGTGAGCAGCTTCTCCCACCTAAAGGTAGGAGTGTGGCACGCAATGAAGTGAGAGGTTAGAAGCGATGAGTATCAAACGGATATTTATCACCATCAGGAACTTTTTGTTCAGCAATGTGAACAAGCAGTTCCTTATCTTCATGATCTTCCTCTTCCTCTCATTCATCTTCTGGCTTATCATTACCCTCAACGAGACCTACGAGCAGGAGATCAAGATACCTGCACGCGTGGTGGGTATCCCCAAGAATGTAGTGCTCACCTCAGTACCTGTAGACACGGTTCGTGTAACCATTCGTGACAAGGGATGGCTCATAGCGGTTTACCTCTATACCGACCGCTTGGGCACCATCCAGATACCATTCAAGATCTACGACCATGGGCGTGGCAGCGGCACCATCGGCACCAACGACCTGAAACGCATGATTGAACAACGTTTGGAACTCTCGTCGAAAGTCACTGCCGTCAAGCCCGACCATTTAGCATTCTCCTATAATAACGGTGAGTGTCGTCGTGTACCTGTCCGCTGGGCAGGCCGTGTCATCCCAGACCAGCTCTACTTCATCTCAGATGTGGAGTACCTGCCAGACAGCGTCGAGATCTATGCCTCGAAAGAGAAACTCGACAGCATTCGTGCTGTATACACAGAGGCACTCAACTACATCAACTTCCGCGACTCGCTGACGGTAAACTGTCAGCTGGCATACATTCCTGACGTCAAGATCGTTCCCGACCGTGTACAAATCCGGTTCCATACCGACGTACTCACCGAGGAGACTATCAGCAACGTGCCCATCCACTGTCTCAATCTACCGGAAGGAAAGGTATTGCGCACCTTCCCACGCTATGCCAAGGTGCATTTCGTAGCAGGTGTCAGTCAGATACGTTCTTTGCGTGCAGAAGACTTTGTAGTCGTTGCCGACTATCATGAAATCGCAGAGAGCCACAAGGAGAAATGCAACCTCTACCTTCGCGAAGTACCACATGGCGTCAGCCGTGCTGTCCTCGACACCAAACAAGTAGACTATCTGATAGAAGGGGAATGAAGATAGGTATTACAGGAGGTATCGGCTCTGGCAAGAGCTATGTCTGTCAACTGCTCAGAACTCGCGGCATTGAGGTCTATGACTGCGACCAAGCAGCTAAACGCATCATCCGTACATCGGAAGACGTTCGCCAGCAGTTGTTGCAGCTCATCGGTTCCTTGGAAAAGGCCGACATTGCCCGATTCCTATTAGAGAGCGAGACCAACGCTAAAAAGATTGACAACATCGTACATCCTGCCGTATTCCGTGACTTCGAAAAGAGCGGCTACCAATGGATGGAAAGCGCTATCCTCTATGAGTCAGGAGCCTACAAACTGGTAGACCGTGTCATTGTGGTCACTGCACCAGAAGAGGTACGTATCCAGCGCGTCATGCAACGTGACGGCATCACCCGTGAGAAGGCACTCCAGTGGATGCAGCGCCAGTGGCCACAGACCGAGCTCCTGCGCCGTGCCGACTACGAAATCGTCAACGATGGCCAACGGGACCTCAATAGTCAGATAGAGGAATTTATTAACGACGTCATGTCGTAACATCGAAACATCGAAACATCGAAATAACGAAAAGAAATATGAAACAGACCATTTTAGCAATCTCCGGTAAGCCCGGACTGTACAAATTAGTATCACGTGCCACCAATAGCCTCATTGTCGAGGCCTTGGACGACACCCACAAGCGTATGCCTGCCTTCGGTACCGACCGTATCACCTCACTGGCCGACATCGCCATGTTCACTGAGACTGACGAGGTACCCCTCATGAAGGTGCTCGCCTCTATGCGCGACTTAGAAGGCGGTAAGACCTGCAGCGTTAACTTCAAGAAGGCCACTCCTGCCGAGCTCCACGAGTATTTCTCTAAGGTGCTGCCCGAATGGGATCAGGACCGTGTGCAGAACAGCCATATCAAGAAACTCATCCAGTGGTACGACATCCTTATTAAGGCCGGCATCTCCGATTTCGAGGAGGAGATGGCTCCCACAGAGGGTGACAACATCGACGATCGCAAAGAGGAATAAAACCTCATTGAGTAGAGAACATAGAAAAAGCCTGCACGTGCAGGCTTTTTCTATATAGCTATGTCGCGCTGACGCCAGAAACGATAGGTGATATCCTCGAAGGAACCGTCATCACGAAGGCGATAGAGACGCTGGTTGGTGGTCGGTGACTTCAAGGGACCTAAGTGCTTGATATAAGGTCCGATTTTCAGATAATCAAAATCTTCCTTGTTGACAGCCGGCGAGACACGGAGGCGTCCACTGTACCATGCCACCTTGAACTGTGGATAGGTCTCGTGAATATACTGTGCCAACTGATTGACGCCTACGGGGTCGGCATCACCTCCCATGAATGACAGGCAGGTGATGTCGTTGCCGTAACGCTCGATGAAGGCGTCGATAGCATCAGTATCCAACGGCATACCGATATCATCCCAGAGATAGCGGCTATGGCACCCTGGACAATGGCATGGACAATTGGAGATATTGATGGCTAAAGTCACCTCATCGGGTATCTCCTGAAAAACAACCCCTGTATTTACGTATTTAAGCATATGTCTATTGACATGAGTAATGAGCTCATGGCTCATTACTCATTAGTCATAATTATTCTGCGTGTGCATAGTAACGGCGCGAAGCCTCTTCCTGACGAGCCTGTGAGAAGTTGCTGACGCGCTTCAGGTATCCGATGATGCGGGTCATGTAGTCCACATTCTTCGAATGGCAGTGCGGGCACTCCTTCAGGTAACGTTTGTCGATATGGCCACAGTCGTTGCAGACAGTATTGGGAATGTTAAATGTGAAGTAGTTACAGCCCTCCTTGGCAGCCACCTTCAGCAGGTGCAGATACTGCTCCTTAGACAGGTGCTCGTCGAGGTTCATGTGCAGGGCAGAGCCACCAGTAAGGTGCTCGATGTAGGGAGCGCCGTGCAGCTTGAACTTGTCGATAACTGACAATGAGTCGTCCTCAACAACATAGAAGTAGCTGTTATAGCAGTCGCGTGGTACGAAGTAGCCGTCCTCACGGTCCCACTTGGCGTGCTTCACACCGACGTTCTCGGCAGGAATCATCTCGCAGTTGAACATGATGTCCTTCGTGCGGTACTGCTTGTTGTACTTCTCGATAAGGCCGAGGATGCTCTGTACGAACTTCTTATAGTCGTCGTTAGGCGTAATCTTCAATCCCATGAACTCGGCAGCCTCTACAAGACCATTGATACCGATGGTCAGATACTGGCGTGCGATATTGATGTAACCAGCATCGAACAAGGGCAGCATGCCATGGGCCTGCAGGTCCTTCAGGTTCTCATTGTATGCCAGCTGTACCTTGTGGCAGAGGTCGATGACCTGTCCCAGATACTCCAGATAGTCCATCTTGTGGTTGACGGCGTACTGCACGCAACGGTTGAGGTTGATGGTCAGTACTGACTTCGAACCGGTAGATACACCACCGGCACCCAGCGTATAAGAGAAGCCGTTGTCAGTAATCTCGTTGCGCAGACGGCAGCAAGAACTGAGAGAGTCGGCATTGTCGCTCATATAGGTGAAGAACGAGTGGCCCTCAGCATACATCTCAGCGGTAAACTCACCCCACTCCTTGTCCTTAGGCTCGCCATTCTCGTCAACGAGCAGCGCCATGGTCTCTACGGGGAAGGTCAGCAGGGTCTTCGTACGCTCCTGGTTGAACCACTTCATGAAACGCTTCTGCAACCAAGACAGACCATCCCAGTCGGGCTGACTGCCATCGGGGAAGTAGAACTCACCGAAGATGCTCTCGAAGTAGTAACGGTCGTAGTAAGCCACATTCCAGAACACAGCCTGATAGTTACGGGCACCAGTGGGCTGGTTCAGTGAGTAGACAATCTGCTCGAAGTAGTCGGTAATAACCTTGTCGATGGTGCGCTTCTTCAGCGAGAGGTCGGCCTGCTGCTCAGGATGCTGCCAGTAGTCTTTGCCATACTCGTTGCCGATGAAGTAGTTCATGTACATCAGGAACTCAGGGGTAGCACAGGCACCAGCAAGCATAGAGCTGACCATGAACACCATGTTGATGAAACCACCGGCAAACGACTTCAGGTTAGTAGGCGCCGTTGAGTTGCCACCAATAGCGGTAGTGCCACCGATAAGCCAGGGGTACATCGTGATAGATGCACAGTAGTTGGCCAGCGAGGTCTCATCGTTCTTATATATAAAGTGGTGTGTCAGCAAGTCGATGTACTGGTCAGCAAGTTCCTTGTCGAACATCTTCTTGATGCGCTCGGTGAGCAGACGACGGTTCAGACGGATGAAGTTAGACTTCGGCAGTTCACCAATCAGCGTGGCAATGTTCTTGTGCTCCACATTGGCATTGGCGTCAAACTTCGAAGAGGTTGCAGCATTAGCCGACTCCATATAGTCGGACAGGAACTGCAACTTAGCCAGCGTCTCACGATCCTCGGTATGCTGCTGGCGATAGAGCATGAACGACTTGGCAACCTTATAGAAGCCTTCGCGCATCAACGCTTCCTCCACCTGGTTCTGGATATCCTCCACCGTGATATCGTCCTTGATATCCAGGTGACTGATAATCTTCGAAATGGTTCCCAGGTCAGAAGGAACGTTCACACTCTCGAACGCCTTAACGATGGCGTTCATGATTTTGTCTAACGAAAACGAGTCTTTCGAACCGTCGCGTTTGGTAATGGTAAAGTTTTTAATTTCCATTTTTATGTGTTTATTTCTCTAGTTATTGCCTTCTCTTTGCAACACGAAGTTTTCCGTTTTGGACAACTTTTTGATTTTCATCTCGCAAAAAGTTTCCCATTTCGGGAAACTCTTAGCGAGTGCAAAGATACAAAATATAACTAAATTACAAGCACATTTTGGAGAGAAATATTTTCAAAAAATGTTAATAGACGGTATTTCGTCGACCGTCGCTTAGTCCTTCAGCGAATAAGTCACTGTAGTAACTACGCGTAACTTTTTTATATACGGCGTGTTATCATCACGATTGTCAATAGAAAACTGTCCTTGATCAGCAACGACAATTTTCCCAAGGTCACACTCACTGGCCTCTGCAAACTGCGCAGCAGTCTTCTGAGCGTTCTTGATAGCCTCGGCCATCATCTCCGGTTTCATCTGCTGGAACGAGGCATATTCGTACTGCGGACTGTTCTCGCCCAGTGCCACGCCCTGCTTCAGCAGTTCGGCCTGACTGGAGATGGCTTTGTTGACTTCTGCCACCTTGTTGGTAGCCACCGTAATCGTGGTATTGACGATGTAGCGGAAGTTCTTCTGGTTGTCACCCCACTCACGGGCCTCCAGGTCGGTAATGGAGGGAGGATTAACGGTAATCTCTTTCTCCGGCAGACCATACTTCAGCAGGAACTGTTTGATCTTCTGCGTCTGCACGTTGATGTTCTCGTAAAGCAGCGGCAGGTCGTTACCCGTCACCTTTGTACCAATGCTCCACGTGACTTTGTCGGCTGGCACCTCACGTTCGGCCAGTCCCTTGACGGTTACATGACGGTCTTTATTGGCAAAGTTGTCAATGCCTGCCTTCAGGAACCATCCCAGGCAGATGATGCCTACAGCAACAATGGCTGCGGCAATGATGCGATTGTTTTCTTTCATGCGTGTACCTTATTATAATAATAAAATGGGGCCTATGGGGCCAATAAGACTAATGAGTTATTTGTCGGCTAAAACGAAGTCGAGCTGGCGCTTCTCCAGATTGGCACGAGCCACCTTGATGCGGATGGGGTCACCCAACTGGTATTTGTTGTGATGACGACGACCCACCAGGCAGTAGTTGCGCTCGTCGAAGTCGTAGTAGTCATCGTCCAGGTCGTGCATGGACACCATACCCTCGCAGTGGTTCTCGTCAACCTCACAGTAGATGCCATACGACTGGATGCCACTGATATGGGCATCATACTCGTTACCTATCTTGTCGGCCATGAACTCGACCATCTTGTACTTGATGCTGTCGCGCTCAGCCTGCTGGGCGGTCTGTTCCATATCGGAGCAGTGCTCACAGAGTTCTTCGTACTTTTCCTGATTGGCAGAGCGACCACCATCCTGATATTTCGTCAGCAGGCGATGTACCATCGTATCAGGGAAGCGACGGATAGGCGACGTGAAATGCGTATAGTACTCAAAGGCCAGACCATAGTGTCCGATGTTGTGCGTCGAGTATTTCGCCTTCATCATGGCACGCAGGGCAACGGTCTCAATGAGTTTCTGCTCCTTCTTGCCCTGACAGCCGTCCATCAGCGCATTCAGCGACTTCGAGATAGCGCCCTTCGTACCAGCCGTCTTCATCTTGTAGCCGAACTTCACCACAAACTCGCGCAGCGTCTCCAGCTTCGTGGGGTCTGGCTGGTCATGGATACGATAGACGAAGGTCTTCTTGGCTTTGGGCTGTGCATTCTTGGCTTTGGGCTTCTCCACCCTACCGATATGTTCTGCGACGGTACGGTTGGCCAGCAACATAAACTCCTCAATGAGCTGGGTGGCATCGTTCGACTTCTTGAAATAAGCACGGACAGGCTTGCCTGTCTCGTCGATGTCGAAATGCAATTCCTCACGATCGAACTTCACGGCACCACCCTTGAAGCGGCGTTCACGCAAGCATTTCGCCAGTTTATCCAGTGTACGCAGCTCGTCGGCATAGTCACCATCCTTGCCCATTAGGATCTCCTGTACTTCCTCATACGCGTACCTTCTATTACTCTTGATAACGGTATGGGCGATGTGGTAGTCCTTGACATTGGCCTCTTCGTCCAAAACGAAGATGACACTATAGCAAAGCTTCTCCTCGTCAGGGCGCAGTGAACAGATGAAGTTGCACAGACGCTCTGGCAACATGGGGATAGTACGGTCCACAAGATAGACGCTGGTGGCACGCTTCACGGCCTCCTTGTCAATCACAGAACCTTCCTTCACATAATGGCTGACATCGGCAATGTGCACGCCAACCTCCCAGTTCTTGCCTTTTTTCCGGATAGACAGAGCATCATCGAAGTCCTTGGCGTCCTTCGGGTCGATGGTACAGGTGAAGACCTCGCGGAAGTCCTCACGACGGGCTATCTCCTCAGGCGTGATGCCTGGCTCTATCTTCTCGGCAGCGTCCTCGACAGTCTTCGGATAGCGATACGGCAGACCATACTGTGCCAGGATGGCGTGCATCTCTACATTGTTGTCACCTTCCTTGCCCAGCACGTCGATGACCTCACCTACAATGTTCTTCGACTCCTTCGACGGCCACTGCGTAATCTTGACGACAGCCTTGTCGCCCGTCTTGCCGCCCTTCAGCTTCTTCTTTGGGATAAAGATATCGTGGACAAAGATGTTACCCTCGGTAACCAGGAAGGCATAGTCCTTCTCCACCTTCAGCTTACCAACGGCTTGGTCACGCTTATGACTCAGGATCTCGACAACCATCGCCTCCTTGATATGCTTCTCACGACGAGCCATATAGGTCACCTTCACACGGTCGCCATTCATGGCAAACAGCGAGTTACGCTCACTGACAAACACGGGTGTGCCGCCATCATCGGGCTGGAACGAGTTCTTACCGTTGGCTTTGCGGATGAAGGTACCCTCCTGCACCTGCGTCTTCAGGTTCAGGCGATACGAGTTATCACTGACCTTCGACAGATAGTCGTCCCACGCCATCTCTTCCATCAGGTCAATAGCCAGCATCTTGGTAGGATGGGTATCCAACTTCAAAGCCTTGAAGACCTGCTTGAAGGAGAATGTCTCGTTGGGATTCTGTTGGAACAGCGTCTGCAGCATCTCAGCTATCTGTTTCTTATTCAGCCTTTTGCCTCCCTTTTTCTTGCTCATAGTATCAATATTTAATAGTTTCTGACAGCAAAGTTACAAAAAGTTGAGCGCAAAACAAAAGAATTTATTCTTTTTTTTGCCGAGACGGAAGATTTCTGTCAGGACCTGTCACCTGACATAAGGGGACCTGTGATCAGGGTGTCCCTCGATCACTTTATGTTTGTCTTCTTGCATTCAGCCCGAAGGGCTTCGAGCGCTTTATAATCAGCAGGATAATATTTCACGATAGGGCCGATGGTCATTCTTGCCAGCTTCCCTAATCTCTTCTCAAGAATTTTGTATTCTTCATATTGAGAGAGGATTAATTCCTTATTTTCCTCCGTCAAAGGAAGATCTTTCACCAGCCCTGATTCCCGAACCATAACCCTGCTCTTAGCAGCTACCGACAACTCCACATGCAATTGCACATAACAGATAATGTCGAAAAAGTCCTCAGGGGGAAATTTCTCTTTAATAGACACTAAGAAGATGCCTGTTTGGGTCTTGTCCAGTTGACCGCTCTTGATGGAGTCAAGCAAAGCTAACTGTTTGTCGAGACCTTTGTCAAGCCAACGGTGGATCATATCTACATCGTAGTAATAAGTCCACATCAGAAGACCGCCCAAGGTGCCGAATACGAAAATGAACTGCACCAGTGGCATGAAATGGAAGGCATTGTGGAACACGTGCAGCACAGGTGCTTCCATTAACAGAAATACAGACATTCCAATATCACTCTTTTTAATGCCTAATCGAGAACGAGAACGTTCAATGATACGAACTGCCAGCATGAGTCCTGCAGCGACGATAGCACTGCATCCCATGTGGAGAAGGGCCACCTCCAAACCTCGGAACAGTACGGTTCCAAGGCCCATTTCATGGCCAAACAGCAGGTAGAAGATGTTCTCAAGGATGGAGAAACCACCACCGACGGCAGCACCGCAGATGACACTGTCGATGAAGAACACGATCTTCTTACGACTGGCTAAATACAGGATAGGAAGGCCTTTTACGAGTTCTTCCAATACCGGATTGACATAATCGGAGTGCTCATCGGCAAGCATCTCTCCTGTCAACTGGAACAGGCCGAAGCAGACCAGTGCCGTTACCATACCGTACAGCACCTGTAATAAGAGGTTTCTGACGCTGATGAGCGCAAAATTGTCGATCTTATAGACTACAAAGATGTAGATGACAACAGGGAGGAGGGCAGCGACAAATTGCATTACAACAGTTTGAGTGAGATCATAAATTCATTACCATGTCGCCCATTTTGGAAGCCTTCAGGCGCAAACAGATGACCATAGCCAAGAGACAGTGTCGTTTTGAGATAGTTCAAGAATACCAATTCGGTAGTCACCTGGATACCTGTGCTGTAGTACATCTTGTGGGTTGAGTTGGGAATCCAGGTGGAAAGTCCCGTTCCGAAGAGCGAGCACTGGATCCACGTAGGATAGCAGAATAGGGCGCCGAAGTTGTTGAGTCGGATGGGACGCAGGTTGAGCTCAGCCGTCGCCTTGGCAAAGGTGTGGGCTGGGATGGCATCGATATCAGTACCAGGCATCGCCAAGGTCGTTCGATATTGGAAGGCGTTCCTGTTATCTACATAGTTATTACGGAAACCACCGAAATAGGTTGTGCCAAACACCGATTCTTCATCTCCGAAGTTATGGCCTGCTGCCGTACGGAGCCAGAACGAGGTGTTTCTGTCAATGGGCAACAGGGTACCGAAGTCACCTGAAGCCTCTATGGAGGGATAGAACCGTCCGCCAGCCAGATAGCCGTAACCTTCAATGCCTAACTGGTAGCCCTGCTCCTTCATCACACCACCCAACGAAGTACGGGTTTTTGACCACTTTCTATAGATCGACGCCGTCTGCATCGATCTGACACCTTGCACCTCAACCTCCTGATACAAGGGCAGTGCGTCCATGTCGCCGTAGGTAGCCACAGAGAAACCCCAAGAATTGTCATACGGCGTGACTAACGTGTTGGAATAGTCGTAGGCCAACTGCAACACAAAACCCTTACGGCTCTTTCGCGTCGGACCGAAGAGGTCGTAGAAGTCCATATGGTTCCAGGCGGCCTTGAGAGTCCAGAAGTAGTATTTCCAATCGAAGTCAACATGGAATTTGTTCTTCCAGTCGTTATTACTCCATGGGGAGAGACCGACTGACAGTTTCATGCTACTCAGTCCCACGGGGTCATTCACGTTAAAGCGGTAGCCTATCACAGGGGTCATGTGATTCCATGCTTTGGAATCGGTAAAACCGCTGATGATGGGATAGGCGCCTGCGAACTTCATCTCTTTAAAGATGTTGTAGGATGTGATGTTGTTATACACATCGCCGAACTCCATTCTGGGCAACGAGTCTCTGAGCAGACCAATCTGTTCCAATGCCTCCTTATTGTTCTCATAGGCCAACTGCCCATAGAGGTTCACGGCATTGGCATCCTTCACCACTTCGCGGGAGAGCAGTACGGGTTGCAGTCCGTCGCGCTTGAACTGGAGCGCCAGCAACTGGCCGGGCGTAATCTCCAAGGGTGCAAAGAGGCCGATGTCAGTATTGGTAAGCATCTCCATCTCGCGTGTCTCTAAGTTGATCTGCCAGAGATTGGATACACCTGTATAGTAAGAGCTACCAATCAGATACTTGTCGTCGAGCGAGAAGCGGAATTGTCCTAAGTTGCTGTCTTTCCAGGTAATTAGTTTCACGGGCTTGAAGATGGCCTTTGCCAGTTCTTCTGTGTTGAACAACAGAAGCGTATGCTCGCCGTTGTCGCCCTGGCTGGTGAATGACAGCCATTTGCCGTCGTGACTGATATCTGAGTCAAACACACTCACACCAAACGGGAAGGCATAGATCACTTCAGGATTTTCCAAGTCGCGGTCCAGGCGCACAATCGACTGTGTACCGCCGTTGGAGAACAGACCGTAGAGACAGTCGTGGGTGTTGTTATACACGATATTGCCGATGCGCTGGTACTTCTTTTTCTTCACCACCTTCTTCTGTCGGATGTCATAGATTTCCAAGCCGCGCATCTTCGAATTGTTCGTTGTATAGATGAGGCGCTGACCCTTACGGTCAAGTGCTACATAAGCAGGGTCATAGAGCTGGATGCCATAGATGTCGTTCAGCCTCTTCTGCTCGCCTGTCTGCAGGTCAATCTCCGTCATGTGTGCAAAGTCGCCGGGGGCATTCATGGCGGCGTATGCCTTCTGGGTGACAGGGTCATAGACGAATGGCGACACAGAACCCAGCGGCTCTTTGGTCAGCGGCTTGGTTGCTGTGATGGGATATTGGCGGATGGCGGCTAGATTCTCTTCCTGATGCTTCTTCTCGTCCTCCTTCCAATCGTTCCATACTTTTCTGAGCGACTGTCCATAGACCTTCTTGAACTGTTTGCCGAAGAAGGTGCGACTATCAGCTGTTCTGTTATAGAACTGGATCATCTTCTCGTAGCCGTAGGTCTTGGTAAGGTAATTCACGAAACGGGTTCCATAGAGATAGGCATTGGCGCCCACTTGGAAGTCCTTTGTGGAACCCTCCGTTTCCAGGCCTACCACCGAGTAGAGCTTGTCGCCCTCGTTGATGATACTGCGGAAATACATCTCGTCGTAGCCCCCTAATGCGCGCCCAACACCACCGCTTAACCATGTTTCCATGAAGCAGGCGATACCCTCGTGATACCAACGGGGCGAATACCAACGGGGCACGCTCAGATAGCTCCATAGGGCTGAGATGGGCTGTTTGTTGTCGGTGTCCACCTTCGTACCAAAGAAGCGGCGCCAGTTGCGGTCGCTACGATTATACTTGTCTGTCATGACGATGTGCGTATATTCGTGCTTGAACAACTGA
>JAEEGG010003656.1_pt1 | contig 38197 bp, 21 predicted proteins | sample 9134161 | NCBI WGS metagenome assembly JAEEGG01 (sample SAMN16246543, study PRJNA631951) | gut metagenome | biome: gut microbiome; feature: rumen; material: CR-attached | host: Bos | place: Iran: Karaj | collected 2018-10
ATATCCTTAGCGAGCTGAACGGATTCGCTAACGGTCTTGTTCATCTTCCAGTTACCAGCAATGATATACTGACGCATAATTAACTCCTTGAGAGGTTTAAAATTTAACGCGCGTAAATGTAGAAAATTTTATGGATTTGAGTAGGCAGGACTGTGTTTCAGGAGGTCTTTTTGCCTTTCTTACGGCCTAGATCTGCTACCTGTTGTCAAGTTTAAGCAAAAGGGAATCCAAACGGTAAGTGTAGAGCTTGGCTCCTTCATCGCAAAGGTGCTGCGAGTCTTCGTTCATCCCATTGGTGTAGTCGTGTAGACCGTCCTTGTTTTCGTCGAACAGGACAAAATTCGAATATGTCTTTTCCATCTTGACGAATTCGCCGATTAGAGAATCGGTTATACTGCGGTTCATACCTGCGTAACCAAACATCGAGGAATTTTTGTATGCAGGAGACTGTGGGAGAATTGTCCCGATGACTGTTACGCCTCGTTTGCTTGACTCTTCAATGATTATCTTTAGGGCATTCATAGAGCCGTTGATGATTTCAGGTCCAGGAATGTTGACGGTTGCTCCAAAACTTGCTCCCGGCCATGATTTTGAACACTTAGTTTGCAATTGACCTCTGTTTTCGATAATATGGTCGCAACGACTTGGCGACGGATAGAGTATGCCTTCTTTCGTAGCCTCGTATAAAGGTGTAATATCTTCTTCACCTGCCCAGTAATCATGATTCTTGTCATATACGAATCCAGGATATAACAGGTATTTTGCATTAGCGTCGTTGTCTGCGAACCAGTTGTTATCTTTGGCAGACGCTGTTTTCCACCAAAAATCCAAATCGAGCGACACTACCACATACTTCAGTTTTTTGTAGTGTGGCCAAATGTATTTCATCAAGATGTCTTTTGACATATGGATCGTGCATGAAGCAAGACCTAAGTTTACCCCAGTGAATTTGCTGTTAAGTCTTGTGGGGTAAACAGCGTTTAGAGGGCGCGAAGACCCTAAGACAACTACATTGGCGGAATCGGCAAACTGCCACAAAAGTTCCATCTTGTATCGTATAATGAAGTCCTTGAACTGGGCGTAGCTGAATGCGTATATTCCGGCGCTGTCGGGATCCAAGACTAGGCTGTATTTGCTGGAACTTGATGATTCTGGTTCGGAATTTCCGCTTGAAGAACTATTGGGGGCGATTTCGCTAGAAGAGCTGCTTTTTTCGACCGCAGGCGTAGACTGTTCTATCCAAAGAACCGGATGCCATAATTCATCGCTTTCTACAAGTTCAACAATTTTTTTCGTTTCCATGTCTATTAAGACAATTTTTTTATGGGACATGTTTTTGTCGGTAAGTGTTGCCACTGCAGCATTTTTGCCGGTCACCCATTCCGTATGATCATAGGAATAGCCTGCTGGGGACGCAACTGCATCCACTAACTTTCCTTTGCTATCCATTACAAGAATTTGTTCGTGAGTCCCGTATTTTTGGCCGACAAACTTTTGACCTGTAGAACCACCAAAATCAAGGAATAAAGTCCGGCTTGAACCATCGCTGGCAAGAGAAACGTTGCAGGCCTGTTCTTTGTTGTACCAGACGTCGTATTTAACCTTGTCAGGCTCGTTCCAAGTGGCGACACGCAAAAGCTTCGAACCGGTTACCGCAAGTCCCTCTGTTACGCCTCCGTTAAAACTTCCCTTTAGCAATAGCCGGGGCGTGCCGAACTTTCCCCTTGCGAAAGGTACAACCCAAGTGCTGTATCCAGCCCAAGTCAAGGAATCCTTGTTGCTTCCTGCATCAGATACATACACTATAACGGTATCGCCGGATTCTAATACCCTAAATCGCGGTATAGCGGCATTTTCTACGGGGAGTTCTTCTTTCCCGGAACAGGCGGAATCCAAGTGGCAAACATAAACTTTTGATTTTCCGGGTAGTCCTTCAATTTGGGTGCTGAACGCGACATAATTGCCATCGGGAGATACGTCAGGATGGAATGCGCTTGTCGCATTTTCAATTTCAACGGCCCTGGAAGCATTCTTGGTGTAATCGATTAATGTCAGTTTCTCGGTAACATCGTTTCTAAATACGAGTTTCGCCTTTGCTTTTTTGGCGTTTAAAGTTTCCAAAATAGATTCTGTGGTAGCTACTATGTTTATCTTGACTGTATTCACTTTCCCAGAGGGGTCTAGCTGAAGTGGATTGTCGATGGCTCCAAGCACTAGCCTGAAACCTACATAATCAGCGCTAGAATTCATCGCGATAGGATACACATATCGACGCGTGTTGATATTGATGTCGTTGGGTGACAACCGATAGTTTCCGCCCTTTATCATGTTTTCTTTTAAACTATTGGGAGCGGAGGCGCCAACATAGTTTGTCAGTGTCGTGTCTTTAAAATCCGCAAGCCATCCATCCACCCATTCGGCAACATTTCCTGTCATATTGCAGACAACATCTGGATTTTCTTCAAATTTGACATTTGAACCGTCTAGTCCGGGGATGGAACAAACTTCGTGTGCCTCTGATGAAGAATTATCTGCATTCCAGGAATTTTCAACATCCCAGAATTTTTTGGCGACATATATCCACTCGGCTTCCGTTGGTAGTCGATAGCCAGATACTTCGTAGTGAGTGGCTAGTCCTTCTAGAAATACGCAACTTCCCGAGGGGGTGAAATTGGAATTCGCATAAGTATATACGGTGTCACGCCCTTCGCTTTTACTTAATGCGTTGGCGTACAAAACCGCGTCGTAGAAATTAACATCGACTTTGGGGAGGTTCTTTTCTTTTTCCGGTACATTGCCACCCATGAGGTCGGCGTACTGTTCTCTAGTTACTTCGGTGCGACTAATGTAGAAGTCGTAATCCAGTTGGACCGTCATCGTAACGTTAGATTCGTCAGAGGCGTCTGTCAAAGATACCGTTTTAGGACCTTTCTGCTTTACAAAACCTTCTATGGAAGGTTCTTCATCTTCAATGTCATTGTGACATTCACTAGAATTGCTATGGGAACAACTTGTCCAGAGACCGAATGCCAACAATGAAATAACGCCGAAAGTAATCGCCTTTTTCATTTCCCCAAATTGCGCTAGTTAAGGTCAAAACTTCTAAAAAAAGAGATTGATTTATTTCAGCCTCTTTTTTGCTGATGTAAACATAAATGTAACTTTAAAAAAAGTTTTGACAACTCAAAAACACAGGCGTTTGCAAAAAAAAATCCCCCTCGGCGGTTAAACCAAGGGGAGCAGTTGTTTATTTATAAGCAACGATTAGTGGTCATACGTGCTGGAGCGAGCAGAGCTCGGGGCCGGAGATCCGCCATAGCGGTCGCCTTCGATCTTGTCGAGGACCTTTTCTCCTTCGTAGCCTTTCAAGCGAGCCTGTTCCGGATACTTCCAGAAGAGACGCGTGATGAGCTTTCCTTCAGCGGTGTAGTATTCCCAGACCATGCCATCGGCAGTTTCGTGATCGGGAGGTCCCCACAGGAGGTTCACCATGTCGGTCGTCATGCCTTCTTCGATGTAACCCTGCTTGAAGGTGTTCTGCAAGTGCTTGTCGATGCCCATGCTTTCCTTGGAAATGAAGTACTCGCGTTCGTATTCGTTCTGACCGACACCGCGTTCAATCAACACCGGCGACGAATACTTGCTGTTCGTACAACCAAAGAGCATGAGCGCACCGAAGGAAATAGCGCACAGATGTGAAAATTTCATTGGATCTCCTTGTATTTGATGACCACAAAATAAGAATTTATTGCGCGAGTAGCTAAATAATTTTTAGATTTTACACTGAAATGAATAAGATTAACGCTTTGTTTAAAATTATTTTACTTAATGTTGCGTTTTTGGGCGCCTTGAGCTTTGGTGCTGTCTGGGTGGACCAGTCTAGTTTGGTCGGATTGCGGTATGGTCCGAATTTGTCTTGGGGAGGCATGGCGAATTCTCCGATTGTCTGGGGACAGTGGGTGCCGCAGGCAAATGTCGGTATGCAATACACGTGGCTTGAACCCTTGCAGCCCTTGAATTACGGTGAATCTATTGGTCTTGCTTCGTCGTACCTCAAGATGGACGCCTCTATTGAGCTTTCTCCGTTTTACGGTGGATTCCGTGCAGGGCTTGGACTTAGGCCGTTCCAGATAAACCCGCAAATTGAATTTGGTTTTGCCTACGAAAGCTATTTTTATTTCAAGTCCAATCTCGAAATGGTGAATGCCGATGTCAAGGGGAAGGGGCATATCGCAGAGACCTGGAATTCCGATTACATCTTCGATCATGTAGGCAAGTCGGATTCGTCCGATTTTGACTACGCACAGCTTTTTGACATGAGCGTTGATTTAAGCTACTACTTACCCCATGGAGGCGTTATCGGGCTTGGCGCTCATTATGTGTTGACCGATATTAGCACAGATTTCGAAGGTAAAAGCTACGATTACGAACGCAATATTCCAGTGTTCAGCCGCGACTACATTGTTGAATTTCAGAGCTTTGGACGCTTCCCGGTATCAGATTTTATATCCATCCTTTACGAAGGCTGTTATATCAAAACGGGACTTTTACGCAGTGGTGGTAGCGTAAAAAAAGAATCCTTGAGCTACCGAATGGTGCTTCTTGGAACTCATTTCACATGGAATGAGGGATTGCGTAATTTTATTGTCAAATTTGGTGGCTGGAGCCGCGATAAAAAGCGCTTTTACAATGGTTCATTCGCTCAGCAGCTTTTGATTCAGCTTGAGTATAAGGGGTATTTTTCGTTCCCCTTCCACAGCAATTTTTCCAAATAACTTAGGCACCGGGAGCAAAATCTTTGGTTTGACAGGTTTTTGCACCGGGTCCATTTCTAGAGCCTGGGCAGGGTAGGCGGATCGAATCCAAAGGCTTCCGCTGTAATCTTCGCTAGACATGCTTGCCAAGGTCGGGAGCATGTCGCCCGCAAAGGACTTCCAGTTCGTGATAGAAAAATAGCGGGGTTTCTTCGGGGCTCCGCGCATTACGGCTTTTTCCGGATTGGGGAGGGTGTCAACGACTAGACTCCACCAGGTATTCGAAACTGCCGTTGAAAATACATTGGGATTTTGCTCCAGTTTTGTAGAGTCAGGGCACTTGAAATAACCGTTTGCCAAAAGTTCCAAATCGTCAAGCTTGAGCGGTGTATTGCCGATGTTTTCTCGGAGATGATGGAGACCCAGCTGTCGTTTGATTTTTCCTCCTTCGAATTCCATGTAGCGAAATTTGCCGGCTGTAATGTAATTGAACGGGCGGCTGCCGCTGGGATTTACAAAGAAGGTGTCGAGAGCATCGTTGTGATGTCTCCATTCGATTTTGATGTTAGTCTTGTTTTTTTCCTCGTTTACGAATTTCCCTTCGACATTGATAATCATGGCTGAATTCGTTAAGAGGTGCGGGCAAACTTTTTGCAAGCTGCTGTTGGCCATTGTTGCTACGGCTGAAATACAAATGGCGAAAGCTGTTAATTTTATGCCTCTAATCATAAAATCGAATATAGATAAATTTTTGTATAAAAGAAAACCCCGACCCATCCCAATGGCTAAAAGGAAAGGTCGAGGTTTGTGTTTTTCAGGAAGAAAATGTTCTTTGTCATGCCCGCCACCGAGCGGGCATCTCCTTGTTAAGCATCTTCTTGGATCGCTTCGCCTTCTCCGTCGTCGCCAAGATCGACGGCATCGTTTTCACCGAGCTTGAAGAGTTCCACGTCCTTCATGCTTTCACGAATCTTCTGTTCGATTTCGTTGCAGAGGTCTACGTTGTCCTTCAAGAACAGGCGTGTATTTTCACGACCCTGACCGATGCGTTCGTTGTTGTAGCTAAACCAGGAACCACTCTTCTGGATGATGTCCAGTTCGCAGGCGAGGTCGAGAATGGAGGCTTCGCGAGATATACCCACACCGTAGAGAATGTCGAATTCGCACTGGGTAAACGGAGCGGCGACTTTGTTCTTCACGATCTTTACGCGGGTGCGGTTCCCGATGACTTCTTCACCGTTCTTGATAGCGGCGATACGGCGGATGTCGATACGCTGCGTAGCGTAGAACTTGAGCGCGTTACCACCGGTGGTCGTTTCCGGGTTGCCGAACATCACACCGATCTTCATACGGAGCTGGTTGATAAAGAGCATGCAGGTGTTCGACTTGGAGAGAATGCCGGTAAGCTTGCGGAGTGCCTGGGACATGAGACGAGCCTGGAGACCGACGTGGTTGTCGCCCATTTCGCCGTTAATTTCTGCCTGCGGTACAAGAGCTGCAACGGAGTCCACGACGATGATGTCGATAGCGCCAGAACGCACGAGCGTTTCGGCAATGTCGAGAGCCTGTTCACCGGTGTCCGGCTGGGACACGAGGAGCGATTCGATATCGACACCGAGCTTGCGGGCGTAGACCGCGTCAAATGCGTGTTCAGCATCGATGAATGCAGCAACGCCACCAAGCTTCTGGGCTTCGGCAATTGCATGCAATGCGAGAGTTGTTTTACCGGAAGATTCCGGTCCATAAATTTCGATGATACGTCCGCGGGGGAATCCGCCTACGCCGAGAGCCATGTCGAGCTGGATGCAACCCGTCGGAATGACCGGGATATCTTCGACTGGCTGTTGACCGAGGGCCATGATGGAACCTTTACCATAATTCTTTTCGATTTGGGCAATTGCCGCTTCGACTGCTTTGGCTTTTTCGCTGGAAAGGTTGCTGGTGGGTGTTGTTGTTTTCTTAGCCATATAGGACTCCGTTTTTTATCTTTTTTCTGTTAATATACTAATTAGTGAACTTTTGTGCAAGTGCTTTTTTGACCATTCAGTAAAAAAAGAAGCTTGCTCATTATCATATACACGCTTTTTTCACGGATTTGTTCACGGTTTCCTGCAAAAATTTCGCAAAAAGCTTCATTTTGCAAACTATTGGCGACACACATCCAAACCGTACCGACGGGTTTTCCCGGTTCTGCTCCGGTGGGTCCCGCGATTCCTGAAGTGGCGACCGCCCATTCGCAGTGGAATTTTTGGCGAGCGCCTTCTGCCATGGCTTTAACGGTCTGTTCGCTGACTGCACCGTATTTTGCCAAGATTTCCTCGTCCACACCCAGCAAGTCGTGCTTGACTTCGTTTTGGTAGGCGACGATTCCACCCTTCAAAATCGCAGAAGAGCCCGCTTCGTTGACAATGCTCGATGCGATAAGCCCGCCCGTGCAGGATTCCGCCGTTGCCATCATCTCACCGCGCTTGATCAGTTCTTCCTTGATTTTCATGGCTAGTTCGTGAATTTCGTGTTTGATATTGATTATCTCGTTCATCGTTACACCCATAAGTTAAAAACATTAAATGTCAAAAACAGACAATTTGATGAATTTCTTAAAAAATGTTATTCCTGCATTTCGCTTTGTCGTTCCCGCCTCCGAGCGGGAATCGCCATTTGTCGCAAAAATTAAATAAATTCAAGCTCTTGCAACTCCAGGCTCTGGCGCCGCTCGTATAAACTTTTTCTATATTCGCCGTCAATGACTTTAAAAACCACCATAATGGCGCTTTTTATGCTTTGTGCCTCGCTTTTTGCTCAGGCTGTAGCGTCCTCTGTCGCCCCCGATACGGCTCAGGTGCGTGCTGCTGTATCTGCTGGTGGTAATGTCGAAACATCTGCGGCCGATGATGACGATGAATCCGAAGACGAGGAGTCTACGGAAGCTCCTGCCGAAGCTGATTTTGAAGTCTCTACGACTCCGCTTTTAAGAGGCAAGACGGGGATTGAAGCTATTGATACGCTTCCCGTGAATGAATGGGACATCCCGACAAAGCGCAATTCTCTCAAGTACGCGATGCTTTTCAGCCTTCTTCCCGGTGGTGGTCAATATTACACGGAACATTACGTCCGTGGCGGGTTCTTGACGGGCATCGAGGGTTTGCTGATTTATGACGTTTTCTTCAACAGGTCTTATCAAAAAGATCGTCTTTTAGATCGTGCCCGTCCCTTCCAGGATTCAGTTCTTTATTTCTCGTCTCGGCTTTTGAATGGTCCTCGCGATAGTATTCAGTATTATCATGGAAAGCGTGTGGAATTCCTCGAGCGCGTGCGTGCCCAGAGTGACAAAAAAATGGAACAGGAGGATGTACGTAAGGCAGAAGTCGCATGGCTTATCGGCATACACCTTTACGGCATGTTTGATACGTTTGGAATTTGGTTCAACAACAACCATCGAAGCACGGAATATCGTGATATGAAGACTGCGATGCTGTGGGCGCTGTTGCCTGGTGGCGGACAGATTTTTAATCGCGATTTTGGTAAGGCGGGTCTAGTCTATATGGGCATTCTTGGCGCTGTGGCGAGTGTAGCCACTTCGCAGAACATGGTCAATTATTACCTTGATCGTAAGCACTTGATTGAAAGGGAAAATACGTCATCTGAAGAATATGACCGCATCAAGGAACGTGTGACGTACTATCGAAAGAACCGCAATACGTATATTTGGGGTGGTGCGTTAATTTACTTGTACTCTATCGCCGATGCCGCTGTTGATGCGCTTCTGAGCGATTTCGACAGCCCCTTGCACATGGCTCTTCTTCCGAATTTTGAAGGCGGCGCCCAAGCCGTCATGACTCTCGACTTCTAACGCATCTTTAGTCTCACATTGTCACCCCGGACACTGTTTCGGGGTCGCTATATTCCTGCATGATTCTCGTCATCCTGAGCGAAGCGAAGGATCCAGTTAAGTCTTGCTTACGCATTTTCCATCTTGAGCGAGGGCATTGGAATGCCGTCGTGAATCTTTGTAAACGTTCCGTGGTACATCCCGTCTGCATTACGAGTAAATTCAAAACGTGTTACCATGGCGTACGTAAACATTCCCTCAACGAAGACCTCGTCTGGCAGTCCGCAGCGTGAATGCTGCAATGAGGCGATTACGCCTGCGTGCGTGATGCACAGGAATTCTCCATCGTCTGGGAGTGAGTCCAGGAACTTTCCTGCACGCTTGTCGATGTCATAAAAATTTTCGCCCTCGGGGAATCTGTATCCACGGAGGTTGCTCGTCCAAGCGTGCATCTCTGAACGGGGGACTGCAGTCAGCTTTTGACCTTCCCATGTTCCGAAATTGAGTTCGATGATAGCAGGTTCCTTTTCGACGGGGAGCCCGAGTAACTTGGATGCTTTGTCTGCAAACTTGGTGCAGCGGATAAGCGGACTCGAAAAAAGACGGGTCGGCTTTGCTTCTGCTTCAACCAAGGCTTTGAGGGCCTTGTCCGATTCTTCTTCGAACGTGGGGGAGACGTCAAAGTCCAGTCTTCCGTAGCAAACATCTTTCGGGTTGTATGGCTTAGTATGTCGAATCGTCCAAAGAATCATAGATAGGCTCTTAGGTGATAGGTCGTGGGGTTTAGGGCAAAAAAAAACGCCCTTGCCGGGCGCAATATAAAAAAATCCTAGGCTACCTGAGCACATAAAGATCCGCAAGTCCGTTGCTGCTTTCGCCCTGGCGAGTTGCCCGCAAATAATCATTGCGCAGGGCCTAGGACTCCGAAATATAGAATCAAAAGACTTTTTTTTCAAGGGTTTTATGTTGTTTATGAAACGAATCACCCCATATAATACAAACTCTGTGTGATAACTCTCAAAAAGTGGTCGAAATTACCCCATTTTTTGTACTTTTCTTCGTAACTAATGTTTTACTGTTAAATATTTGTTACTATATTCAGTATTAGGTGTTTGAGGTAGTAGACTTTTTTGTTGGGGTCTGTTATGAAAAAAGGAAATTTATTTTTGAGAACAGTATTGAGTACTGTTTCGGCCGTACTAGGGTTGGCGGTCTACTCTTCGGCAGCAGAAGAAGAACCTGCCATTGAACGTGAAATCGTGAAGCTTGATCCGCTTCATTTTGAAGGTGTTTCTGCTTCCGATGAAGACGAAAACCAGCGTCTTTGGAATGAGCTTATGAAGTATAAGCTCTGGGGCACCGATTCTGTTGTCTTTAATAAGGAACATTTCAGAATCAAAGAAACAAGCGGTTATACCGGAAGTGCTAAAGACAAAATTATTTTCAATAATGGTTATCATTCTTTAGGTGGTCCGATTCTTCCAGGAACGGACTTGCAAATAAGCTATCCGGGGTCAGGGGCTCAAAATGATTCTCTGTTTGAATCGTCACTTCGAGCAGAGTGGCTTGTTTTGCCAGAATGGTATACTCGTGCTGGAAATGCGCAGGGTGCTTACTACAATGGTGTGTTATGCTTTAGTAAGCAAGTTTATATGAATTCTGGACGAGATGCTCAACATGTAAACGATTTTATTGAAAATGTCCATAATGCCGGCGGTAAAATATATGCTGATTGGGATCAGGAAATGGATGGGCAGCCTGGCTTGAGTGGGCTAAATCTTGATGGTCCTTATAGTAAATGTCCTGAGGATGTTCCGACGCCCGAAAAAAGTCTTTCTGTTCCTGTATTTGATGAATCTGGAATTAATTGGGAAGCCGCATTGAATCTGACTTCAAATACCTATGGCGAAGTTCAGTATATTCATGTTCCGCCTATAACAAAAGAAGATGTTGCGCAGGAACATACATGGTTCGATAAATACGTAGAGAATATCTATTTTAATGGCAATTACGGAAAAAAACTCTATGTTTTGATGCCTTCAAAAAAACAAAATGCCAATGGTAAAACGGGGCGCTTGACTCGTGTTTTTTCCAAGGATGGCATCAATATTCAGAATTCAGCAAACGATTCGAAAATTCAAGTTGTCTATGTGAATGATGAAGCTACATGGGATGCTGAAAATGGAGTATGGCAAGGCTTGAATACAGAAACGATGAAGGTTGTTGCTGATACTAACTATGCCGGCAATCTCATGTTCTATACAAATGCGGATATTACCTGGATGCCGATGAATGATAATATGGAAACTGATTTGCAGGGAACATATATCACGACCGGTCGTTTTATGATTTATGACCATATTAGTGTGGCTGGGCAGTTGATTGCGGGTAAAACTCTTTGGTTTGAATCTAAGTTTGATGGTAAGTTCCACTATGTTCCGTTCAACTCTCCCGAAATCAAGACCGACGTCTTCGTCAAGGACGTATTTAAGGAAAAGGATAATTATTGGTATCCCATGAATTTTTATTTGACGGATATCCCTAATACCGAAGTGTCTTTTGATTACTGCTTTGAGTTCTTTGGGGATCGTGGTGATGATGCTAAAATAAAATACGCAAATTATTTGAGTTCAATGGGTGCTTTTGCAACGAAGGAAGATTTAGCCGAAAATCCGACGGAAGAAACTGATCCTCATTATATGCCGTTCTGTAAGGATGGCAAGACAAAGCATGTCGTTATCAAGAAAGGCTCTCGTAAACCTGATGAACCGTCTTACATTTCAGTCAAGGAAGATGGTTCGATTGAAGATGATGAATACATGATATTCAGGATTACGAACTTGAATGGAGCCGTCATTTCCGGTAACAAGTTTGATGGAGGTCTTGTGGTCAAGATCATGGATTCCGATAACAAACCTCCTAAGTTTGTCGATTTGGACAAGCTCAATCTCGCTGTTCCTGAAAATGCAACGAAGGCTAGGGCGGGCAAGATCAAGGCTTCCGACGAAGAAAATGATGGATTCAAGTTTGAAATTGTTGGCGGTACTGCTGAGGACTTGTTCGAGATAGATCCGTCTTCTGGTGTAGTGACCATGAAAGCCGGTGTAGATCCGTTTGATTACGAAACCTGGATAGACGCTGGAACAAAGTACAATATCGAAGTCGAAGTCTGCGATGAAAAGGCTACGGGATATAGCGCAATGCTTTGCGATAGCCGTGTGTTCAAGATTAGCATTACCGATGTCAACGAAACGCCTTACTTTACCTATAAGGCTACCGACAAAAAAGAAATTAAGATTGCTGAAGATCAACCGTTCTCGACTGATGCTGTCAAGTTTGCAGATACGGACATCCACAATACAGACGGCTTGTTTACAAACAACGAGGTTATCGCCATTAATGGTGATACCGATTATTTCGATGTGACCCCTGCTGGCTATATTTATCCGAAAAAAGGTGTTGTTCTCGATTACGAAACGAAGAACTCCTACACCATTACGTTGCGCGTTCGCGATGCAACGGTTGATGACAATGGCAAACTTGTGTATCCGGATCTTTATGACGATATGGAATTTACCATCGTTGTAACGGATGTTGATGACGGTCCGAAGTTTGACTATAAGGCTTACAATGGAACCGTAGATGAAAATTCCATCGCGGGCACCGAAGTCGATATGGATAATGCCATTAATGCCACGACAACTCAGACGGGTGCCGTGATTACATACAAGCTGTTGGATGAAACCGGATCGTTTGAAATTGACCCGAGCACGGGTGTGATTACTGTGGCAAAGGGCGCTGTGCTTGATTATGAAACCAAGAGCACCTACGAAATGAAGGTCGTGGCTTCTGATGAAGACAAGTCCAAAAAGAATCAAATCGTGCAGACGGATACGGCAACGGTTGTCATCAAGCTTAACGACTTGAATGAAAAGCCGATCTTTGTCGAACCGACCAAGACGTTGACTTTCCCGGAAAATAAGAAGGGATACGAAATTGGTACGCTTACCTTTGATGACCTTGATACGGCATCGAAGTTCCGCAACAACAAATTTGAGTGTCTCGAATGCGATGAATTGGGCTTTAATCTGAATCCGGAAACGGGTGTTCTGACAACGACCCGCAAGTTTGACTACGAAACGGAAACCAAAACATACGAGTTGACCGTAATTATCCAGGATGCTTCGGAAAGGGCAGACCTTGTCGCTACGGGTACGATTACCGTTGAACTTACGAACGTCTACGAATTTACGGAACTTGTATATACTGTTTCGGAATCGGATTCTGTCGGTACGTCTTTCAAGAAGTCTCTTGAAGTGGATAATGTCGAAGGCGCTAACGGTGACCTTAAATTCTACATCCTCGATGGTTCTAAAGAAGTAAGTGCCACCAAGGAATTCAAGCTGAATTCCAAGACGGGAACCTTCTCTGTAGCATCTCCGCTGGATTATGAAACGACAGAATCTTATTCTGTAAGAGTTCGCGTCAAGGATACTGAAGGCGGATACTCCGATACGACTGTGACTATCAAAGTCATTGACGTCAATGAAGCCCCGTCTGTTGTGGTTGATACAATCTACGTGTCCGAAGACCAGGTCATTAAGGAACCGTTCAGCACTGTTAAGACGGACAAGGATGACCCGGATACCAAGAATGCTGATTTCCGCAACAACGTCTATGAAAATACGGACAAGAACGATGTCGTCTTTGTTAAGTCTAATGGCGATGTCATTCTCCTGAAGCCCGTCGATTACGAAGTGGACTCTGTCTATACGATTATGGTTCGCGTGACGGACAAGGACGACAAGACTCTGACTTCGACGAAGAAGGTCGTGGTCAAGGTTAAAGACGTCTATGAAAAGTCTGTCGTCGAAATCACTCGCGTCGAGAATAAGGATTCTGTCTACCTCAAGCCGACTACAATTTATGTGAATGATTCCATTCTGAATGTCGAATGGACGAGGGATGGCAAGTTTGCCTCTAGTGTCGATACGGTTCAAGAAGGTTGCCACCTTATTATTAAGACGTACAAGGACCCGACCAAGAACGACCCGGGTGCAGACACGGTTGAAGTTTGCTACAGCACCGCTGCTCCGATTGTAACGGTTTCCGCCAATGGTGAAGATGTTACAGCAGATAACATTTATACCGTTGTCGAAAAGGCTACAAAGAATGATAGCGCCGTCTATGTGAACGAGAAGAAGAACGATATCAAGGTAACGGTCAAGGATACGGCTGCCAATGTGTCTAAGTCGTTTGTTGTGAACGTAAGCCTCGATACGGTTTCTGTTTCGTCTAAGGAATTCAAGAATGTGCAAAAGATTGCTGATACTGAAGTTGCCCGTAAAAAGGATCCTGCTTCGGGAATCACTTCTGTTCCTGAAAATGGCGATTACTACAAGAACTCTTATACCGAAACGGTTAACGGCGTTAATGTGACGGTCACTTACTACACGGATAAGAATGGTAAGGATGTCAAGAAATCTGTAATCACGTCTTCGGGTAAGACTAAGGATATTGCCGTTATCGAAGTCTCTTATACGACGAAGATTGATGGCAAGGACGTTACAATCTCGTACTATGCAGATGCCTCTACTGGTGAACGCGTGACTCTGAATACGGGGCTCACGGATAGTGAATCTGTGCTTTCTGCTGATGGCGAAGACGTTACTGGTTCGTACAAAGTATCTTATACTTATGAAGATAAGAAGGGCAATACTGTCGAGGTCTCGTACTTCCTGGATGAGAAGGGCAAGATTGCTAAGAACAACGAAGGTAACATTGGCTATAACGTCAGCTACACCTATGTGAACATCTATGGCAATTCTTCGACGAAGGATGTATTCATTGTTCTTGACCAGAAGGGACCTGTCGTAAAGATCGAGTCTCCGACCGAAGATCAAATCCTTACATCGAATTTTGCAAATGTCAAGTGGACGGTCAATGGCATCGAGCAAGATACGCTTAATGTTCAGGGCCTTGACAATGGTGTGAATACGATTATCCGCGTGTTCCGTGACAAGGCGGGTAACGAATCTCGTGATTCTGTTCATGTCATGGTCAAGAACGTCAAGAACATCAATATTGACGTTGAAAAGCCGGTAACGCTTGTCAGCCGTGATTCTGTTGAAAAGTACTACAAGGAAAATCCGCCCAAGAAAGACCAGAACTACGGTGTGACATTCTATAACTACAAGAAGGGTGAGGAAACCGAAGCTCTTGTGGGTATCGACGGCAAGGCTAAGGATGGCTCTGGTGACGTTCCGTATCCTGGCTTTGATGGTCACCTCGGACCGACTCTGGCAGTCGACGCTCGTGTGCCTGTCGTAAGTGCTGTGGGTGGACTGGCAACGCTGGACGATATCGTCATCAATGGCGGTATGATTGCTCTGGACGGTGTGGATGCGGCCAACAGTAGAAAGGTTTCTGTCGAGGAATACGTTGAGAAGTATTGCACGGACGAATTCAAGAAGTCCATGACTTCGGACTATAGCAAGATGAACCTCTACTGGACGACGCTCAAGGTTAAGATCTGGGTGTACTCGAACACGGGTGTGTTTGCGGATTACTACAGCTTCGATTACGACCTTGACGATCCGGATTATGTGAACGATGCTGGTCTTTTGAAGTTCTACTTCGAAATGAAACCCGATGAAAACGGTGACGTAAGGACTAAGGATGGACGTCTCTATGGTACGGGCGCCTACCTCTTCAAGACCGAAGTCAAGATGACGTCGAAGCTCCGTTGCGATCTCCCGACGAGTCCTGACGAGGATAGTTCTAACAAGAAGAAGAACGCCGTTATCAAGTCTAGCGATGAACTTCTCAAGTCGTTCGGTTACAGACGTCCCGTTAATAAATAGTTGAAACGATTGTTAATAAATTGAAGTTAGACTGTCACCCCCGGTTCTCTTGCCGGGGGTGTTTTTGTGACCATTCATATAATACGCATGATACGCTTTTCGCAGAATAGTAGCTCAAAAACGGCGGAAATGGTATTTTTTTCTTACATTTTTACAAGATTTCACATTGCTTTCGTGAACCTCGTTACTATATTTCATAGTAAAAGTGTTTGGATGATTTGGGAAAGAAACTGTGACAAATTTCTGGAGTGGATTTTGTCGTAGCAAAAGGAGCATAAGGATATTATGTGGTTTGGCAAATTAAGTCTTAAAGCTACAGCCCTGGTCTTGGTTGGAGCATTCTCTTCTGCATTTGCTGAGGTTGGTCCGTTAGATATTAGTGCCGATGACTGGAATTACCTCTCCAACTTTAAACTTTGGGGAACTACTGGTATTGATACCCGTAATAGACCTGAATTTTATGATTCTAGGTTCTACGATCGTAAGAACGAAAATGATTTTAGCGGCTACACAGGTGTTGACCCCGATACGCTTGGTTGGGTTGGTACCGCTAAGGGCGATTTGACAACAGATGAAGTTGGGTGGTTTGATGGTCCTGTTATTGTTGGTGGTGCAGTAACTGTTCCGAGTGATTATGCGGAAAGCCGTAGGGCATATCTTTTGACTGGTCCTATTCGTACTACGGGTGGCATAGGTAGTGCTAGGTCTAGAGGTACCATATGCCAGGGTGCAAATAGAGCTTCATCGGGTGCTTGCGCTAACGTTCCTGAAGTTCGTCCAAATTTGAGTGTTCCTGGATTGACTGGTGCAACTTTGTCTGGAACATATAATGTTAGTGGCAGAACTGTTCTTAATGTGAGTTCTTATTGCGATGATAATCAAATTTGTGATATCTTCTTTGATAAGATTTCTTTTGGTAATGATAGCCGATTGGTTGTTCAAATGCCTGCAGAGGGGCAGCCTACACGTATTTTTGTAAATAGCATTAGTTTTGGAACTCATCCTGAAATTGTTGTGGCTTATCAGGGAAAAGGTGACTTAAAGCTGGATGAATACGATGGCAACTTGCTGATATATTCTAAAGGTGATATCAACTTTGATAATACAGATAATGTGCCTATAATGGGTACAATTGTTAGTAAGGGAACTATAAAACTGGGACGCAATATGATTTTTGCGGGACAGTTTATTGCTAATAAAATTGAAGTTGGTAACGAAATTAAAGCAGAAACTTTTGTCTTTAAAAAGTTTGACCCGAAGATTGAACTTTTCATAGGAAACAAGTCTAAAAAGATTAAAGAAGGCGATAATGTTTCTTTGGATGTTGTGCTCAGTGAAACTTCTAAAAATGATGTGACGTTTAATTATTGCTTCTATTTCCAATCTGCAGCTGGCGTTGATGGTGTTTATGCCGGGCATAAGGATGTTGATACTAAAAATCTCCCGATTTGTGGAACATCCACAACCAAAGCAACAATTCCTGCTGGAAAAACGAGTGCCACGGGAATAAATATCAAGCCTTTGATTGATGGTCTTGTCGAAGATGATGAACAGCTTTGGTTCCAAATCAGTGACCTTAAGGGTGCGGAGACGAATTCGGATTATGAAGCCAATAAGGGTTACAAAATCTACATTGAAAGTAATGATGCGGCTCCGACAGTCTCTAGCGAGCTTGTTATTAACGTCAATGAAGATTCCAAGCATCAGTTCACTGCTGCTGAATTCAAGTTCCAGCATACTACACAAAAATTTGCATCCGTTATTTTCACGAGCGTTCCGCCTTCGACAAAGGGTACTATTACTCTTAATGGTACCGCGGTTAAAGCTGGGCAGGATGTTTCTGTAGCTGATTTTGCCAAGCTTGTTTATCAGCCTGCTGCTGATGACTTTGGCGATAATTATACGACTTTCAAATATAAAGTTGTTGGCGATGGAGTGGGTGACAATACATCTATAGAGTATAAGGCTACGATTAATGTCATTCCGGTAAACGATAAACCTTCTGCCAATAATTTCAATTTCTCTGTCGCAGAACATCCGACCAAGGATGCTATCGTAGGAAAGCTTACTCCGAAGGATAAGTCTAACGAAATCGATGTGGATACCTATGTCTTCACGAAGGTTTCCGGAGACTCTAGGTTTGTTGTGTTGTCTGATGGTACGGTAAAGGTAAATGGTAGTGTTTCGTTCAATGCGAAAACTGAAGGTCCGTTTGTCATCAAGGCTACGGTTAAGGATGATGCAAGAACTGAAAAGACGAAGATTGCAGGTCCTTTGACTTCTGATCAATTCACAATTACAATCACAATCAACAACGAAAATGATGATCCGGTTATTGCCGCTCAGACGTTCTCGATTCCTGAAAAGAATACCGATGGCTCTGATTGGCCGAGTGGTACGCTTGTTCCCAAGGGAACTGTAGTTGCAACGGATGATGATGGTGATAATTTGACGTTTACAGCACCGTCAGATGTTCCGTTTGGTTTCAAGAAGGGTACGAACCAGCTCATTGTTACGGATGGTAGCGCACTCGATTACGAAAAAAAGACTTACTATACCTTTAAGGTAACTGTGACGGATGGCAATGGTGGTTCCGCTTCGGCTAACATTACTGTGAACATTACGGATGTGAATGAACCGCCTCCACCTCCTGATGTAAAGAAGGAATATTCCATAAAGGAAAATTCTGCAAAGGGTACTACTTTGGGAACCTTTGTTGTCAAGGATTATGATAAAATTTCTGGAAAACTTGAAACTCTGAAGTATACATTGACTGGTGCTATTACGGGTGCCGCTGGCGCTACGACAACTTTAAAGAACAAGACCTTGGCGGATATCTTTGAAGTTGTGGAAGTTGATGCTAATGGCGGCGATAGGGAAGTGGCAATTCGAGTCAAGAATCAGGCCTTGCTCGATTACGAAGCCCTCTACAATGCTTCTAATAAGACTACTTATCCTGTGACCATTACCATTAAGGATAATGCTAATCCGGCTGTATCTGTTTCGACCAAGATTGCTATTCAGGATGTGAATGAAAAGCTTACTGCAAATGATGCCGCTTTTGTCTTGAATGAACATTCTCCGGTGGGTAGCCCGGTTTGCGCGACGTATAACGCTGATGGCGACTGCAAAGTTGTTGCAAAGGTAACTGCTGAGGATTTGGATATTTATAATCCTGCATTTAGAGATTTCACATTTGCAATTTCTAAAAACAACTCTGGAACTATGGCTACTGATGCCAAAAAGTTCGGTGTAAATCCGTACGATGGTAGCTTGTACACTACAGACGATTTTGATTACGAAACTGGCAAACATTCATTCAAGTTCTTGGTGACTGTTTCTGATGGTCAATTCTCTGATGACGCCGAAATTACCGTAACGATTAACGATATCGAAGAACCCAAGATTATTGTGAATACAGAAGGTTCGGCTGTCGTTCCTGAAAATACAGGAACAGGTACCGAAGTTGATAATTTTGCGGAAATTGATGATGAAAATGTAAGACAGCAGTTAAGTACTATTGTTGGTAAGCCTACCTATGACATTGATGATGCGGCTAGTGCCAATGCTGCGGGGCTGTTCCATATTGATGCCCGTTTGGGTTTTATTACCGTAGAAGATGGTTCAAAGCTTGATTTTGAAGCTTTGTACCCCCAAAATACATATACTGTTGCTATTGTTGCTAAGGGAAAGGATAAGTCTGGTGCTCCTGTTGAGGTTAATATCAATAGAACTATTGTCGTGACGGATGTTAACGAAAAGCCGACGATTGAAAATACGGACCCGATTAAGGTTCCTGAAACGGCTACCAGCAAGGACGGTTCTATTGGTCAAATTGAAGCATCTGATCCGGATTTCTGTTCTGTAAATAGCACTTATTCTTGCAAGAATGGATTGCATGAATATGGCTACAATAAGTTGACTTATAAGGTTGAAGAAGTTATCCCGGTTAACGGAAGTACAGATTTCCCATTTGATATTGATCCTAACACGGGTAAGATTTCTGTTGCCGTTGGTAAGGAATTGAACCATACAAAGCAAAGCGAGTATAAGTTCATTGTCAAGGTAATGGACCGTCCGTTGATTGCTGGGGTGCCTTCTCAATCCGCCACAGCCGAAATGACCATCGTTGTTACGGATGTGAATAGACCGTCTAAGTTCGAAGTGGTGACTAACCCCTATGAAGTTGAAGAAAATGTTAGCGTCCCGACGGTTTTGGATGGTGGTAATATTGTTATCTATGATGAAGACGCGGCTGATGTGAATAAGCTCAAAGTCACCATTACTGATAATGATGCAACAGCAGCTCTTGATGCTGCAAAACTTTTCAAAGTCGTTCAGGTGGGTAAGACTGATGCAGAAACGCTCTTGAGCACGTTTGTGATTCAGACCGCTGATGACTTGGATTACGAAGAACTCTACAAGAAAGTCGAAAAGGATGCTGTATTCAATATTACTTTGACGGTTGAAGATACCGAAGGTAATAAGACTTCTCAGGATACGAAAATTCGCGTGATTGACGTGAACGAAGAACCTGCATTTACTAAGACTTCTTATACCTTTAGCATTGCTGAAAATACGACTGAGACGACTTCGCTGGGCGTTGCTGAAGCTACTGACCCGGATAAGTACAATACCAAGTTTAACACGTTGTCTTTCTCGCTTAAGGGTGAAGAAGCCGCTCTGTTTGATATTGACGAAGGTTCTGGCGAAATCTTTACGGTCAATAACGCAAAGTTTGATTACGAAACCAAGCGTCAATACAGCTTTGAAGTGGTCGTTAAGGATAAGGATTTCACAAAGAAAGTTCCTGTAACGGTCAATGTCACGGATGTTTCTGAAGGACCTAAGTTCACGGATATTCCGACTTTGACGGTTGATGAAAATACTTTGAAGGGTACTAAGGTCGGCGAAATCTTGGCTACGGACGATGACTGCAAGGCTTCGTTTGCTACAACCTGCAAAAAGCCGACGTATACTATTACAGCCTCTGACGTAGCCCCCAATGATTACAAGGCATTTACGTATGTTGATGGTGTCATTAAGGTCGCTAAAGACAGTATTTTGGACTTTGAAGGACAGAGTGAATATACCGTTCATCTCGTGGTAAAGGATGGTTCTGATCCGACACTTTCTGATGGTGTTGACGTTAAAATCATCATCAACGATGTGAACGACGCTCCGACTTACGAAGAAAAGGAATACGTCTTCGAAATTCATGAAAAAGCACCTAAGGGCGAATTTGTCGGTTCCGTTGTTGCTGATGACCAGGACCACTGGGCTGTTCTCCACTATGCGCTTACGGATTATGAAGCTAACTCTGGAGACGCTTCCATCTTTGATATTGATGAAGAGGGCAATATTTACTTGTCTTCTAAGTCTTTGAACTATGAAACGCAGAAGCAGTATCAAGTTTGGGCTACAGCCACGGATAATGGTAAAGACAAGGGCTTTGAGAATTATAGTGCAACGACTCTTGTTACCATCAAGATTATTGACGACCCGGATGGTCCGGAAATTATTGATGATGGCAAGAAGAGCTATGATGTTAAGGAAAACACCGTTGAAGAACCGATTAAGGATACGGAAATCGCTTGCTACGAAGTCAGGGATGAAGACGATGGTCAGGTTGCAACTCTCGTTCCTTATGTGACGGACAATGGTGACACGGATGCAGACCGTCTGTTTGATGCAAAAATCAAGAAGAACGGCTCCAAGTACGAACTTTGCCTTATTGTAAATGATGTTAAACGCTTGAATTACGAATCGATCGCTCATACTCATTCTATCAATGTGAATGTGATGGATGCAGATAAGCTGACCGCTCATGTTACCAAAACCATCAATCTCATTGATGTGAACGAAATGCCGATTATTTCGGGTAATGCAACGTTCTCGTTCTATGAAAATAAGGGTAAGGATTATGTAATCGGTCGACTCTATTCTGATGATGTCGATACTTCCAAGGTATTTACTCAGAACAAGTTTACCGCTATTGGCGGCGATACGGAACTCTTCGATATTACTGAAGATGGTAAGATTATTACTAAGCGTAATTTCGACTACGAAGAAGAAAAGAACCATACATTCGAACTAGAAGTCGCTCTGTCTGATAAGGATGTCAAGACGACGTATCCGAAGCTTACCACGACGACGACGATTCAGATTACGCTTAAGGATTTGCCTGAAGTTCCGGAAATCACAAGTAAGGAATTCGAAGTCAAGGAAAACTCTGATCCTGACGTCCTTATCGGGAAAGTTGAATCGAGTGACCCGGATGGCAACGACAAGCTGCTGTTTGAACTTGCCGAAGAAAGCCCGTATGTGATTGTCAAGCCGAATGGCGAAATCCGAGTTAAGGAAGGCGCCGATATCGACTACGAAAAGATGCAGGAATTCACAATCACGGTAACTGTCAGGGATGAAGATGGCCTTGAATCCGATGGCGATATTGTCATCAAGGTTATCGATGAGAACGAAGCTCCGAAGATTGAACCGCAGGAATTCACTTTCCCTGAAGATTCTAAGCCGGGTACCAAGAAAGGTCCTGTCGAGGCTAAGGATCCGGATACGAAGAATCCGAAATACAGTGACTTGAAGTTCTATCCTGTCGAAGAAAATGAAAAGTTCGAAGTCAAGCCGAATGGTGACATCGTCTTGAAGGGTGAACTTGATTATGAAGATGAAAAGTCTTATGTCATTACGGTTCGTGTGACGGATGGTGAATTCGAAGATACGACGGATATCACGGTCAATGTCGGCAATGTCATTGAAAAGTCCGATGTTGAAATTACACGTGCTGAAACCGGCAATTCTGTCTACCTGAATCCGAAGAAGGATGAAACGATTTACACGAACAAGGATGTCATCTCTGTGGAATGGAAGCAGGATGGCAAGACGATGTCCAGTCTGGATTCCTTGAAGGAAGGCTGCCAGTACATTATCAAGTCTTATAAGGCTCCGAATAAGGATGTTGCAGGTGCCGATACGATTGAAGTGTGCTATAGCACCGCTGCTCCGATTGTCGATATCGATGCTTCTAAGACCAAGGTTACTGCAGAGAACATCTATACGATTGTTGAAAACGTCGATAAGAAGGACTCTTCTATTTACGTGAACAACAAGAATAAGGATGTCAAGGTTTCTGTGAAGGATACGGTTTCTGGGTATTCTGAATCCTTCAAGGTCGATGTTGTCTTGGATACGGTTGCCGTGTCGAACACCACTGTGAAGGATATGGTGGATATCTCCAAGTCCGAAATTAAACTGGAAAAGAATCCGAAGTCCGATGTCTATGAAAAGCCGATTGGCGACAAGACCAAGGTTTCTTACGACAAGGTCGTGAATGGCGATACGGTTACGGTTTCTTACTATGTTGACGAAGATGGCGAAATCGTCAAGACGGCTGTCTTTGATGAAGATGGCAAGAAGACGATGACCGAAGTCATTGAAGTGTCTACCGAGGTTGAAGTCAAGGGCAAGAAGGTCACTGTTTCTTACAAGGCTGATGCTGAAACGGGCAAGATCCTTTACGCAGACTCCGAAGGCAACTTGATGGTCGAAACTCCGAAGAGCTCTTCTAGCAAGAGTGATTCTAAGGATAAGGACGAAGTTGACCTGAAGACCGGTGTGGGCGCCTTTACCGTCACCTATGATGCAAAGGGTGAAGAAGGTAACAAGACGATAGTTTCTTACGTCATTGACGAAAAGGGCAAGGTCGTAGCAAATGACGAAGGTGATAGAGGCTATCTTGTGACTTACACCTTTACCAACAAGTACGGCAATACTGCTGAAAAGTCGGTCTTCATGGTGCTCGATAAGCTTGCTCCGATTGTCAAGATCCTCTCTCCGAGTGATGGCGAAGTTGTCTTTGCAAACTTTGTCGATGTGGACTGGTGCATTGCTATTGACGGCGACGAAAAGAACTGCGTCAAGCAAGATACTTTGAACTTCCAGAGTCTTGAAAGAGGCGTAAACACGATTAAGCGTATCTATCGCGATAAGGCCGGTAACGAAACTATCGCAGAAATCAATGTGATGATGAAGAAGGCTAAGGATGTCAATATCAACCTTGAAAAGCCGATGGTTATTGTTTCGATTGATTCTGTGAACAAGTACTATGAATCGAATCCGCCTGATGAAGATCAGAGATATGCTGTTAGCATCCTGAACCCGAAGACTCAGAAGGAAAAGGAAGTTGTTAAGGGCAATGTCGATGAAGTCAAGAAGGGTTCTGGTGATGAACCGTATCCGGGTTACGATGGTCATATCGGTCCGACGGTTACGATTGACATGAAGTTGCCGATTGTAAGCGCTGTGGGCGGTCTCGCTACTTTGGACGATATCATTATCAACGGCAATATGATTGCTGTGGATGGTGTTGATGCCGATGGTAGTGAAAAGATCTCTGTAAACGAATACGTTGAAAAGTACTGCTCTTCTGAATTCCAGGAAGAACTGGGCAAGGACTACAGCAAGGCAAGACTTTACGCAACAACGGCTCGTGTAACGCTCTGGTTCTACACGACGGGTGGTGTGTTTGTCGATAAGTACCAGTTTGATTACGAAGTGGATGATCCGGATTATGTCGATAAGGCTGGTCTCGTGAAGTTCTTCTTCGAAATGAAGCCGGATATCAATGGTGAATTGAGAGACAAGTCTGGACGTCTCTACGGTACGGGTCCGTACATCGTAAAGACCAAGGTCGATCTCCGTTCTCAGCAGCGTTGCGTGGTTCCGCCGATTACAGAAAAGTCCAAGGTTGGCGATGTGCTGAAGTCTAGCGACGAAATGCTGAAGCGCTTTGGTTATCGTCGTCCGGTGCTTCGCGGAAACGAAAAGGGCTCCAAGTCTTCTTCCAAGAAGTCTTCCTCGAAGAAGAAGTAAGGCATAAAGCTTAGATTCAAATCCCGGTCCTTCGACCGGGATTTCTATTTTTTGGCAAAAAAGAGGTTATCACATGGGTGTCGAAGAACGTTCTACATTGGTGTTTGCAAGTGGTGTCGGTCGAATCAAGGATGAAAAGCCAAAGGCTGTCCGTCCGCAAGGGGATGGCGTAGTCCGCATTACGCTGAAGCGTCTTGGCGGTGGCAAAATGGCAAGTGTTGTTTCGGGCGTGCCGATGGAAGAAGACGAGCTTAAGGATTTAGCCCGTGTGTTGAAGCAGAAGTGCGGTGTTGGCGGTTCTGTCAAGGATTTCAATATTGAAATCCAGGGCGACAAGCGTAACGTGCTAAAAGCTGAACTCGAAAAAAAAGGCTTTACAGTTAAGCTTGCGGGCGGCTAGTATGTTTTACATCATCTTTTGCAAATTCTTGCCCAAAATTTTTGCAAAAAAAGTAAATTTATTGTAAGAAAATAAGTAAAGAGGTCTTATGTTTAAGCATCTGTCTTTGTTGGGTTTGCTGCTTGCTTTAATCGTTCCTTCGAACGCCTTGGCTGCTAAAGCTGGACATGTTCGCCATGTCGAACCTACTGCCGAAAAGAGTAAGGGTAGCTGTGCAGATGATGCTACATGGAAAGTTGTGACTCTTGGCAGTGTTGATCCTAAGACCTGCTTTAAGACTTCTGATGGTGGCGGTGTTGAGTTGCAGTTGAATGGCGATAACAGCAGTATCAAGATAGCTGAAAATTCGGTTGTTTTTTTGGATTCCCTTGTAGAAAAGAATGCAGACGGTTTCTACGTCACTAAGCCTCATATCCAGAAGGGATATATTGGTTTCAATGTCGAAAAGAATAAACACAATAAGGTGGACTTCAGTACGGGGACGGCTGCGGCTTCAATCCGTGGTACGAAGGGCTTTATCGGTGGTGACTCCCTTTCGTTCATGGCTAGCTTGGAATCCGGTAAACTAGCCATTTTCCCAACAGGTCAAGATTCCCTTGCTATTAGCCAAGGTGAAACTGTAATTGGCAGGGAAAAGTTTATTATCCTAAAGCTCAAGTCTTCGGGCGATATGGAGTTTGCGAAAGACTTGATTAAACTCCTTGCGGATACGACAAAGTCTATCGATGAACTGGCAGCTGCTGCCATTGCTGCAGACCAGGCGTTCCAAGAAAAGCTTGCTGAGAAAAAAGCGGCTGAACAGGAAACGCAAGTCGCTGTAGATACGACTCAAAAAGTCGAAGAGGTAAGTTCGTTAAAGGCTCCTCGAATTAGCTATACCGGTTACGACTCCTTGCGTTGTGTTGCAAATGTTTCTATAACGGATGTTCCGAAGGATACAGAAACGATCGTGCAGACGCTCATGGACGGAACTCCGATATCTGAAGTCAACGTGAAAAATAGTTCCTCAAAGCGCTTGAAATTGCAGAGTGGCGTTCATGAATATGAATTTGTTGTAGAAAACAGTGCTGGCCGTAGCAGTGTCCAGCAAACGCTTGGCTGCTATCCTTTAAAGCCCTTCTCTATTAAGGTCTTTGGTCTTCCACATGAGCACTTGCAGATTCCGCCTCCGCCTCCGGGAGTTGAAGATGTCATTATGGAGACTTTGCAATTCCAGATTCGTATTCCTGAAAACGATCCGAACTTCTTGAATAGAGTCTTGGTGCGTCAGGACGGAACGGTTATTCTGAAGGAAACATTGTCCCAAATCCAGAATCTTGATTACCAGATTCCTGTTGAGCTGAAACGCGGCCACATGAACCGCTTTGTTATCGAAGCAATTCACAAGAGCGGTTATGTTGTCAAAACCACTAAGGTTTATGAGGTTGAAAAATGATTTCTAGGCAACTCGTTTTAGCTTCTTTTGTTGCAATTCCTGCTATTGCGCAGTCCGTTGTGGATTCCGCTGAAGCACCTCAGTCAGAATCTTCTTGGTCTGTAACCGGATCTGTTGGTGCTGAATTTGGTTACCATTCTGTGGTAACGGGTAAGAATGAAACTGATTCAGTTTTTTTCAGTGGCAATGATTCTATTTATCCGGGCCAAAAGTACCGAAATTATTTCCAGGTGCCTGGTATCTTTGGGGCATGGAATGCATTTGTCCAGATGGAATCCGCTTCAGGACAAAAAATTGAATTTGCTTTAGATGCATCTAGCGATAAATGGAATCGTTTTAATCCGAGGTTTGTACAGGCTTTGTATGAAGATCGCTATCAAAAATTGGTTTTGGGCGACCAGTTTGTTTTGGGCGGTGACTTGTATTTGGCGAGTATTGATTTATTCGGTGCTAGTTATGATTTTAAGTTGAATCCGGATAATTCTAAAAATCCGTTGCTTGTGTTCAGCGTATTTGGCGGAGAAAACCAAGCGCCTAAATTGCCCGGCGAAAAAGACCCGGATCAGTACAACAAGTATACCGAGCTTGATGAAGTCGAAGCTCAAAAAATGTTGATTGGCGGAAAACTCCTTTGGAATGCAACGAAGGATTTTGATGCTACGATCGGTTTTATTGGCAGCAAGGATTACTTGGAAGATCCGTATTTTCGTGATGGATTTTCTCGTGATGTAAATCTTTCCAATCCGATGTTCTCTTCGAGGACTTTCTTTGGAGAAGTGAACGGTGCTGTTCTTGGCGGTCGCGGAAAGTATAATGTCCAATTGGGCTTTGGTGGTACCGATACTGTGAATGTCATTGCTCACCGGGCTGTGAACTCTGTGTTTGAAAAGGCTGGGTTGGATGTTTCTCGATTTGCTCAGTTGCGCCGCTTGATGAACAATACTTCGCAGGTAAACCGCATGAACCGCGATGAATTGGAACTCATCTTTGGCGACAATACCGAGATGAGTGTTGACGACATGCGTAAAGAACTCCTTCGCGTATTAAGTGTTGCACAAGGGGCTTTGAAGAAACATCGCAATGAAAACAATGATGATCCGACGGATTGGACGGCTCAGAATCTCGCTCTTTCGGGTTCTTACAACTGGAAGAAAAAAACGACGATGATTGACGCCTACTTCCGTTTTGTGGGGCGCAACTATTACAGTGCGGGCTCTCCGGACTTGTTGCAGAATTCTCGCCAGTTAGGGTTCAAGCTCGACCAGACAATTAAGGATTTCTGGAAGTTGAACTTTGGCTACGAATTGAATATTGAAAATGCATCGGGGCATGGAGATGCTTATAACGTATTCGGTTTTGCCGAAGGCTCTAAGCTTGGGCTTTTGCCTGGTGCCGATGATGATTGGCTCGAAAAGCATGAACGGGATGTTCCGAGAACGCTTTACATTCATGATTTTAAATTGAAGAATACCTTTAAGGTTCGTGATTCTATCGAGGTCACAGCTCGTTATGCTCTTAATTATCGCACTCGTAGTACCCCGCGGAGACTTCGCGGCAATTTCTTTGCTAATTCGGGAATTTATTCGGATTCCTGGTTTGACGCTCAGAAGGGAAAGCCGACAATCGATGTGGATACGGGCAAAGACACGATCCAGATTGACTCTGCTCGTTGGGCAAAGTATGCCGCTTTGCAGGGTGAGGAATATTTAGCCTCGCAGTTTGAAGAACGTTTGGCTAAACATACTGTTGAACTTACGGCTACATTCAAGTTCCCTAAAAATGTATTGAAGATTGGCGGTGTCTGGACTTATCGTACTGATATGTCGAGATTCAATGAGAGAGACTTGCTCAATGGTTTTGATTTCTCTGACGAAACTTATGGACTCCTTGGTTACTATTTCCATGGTGGCGATTACTTGGATGCCCGCTATCCGATTTCTCTTACGACGACGCTTGACTGGCTTCGCAATACGGTTGCCTTGACGCCGAGATTCAGGACTTATAATCGCAATGATATGGGTGAATTTGAATGGACGCTCTTGGATAATGCTTCTTTCAGGTTAAAGCCCGGATTCTTGGATCTCATGTTGCACGGAAAAGTTCGCCAGAATTTCATGAGCCGCAAAGAAGATGGCAAGGATGTTGACGAGATGGAAATGGATTTGGATTTCTCGGCTGGTTTGAAGTTCCAGTTTACGGAAAGACTTGGAACCGAATTCATGTTGGGAACTTTCGTCAACTACCGTCCTGATAGCGAATCTGAAGATTACCGAGATATTTACGGAAGCGTATCCGTTAATTACGATTTCTAGTTATGCATATTGGTTGCCATCTCTCGTCTTCGGGAGGCTTCTTGGCGATGGGCGAGACTGCCCTTTCCATTGGAGCCGATACGTTCCAGTTCTTTACGCGTAATCCGCGTGGCGGTGCCGCAAAGCCTTTTGATAAGGCTGATGCCGAAGCTCTGAATGCTTTTATGGATGCCCATAGCTTTGCGCCGATTCTTGCCCATGCTCCTTACACGTTGAACGCTTGTGCGGCTGATCCGTCGCTTAGGCAGTACGCTCAAGACGTGATGAAGGATGACTTGTTCCGCATGGATCATTTCCCGCGAGCAATGTATAATTTCCATCCCGGAAGCCATGTGAAGCAAGGTGCCGAGGTCGGAATTGAACTTATTTCCCAGCACTTGAATAATATTCTGCATAAGGATTTGAAGACAAAGGTGCTGCTGGAGACGATGGCAGGGAAGGGGTCCGAAGTAGGGCGCACTTTCGAGGAGTTGCGGGCGATAATCGATCGCGTAGAACTCAGCGAAAAGGTTGGCGTTTGTTTGGATACATGCCACGTATTTGATGGTGGTTATGATATTGTAAACCATCTGGACGATGTGCTTGAATCTTTCGACAAGGTTATTGGACTCAAGCGTCTGCATGCTGTTCATCTGAATGATAGCAAGAATCCTATGGGTAGCCACAAGGATCGCCATGAAGTGATTGGTGGCGGAAATATTGGGCTCGAGGCTCTTGTGAACGTGGTAAATCATCCGGCGCTGAAAGGACTTCCGTTCTATTTGGAAACTCCGAATGAGTTGCCCGGCTATGCACAAGAGATTGCCTTGATGCGCAGTCGTGAACGCTAAAAAAGTTGAACTTTTTTACGCTTATACCTTGACAAAAGAATAGAAATCATCTATATTTGTGCCCGTCGATGCTTCATAGCTCAGTTGGTAGAGCCCGCGACTGTTAATCGCGTTGTCCTTGGTTCGAGTCCAAGTGAAGCAGCTCAAAACCCTCGATCGAAAGATCGGGGGTTTTGTGTTTTTGGTTAAATCGCGTCATGGAGGGCTTGATCCGCTTTCTCTCACATTGGTTGAAAAAATCCCGGGCGGTGAAACCGTCCGGGATGAATTGTTTGATTTTGGCAGGTCGCGCATTCTGCAGGTCGCGAACATTACCTGCTGTATGCTGTCCAGCGTTTCTTGAATCTGGGTTCGTCGATAACCTTACCCCAGATGAATCCACGGCGGACGCTTTCCCGGCTTATAGAGCGCTCAACAGAGCGCTTTTTAAGCGGGTCTGTAATCTCGGCAGGTTCTCCAGAATAGCCGTTTTCGATATCGCTTTTGCGGGCGGCTTCGTCTGCTTCTTCGCGAGCCTTGCGGGCACGTTCTTCGAGAATCTTGAGCTGGCTTTGTTTTTCGCTTAACGCCGAAGACACATTTGCGTGTGGCTTCATGGACTCAAGGTGCTCGTGTGATAACAGGTTGTTCAGCTCTGCGACATCTTGTACGAGAACGTCATATACGCCTTCTCCCATATCATGACCGATGATGCGGTGGAGCTGAAGTTGAGAAATCATCTCGATAGCGCTACCTTCGGACATTTCGAATTCATCCATTAGGTATTCGACATCGATAATGTCTAACTGGACGATGTTCTCTGCAACTTCTCGCATGGTCACATGGTTTCCCATGCGATGATTGCTCTCGGGAATGGGTGGGGGCATTGGAGATTCCATCGTTCCTTGGGAAGCCTCGCGTTGTGCTGCTTCAAACTGCTTGATGTACTCTTGCAGTTTGCGGGCGGCGAATGGCTTTGGCTCCGGAGGAGCGTCCTCGTCTGTCCTTTCGTCGAAATCTTCGTCGCTGGTTTCGTCTTCGAGGTCATGCGAAGAATCCGTCTCGGAATTTTGCCACGGCGGTGGCTGCTGCTGAGACTTCTTCTTTGCATTTGCCCGCTTGATGAGAGCGTCAATGACAAAGATGGCGATGAATATGAGTAATGATTCCATGGGCTAAACCCTTTTGGTCAAATTACTTGTTCACTTCCGGAGCGGTTCCGATTTCTTTACGCATCTGCGTATCGGCTTCGATGTTCTTGAGGTTGTAGTAGTCCATCACGCCGAGCTTTCCGTCGCGGAGAGCGGTTGCCATAGCCATCGGGATCTGGGCTTCGGCTTCCACAAGTTTTGCCTTCATTTCCATGACCTTAGCCTTCATTTCCTGTTCGGCGGCGAATGCCATGGCGCGGCGTTCTTCTGCCTTTGCCTGAGCGATCTTCTTGTCAGCTTCGGCACGGTCGGTTTCGAGGATAGCACCAATGTTCTGACCCACGTCCACATCTGCAATGTCGATGGAAAGGATTTCGAATGCTGTACCTGCGTCAAGGCCGGAGGCGAGCACCTTCTTGGAAATCATGTTCGGGTTTTCGAGCACTTCTTTGTGGCTCTGTGCAGAACCGATGGAGGACACGATGCCTTCGCCAACGCGGGCTACGACCGTTTCTTCGCCGGCACCACCGACGAGTTTCTGGATGCTGGCGCGCACAGTGATACGGGTAATGGCGTGGAGCTGAATACCGTCGAGAGCCACAGCGGAGACCTTCGGGGTTTCAATCACCTTCGGGTTCACGGACATCTGCACAGCTTCGAGCACGTTACGGCCGGCAAGGTCAATGGCTGCAGCTTCTTTGAAGTCGAGCTTGATGTTTGCCTTGTTGGCAGCGATGAGTGCCTGGATCACACGGAGCACGTTACCGCGGGAGAGGTAGTGGGCTTCGAGCAAGTTCGTATCGACCGGTAGACCAGCCTTGCAGCTGAGGATTCGGGCTTCCACGATGACCTGAGGCGGAACCTTACGGAGGCGCATACCGATGAGCTGAAAAATGCTCACGTTTGCCTTGGAGAACAAGGCCTGGAGCCAGAGGCTAAAGAACTTGCCGATAAAGGCGAGAACGATGATGACAACGATGGCGGCAATGATAATGCCAACGGTAAGAAGTGTATCCATTTGTTTTTCTCCAAGTTAGTTGTTTTGTTTAAAATCTATGTTAGGCGCGGGTCACCCAGATGTGGGCTTCTTGCACGGATTCGACCTTGACGTTTTCGCCGGCTTCGATGATTTCGCCGTGGGTCTGTACGTCGAAAAGTTTTGTACTTCCATCCGGCAGAGTAAAGCTTGCTTGGCCTACAGGGCGGAGGAATGTTTTGGCTGTTCCGACAGTGCCAATGGCGACTTCTTGCACAGCTTCGGTCGGGGAGACGGCTGTTTCCATGTCGGTCTTGAGCATCGGTGTCCAGCCTTCGGGTAAAAGCGGAATCAGGTACTTGCTTGCGGCAATCGGGATGATAAGTGCAATTGCTGCACTCCCGAGAACGAAGAACAGCCCGAATAGCCATGGGGTGGCATCGAATGTTGTTTCGACGGCTTCTGGGACGTATTCCGGGATGTTTGCCGTATCAAAGCTCATGATGAGTGCGATAATCATGCAGGCGATGCCGCCAACGCCGAATAGGAACGTGCCCGGCATGACGAATATCTCGACTAAGAACAAAATCACGCCTGCCACAAGCAGAATTGCCGGGATGTAGCCGTCGAGCTGCGGTGCGAACTGCCCGAAAAAGACGATGCCGATAAGGATGATACCGATAATGCCGAACATTCCAAATCCAGGCGTCTTAAATTCTATATAAAGTGCACCGAATCCGAGAATCAGGAGGATGCCTGAGATAGCGGCGATGGCGCTTGCGATTTTCTCGCCGGTGTTCGTTTCGACTTCGCTTTTGCGTTCGATGGCGAGTTTTGTTTCAAAGTCTTCGCGGTTCTTGAATGTACCTCTGGAGAAACCGAGCTCTTCGGCTTCCTTGTCGGTCATGGTCAAGAGTTCGCCTTCTTTTACGAGAATCTTGGGCGCGCCCCAGAACTTCTTTTCGGTGCTGTCGAGGACTGCAAACTTTTTGCCTTCAATGATAAGCGTGGTGTCGCGCTGTGTCGGCGTTCCCTTATCAAGCGTGGCGGTAAGCTCAAGTACTTCGAGTTCCGGAGTCACAAACGAGGAGGCTAGGAGCTCGGGGTAGTTGTTGCGCTGGGCGAGGTTCCTGAACTTTGCGCGGAGCGGGGACTGGATCTTTTCACCGACGATTTGCGGAGTACCGTCGCCACCTTGCACAATCGGGGCGCAGTCGCCAATAGTTGTGGCTTCGAGCATGTAGAGGCGTTTGCAGGCAAGTGCGATGAGAGAACCGGCGCTTATTGCCTTCTTTTTCACGAGAGCGATGGTTTCGGGACCCTTGACCGCCATGATGGTATCGACGAGGTCGAATGCCGCATCGAGGCGACCTCCGAATGTGTTGATTTCAAAGACGATGTAGTCTGGTTTCTTTTCGAGCGCCTCACCAATAGCGCGGGCGCAGAATTCGTACATGGCGGGGTCGACGTCGCCTTCCAGTTTAATCCAGACCGCCTGCTTTTTGGGGGCTGAAATCTCGGTTTTTGCGGAATCGACCACTGGTGTTGTGACGGTTGTCGTATCGGCGAACGTAAATGAGGCTAAAAATGCTAAAAGGAGAAATAATTTGGGTAATAATTTCATATCGTCAATGTATAAAGATTTGTTTTCGTATGGACATATTTTTGTGAAAAAAAGCACGTTTTTAAAGAAAAACTAGTTCAAATGCATTTATTTTTTGAAATTTCCCGTCGAAACGCGTTTTCAAAATGTATAATATACTTGGAAATGTTACAAAAAACTTATGAACAATAATTTTTTTAAAAGAAATCTAATTGTATCGCTGCTCCTAGTTGCGTTTTTGTTTATTGTAACAAACGTTTCTTTTTTGTACATAAACAGGCAGGCGATTGACGATAGCTGGGACTCTCTTGATGAAGTCGCCTATGCTTCGGAAGCGAAAATGGGATTTTTGGGACGCTCTCTGTTGAGCGCCTTGTCCAATATTTCGACTGTGGTGGGGATGGAAGAAAACCTCCTGTCTGAAAACATGATTCGTTTGATCCGCGGATCCCGTATCGGTCCTCTGGTTTCTGCAGTTCGCTTGTATTTGCCCGATGGTCATATTATTGCAGACCATGCGGTCGTTTTTGATTCCTCGTACATAGAGAACTATCAAAAAATCGTATCTCCAAAGCCGTATATTTCGAAAGTGGGTCGCGATGTTGTTCATTCCGAAAATATCGTGTTTGAACAGATGGTGCCTGTCCGCCGTAGGGGGCAGGTGGTGGCTATGCTTTCTGCGGTTTCCGAAATCAAGCCGTTATATGGCTATGTTGCATCAAATGCGTTCAAGGGTAAAGTTTCTCTGATTGTGGTTGACCGTCGAGATGGGTCTTTTGTTGTCGAAAAAACGGGAAAATGGAAAAATTTCAATGAATTTGTAAGGACGATTGAGCCCAAGAGCGGTTATTCTTTGGATGAATGGGCTGCTAACGTGATGAAGGGTGAAAGTGCGCATTTGTCGTACGAGGAAACTTCGTCGGATGAGGCTAAGCTTTTGGTGGCTCTGCCTTTGTTTGGTGGCAGCTGGACTCAGCTTTTGTATGTCAACGAAAATATTGCATTTGCCCGTGTCGATAAAATCCGCAAGTTCTATATCGGAATTTCGGCAATTGAACTTCTCGTGATTCTTTTGTACTTGCTGCGCACGGTGTGGAATGCTCGCCGCATGGCCGAGGCCGAAAGTAACGAGTATTCCGAAATTGCCGATGCCTTGAGCGGTACTTATGAATGCATCTTCTATGTGAATGTCCTGGATGATACGTTTGACACGTTCCATTCCGACAGGCTTATGGATAAGCTACACGAAGAGGTGCATGGAAAAGACTTCTTCTTTGAATCCATTTCGAGTCTGCGTCACAATCTTTATGAAGACGATCTTGAAGTTGTCATGCACTTTATGGAAAAGGGATCTTTCCTCAAACGTCTTGAAGAAAATCCAAGTGCATCTGTAGAATATAGGCTTATCATTGATGGAAATCCGCAGTTCTATCGTATGAAGGCAATTAAGTCCAGTAAGGACGAAAATCATGTCATCGTGGCTGTTGAAAATATCGATTCCGAAGTCAATAAGGCTATTGCTCAACGTCAGGAAATGGACCGTAATAACAGGGTGATTGAATCCCTGGCTTCTGACTTTGACTTTGTGAACTACGTAACGATTGGCGAAGACTCCGCTTCTGATTTTGTGGTCACTTACCGCGCAAGTTCTGTGCTCTTGAAAGCGATTCCGGGCTGGTCTTCGGAAAAGAGCTTTGCCAAGAGAATGGATTTGTTGCTCAAGTATCTAGTCTGTGATTCTGATAAAAAACAGTTCCAGGAACAGACGAGCCGAGATCGCCTTGTTTCAACGTTGAAGAATGAATCTGTGATTCATGTCAACTTCAAGATTAAGCTTGAAGGCAAGGAAGTTTGTTACCAGATGAAGATTATTGCCGACAAGGATGAAATCGGCAATCTCAAGGGTATCGTTTTTGGTCTGCACAGTGTCGATGAAGAAATCAAGAAGCAGATGGAAATCCAGTCGAACCTGAAGCAGAACCTTGAAATTATCGACATTCTTTCGGAAGATTATTCATCGCTCTTCTACTTTAATCTTGTCGATGGTATAAGCGGAGTCCTTGCTGTTCGTGAGGATATTAGGGCTGCCCTAAAAGATCCATTTGCTACTTGCGAAAGGCTGGAAGATGTCTTTAAGGCTTTTGTCCTGGATATGGCACATCCGGATGATCGTGAAAAGCTTATCGGGCTTGCGTCTAGAGAGGTGGTGGCTGGACAGCTCATGCACCAGAAACGCCTGACTATTGTATTTAGGCACCTCTATGGTACAGAATACAAGTATACGCGTCTTGTATTTGCCAAGGCAGAACCTGTCGATGTTCCGCCAAAGCTTATCGCTGTTGGCTTTGTCGAGGTGGATGCCCAGTACCGTGCTGAAACGGAACACCAAGAAAATATTGAACGCATCATGAGCCTTTCGGATCAGTACGAAGTCGTGTTCGATGTCAATATCGATACGGGCTTGTTTAGCGTTTCGTTGACGGGTGGAAAGTTTAATGATGTTGTTGATGAACAGACTGGCAAGGGCATAGACTTCTTTAAGGATAGAGAAAAGGATATCCGCAAAATCGTTTATAAAGACGATGTGGATTTGATTCTCCATGCTCTTAATCGAGATAATGTTATTGCTCGCTTGCAACATGAAAACTCGTTCTTCCAGGATTACCGACGAGTAACTAGCGAAGGCCTTAAATGGTACCGCATGAAGGTGACCAAGATGGGTGACTGGTCTAAGAACCGTCGCGTACTCGTTGGGCTCTTTAATAACGATGTAGTTTATCGTAAGGAAATGGCGCAGCAGGCGGCATTGGAACGGGCTCTTGAAATGGCGAAGTCCGCATCGCGTGCAAAGACGATGTTCCTTAACAACATGAGCCATGATATTCGTACTCCGATGAATGCTATTATCGGTTATACGGAACTGGCGACCATGCATATTGGCAACAAGGAACAGGTCAAGGGATTCCTCGGAAAGATTGAACTTTCGTCGAATCACTTGCTGTCGCTTATCAACGATGTGCTTGACATGAGCCGTATTGAATCGGGCAAGCTGAACTTGAATGCAAAGCCGGAACACCTGCCCGAGATTATCCATACGCTCAAGGATATTGTGCAGGCGGATATCAATGCAAAGAAGTTGCAGTTTTTTGCCAATAGTATTGGTGTCCATAATGAAGATGTTGTCTGTGATAGGCTCCGTTTGAATCAGGTTTTATTGAACGTGATTTCTAATGCTATCAAGTACACACCTGCAGGTGGCTCTATCTGGTTCTCCGTGGAGCAGAAGGAATCTCCGGAACCGGGCTTTGGGGCTTATGAATTTAGGATCAAAGACTCGGGCATCGGCATGAGTGAAGATTTCTTGCCGAAGATTTATGATGCCTTTACGCGTGTGAACTCCTCGACGGTTTCTGGTATTCAGGGAACTGGCCTTGGCATGGCGATTACAAAGAACATCGTCGATATGATGAAGGGTTCCATTGATATCAAGAGCAAGGTGGACGAAGGAACCGATGTCGTTATCGACTTTAAGTTCAAGCTTGCTGGGACTAAGCAGGAATCGTCACGTATCAAGGAACTGGAAGGCAAGAGAGTTCTTGTCATTGATGATGATGTGGACTGCGCTAAGAGCATTCCGCAGATCTTTAAGGAATTTGGCGTTGATGCGGAGTGTTGCTATTCCGGTGCGGATGCCTTGAAACGAGTGGAATCATCGAAGAATGAAGGACGTTCTTATGATGCGTTCCTCGTGGACTGGCGCATGCCGAACATGGATGGCATGAAGACGACGAAGATGCTTCGCGAATTGCTGGGGAATGATATCCTCGTGATTGTGATGTCTGCTTATGAATGGTCGGATATCGAGGACAAGGCGACTGAAGTTGGAATCCATAACTTTGTGAGCAAGCCGGTGTTCCCGTCAGATGCCCGTGATACGCTGATGCGTAGTTTTGGGCTGATGCAGGCGGAAACTCCTGTGTCGGATAAGAAAGTCAGCTTTAACGGTAAGAAGGTGTTGCTTGTCGATGACAACGAACTGAACCGTGAAATTGCTCAGGAAATTCTGGAAGACTGCGGAATCCTTGTGACGACGGCTTGCGATGGCGAGAAGGCGGTGGAGTACATGAAAAATGTACAGCCGGGCGCCTGCGACTTGATCTTGATGGATGTCCAGATGCCGATTATGGATGGTTACGAGGCTACTCGACTTATCCGTAAGCTCGATAACAAGATTGCGGCGGATATCCCGATTATTGCTATGACGGCAAACGCGTTTGCTGATGACCAGCAGGCGGCTTTGGATGCCGGCATGAACGAGCATGTGGCAAAACCCGTGAACGTCAACAAACTGAAAGAGGTTCTGTCAAGATTCTTATAGAGCAGTAAGACAAGGGCTTGGAAAATTGACTGGATCCATCACTATCGTTCAGGATGACGATTGTGTTGACGTCATTCAGACCCTGAAAGGGGAAGAATCCAGTTAAAAAGACCCTTTTTCCTGCATTTTCTAATAACTAATAACTATTAACTAACCACTAATTTTCTATATATGAGCTCAAATTGCATTTTTGCCTGGGTCCTGTGACCAGATTCGCCAATTCCACTGGTGCTAGAGCAGTAAACTCGGACAAAAACATGTAATGAAACAAACAATCAAAAAAAGGAATGGCTACAATGGCTACTATCACAAAAGAAAAGGCTGCAGAACTCACCGCTAAGTTTGGTGCTAACGAAAAGGACACCGGTAACGTCCGCGTTCAGATCGCTATCCTCACGGAAAAGATCAAGAACCTCACCGAACACATCAAGACCAACAAGAAGGACTTCCATTCTCTCCGCGGTCTGTCTGCGATGGTTGCAAAGCGCAAGAACCTTCTCAAGTACTACGGCGAAAAGGACATTATCGCCCAGCGTGCATTGATCAAGGAACTCGGTCTCCGCGGCTAATTCTCGTATTGGAGATTTTTTATGTCAACAGAAGCTTATCAAGCTAAGTACGGCAAGATGCTCGACCCGAAGGAAGTGTCCGTAAACCTTCCTGATGGCCGCGTGATTACGTTTGAAACTGGCCGTATCGCAAAGCAGGCACGTGGTTCTGCTGTCGCCAAGATGGGGGACGCGTTTGTCCTTTCTACCGTTTGCTACGGTGAAGAAAAGGATGGTGACTTCTTCCCTCTGA
>JAEEGG010003657.1_pt1 | contig 38186 bp, 37 predicted proteins | sample 9134161 | NCBI WGS metagenome assembly JAEEGG01 (sample SAMN16246543, study PRJNA631951) | gut metagenome | biome: gut microbiome; feature: rumen; material: CR-attached | host: Bos | place: Iran: Karaj | collected 2018-10
TAACATACGAAGGCGCTAAACAAATGTTACTTGTTGATGAAGTGGATAACAAAGAGTTCCTTGCAGAACTGTTTAATGCAATGTACAATGAATTACCTGTACCAAAAAAGAAAAAATAATTTTGGATGCGAGAGAAACAACAATGGATAACAACATAATAATTCGTTTAGAAAGAAAAGAAGAATACAGAGAAGTAGAAAATCTCGTTAGAGAAAGTTTTTGGAATGTGTATCGTCCCGGATGTTTGGAACATTTTGTTCTTAATCAACTAAGAAATGATAAAGATTTTGTTAAAGAACTTGATTTTGTTATGGAAAAAGACGGCAGGATAATAGGACAAAATATGTTTATGCGAGCAGTTATTAAAGCAGATAACGGAAAAGATATTCCCATTATGGCTATGGGACCTATTTGTATTGCTAACGAACTAAAAAGAAAAGGTTACGGAAAAATGTTGCTTGATTATTCCATAGATAAAGCAAAAGAACTTGGTTGCGGTGCACTTTGCTTTGAAGGCAACATAGATTTTTACGGTAAAAGCGGATTTACTTTTGCAAGTAAATTTGGAATAAGATATCATGGTTTGCCTGAAGGAGCGGATGCATCTTTCTTTTTATGTAAAGAATTAATGCCGGGCTATCTTAAAGGTATTGCCGGTGAATATACACCGCCGAAAGGATATTTTGTTAATGAAAAAGAAGTTGACGAGTTCGATAAACAGTTTCCGCCCAAACAAAAATTAAAACTTTCGGGACAAATTTTTTAAGGGTATTTATGAAAACTCAAGAAGAAAGATTAAATTATTTAATAGAAAAGTTTAAAGAAGAATCTGCGGAATATAAAAATTTAGAAACACCTGCAGATATTGAAGATAAAAAAGTGTTGTTAAGATCTTTAATGAATGTAAGACCGCCCAAAGAAACTTCTGCAGAAATATTAAAAGTTCAAGACGAGTATCTTACGGAACGAAACAAAGAAAAAGGTATTGTTTATTTGAAAGATATTAAAACGATAAAAGAAACTATTAACAGTAAGCATCCGTACCCGCAAAAAATTTCAGTTTGGCAGGGAGATATAACAAGACTTTCTTGTGATGCAATAGTAAATGCCGCGAATTCGCAAATGCTCGGTTGTTTTGTTCCGATGCACACCTGTATAGATAATTGTATTCATACTTTTGCAGGTGTTCAATTAAGAAACGAATGTAACAAAATAATGAACGAATTCAGGAAAAAATACGGTGATGATTATGAACAGCCGACAGCTGTTCCGATAATTACCGACGGATACAATCTTCCCGCAAAGAAAGTTATACATGTTGCAGGGCCTATAGTTACAGGAACATTAACTCAAACAAATATAAAAGATTTACAAAATTGCTATAAAAATATTTTAGATATGTGCTTGGAAAACAATTTAAAATCTGTAGCGTTTTGTTGTATTTCCACGGGAGTATTTAGCTTTCCAAACAAAAAAGCTGCAGAGGTTGCCGTCGAAACCGTTACAAATTGGTTAAAACAAAATGAAACTAAAACAGACAGAGTAGTATTTAACGTTTTTAAACAAGAGGATAAATTTTGTTATGAAAAATTCTTACAAAAATAAAACAAATAATGGTTATCTGTATTCGGTGCAGAAAGGTATTGAGTCGGATTTTTTCGGGCAGGTATCTTCTTTGGGAAAAGATTTACCAAGGAAAGAAAAAATAAAATTTTTAAAAGAAGAACTTTCTTCGGCGGACGCTATTTTAATAGGAGCAGGTGCAGGCCTTTCAACTTCTGCTGGGTTCACATATACGGGCGAAAGATTTACAAACTATTTTTTTGATTTTGCACAAAAGTATGGAATTACGGATATATATTCCGGCGGGTTCCATCATTTTAAAGATAAAGAAACTTTTTGGGCTTGGTGGGCAAGACACATTTATTATAACAGATATATAGATTCTCCAAAACCTGTACATAAAAAGCTTCTTGAACTGGTAAAAGATAAAAATTATTTTGTTATAACCACAAATGTAGATCACTTATTTCAAAAAGCCGGTTTCGATAAAACAAAACTTTTTTATATTCAGGGCGATTACGGTTTGTTTCAAAGTATTAACCCGGAAAACAAAAAAACTTACGATAATGAAAAAATTGTTATGGAAATGATGGCCGCACAAGGTTTTGTTAAAGATGATAACGGAGTATATCAGGTTCCGCAGGATAAAAATATTTCAATGCGAATACCTTCGGAACTTATACCGAAATGTCCCGATGATAACAGCGATGTTATTATGAATTTAAGAATGGATGATACTTTTGTTGAAGATGAAGGTTGGCGAAAAGCATCAACAAATTATTATAACTTTCTAACAAAAAACCAAAACAGTCATATTTTATATTTGGAGCTTGGTGTCGGAATGTTTACTCCGGTTATAATAAAAATGCCGTTTTGGCAAATGACATACGAAAATGAAAAAGCAAGATATATTTATATAAATTTAAAAGATTTGTTTTCTCCCGAAGCAATAAAAGACAGGACAGTTTATATTAACGGAGATGTGGGAGAAGTGTTGAATGAACTTCTTTAATGTACAATGTATAATGTAGAACGTATAATAAACTACAAACACACAATATATTTAAACTATGAAATTCTGAGTGTAAATAAACTCTAAACTAAAAATTGTGAAGCAATTTTAGGAGTAAAGGTATGAACGAAATAATTAAAGCAATGAAAGAAAGAAGAAGTATAAGAAAGTTTAAATCTGATATGGTTTCAAAAAAAGATATAGATGAAATAATAGATGCCGGACTTTATGCCGCAAACGGTATGGGGAAACAAGCCGTTGTTACGGTTGCAGTTACAAATAAAGAGTTGCGGGATAAAATTGCTAAAGATAATTGTAAAATCGGCGGGTGGGATGAAAGTTTTGATCCGTTTTACGGAGCACCCGTAATATTAATAGTTCTTGCCGAAAAAGATTGGAGAAACAGAGTTTATGACGGTAGTCTTGTTATAGGTAACATGATGCTTGCAGCACATTCGTTAGGGTTGGGAAGTATTTGGATACACAGAGCAAAAGAAGAATTTGAAACCGAAGAATATAAAAAGTTATTAAAAAATATCGGTGTTGAAGGCGAGTGGGAAGGAATAGGACATTGTGCAATAGGTTATATTGAAGGAGATATTCCAAAACCCGCACCAAGAAAAGAAAACAGAGTTTATTTTGTAAAATAAAAAATACAGAAAACCGCACTGCAATTAATAGTTTAGAAAATCTAATATACATAAATAAAAAAGGCAGACAGTAAACAAGTTGCTGTCTGCCTTTTTATTATTTAAACTACAAATTATAAATTAAATTTATAACCTACATTAATTCTGAATGCCGTGTATGTAAAATCATAGCTGTGTCCGTCGATTTTTCTGGTTGCATAGTTACAACCGTATATAAGTTCAAGTATTATATTATTAAATTCTCCGCCAATACCTAAACCCCAATACAAACTTCCGTCTATTTCATAATCATTATAATTTCCGCTTGCGTTCCATCCCGGAATACTTAAACCTACATGAAATAAAGGATATACAAAGCAACCTGACTGGTTTATATCAAACTTGTATTTTGCTGCCGCATAAAGATTTGTAAAACCGATTTTTTCATCAAAACGATCATCACATTTAGTATTTTGTCCCCAAACAAGACCTGCACCTAAAAAGAAATTATTTTGCATATCAAAAAATAATTCCGCACCTACTTGTATTCCGGAATCGTTTGATGAAGAATGTCCGTCAGCTGTTACTTCAGGTGAAAACAAATACCCTATTTTAGGAACTAATTCCAATCCGTCTGCTAAAGCCGGTGTTACCAGTGCTGCTGCCAAAAACAATACTGCAATTAATTTTTTCATTTTGTTCTCCTTTTTTTATTTATTACTATGTATATTACACTCATTATAAAAATTTTTCAAGTTCACCAAAAAATTCTGTTGCTTTAGTTTGAAAATAATAATCGGTTATTTGGCTTGTAAAAGCGGATTCCAATGTGTTAATTTCAATAATTTTTGCACCGTACTTTTGTGAAGTAAAAGGTAAATAGCAGGCAGGCATTACTTGTCCTGCTGTTCCTACGATAATAACCAAATCGGCTTTTATTGCCATATTTGTTGCTTTATCGTAATTGTTTTTGTTTATACCTTCACCGTAAAAAACAAAATCCGGTTTAAGTATTCCGTTACATGAAGGACATCTCGGTATATCTTGAGAAATATCGATTTCGGAAGTTTTATATCTTAAATTGCAGTCAATACAAGCTAAAGTATTTATTGTTCCGTGAAATTCTACAACATTTGTTGATCCTGCTGCTTGATGAAGGCCGTCTATATTTTGAGTAATAATACCTTTTACAATACCTTGTTTTTCCAAATTTGCCAAAACTTGGTGAGCTTTGTTAGGTTGAGCTGTTCCCATAGAATTAAAAAATATTTTTCTCATTTCTTCCCACGATCTTTTCGGGTTTGAGTAAAAAAAACTTAATTCTATGAATTTCGGGTCATATTTGTTCCATAAACCGCCCGCGCCGGTAAAAGGCGGTATACCGCTTTCAACAGATATTCCCGCACCGGTAAACCCTATGGCATATTTAGATTTTTTTATTAAATCGGCAACAATCTCAATGTTATTCATAGAATATTACCCCTCTCTTATTTTTGTTTTTCTTCCGCCCACGACTTTCTGCCGTATATCGGTTCAACATTTTTAAAAGAAGTTCCGTCAATGTTTTCTGCCATAAGTGCCAATGTTGATGCTTTCGGGAAATGTAAGTTGGATTGTAAACTTACGGAATTTTTGCCAAGCTCTTTTGATAACAACTTATTATATGCAAAAACGGCATTACCTATTATTACTGTCTCATTTTTATATTTTTTTAATTTCTTTACAAATTTTTCTATAGGTACAATAACAATATTTTTCCCATCTTTAATATACACTTCATTTCTTAAAGCGTCTATTGCGGGAACAATTTTTACATTCTTTATATTCAACTGATTTTTTAATATTTCAAGAGTATCCACCGAAACTACAGGCCTGTTTAATGTTTGTGCCAAAGTTTTTATTACAGACATAGCAACTCTTATTCCGGTAAAACTTCCCGGACCGCACGAAACAGCAAATTTGTCTATATCTTTTAGTTCCCATTTTGCATCTTTAATTATTTTTTCGGTTAATGGAACCAGAACATCGGAATGAATTTTTCCCGCATTATAAAAATATTCCGTTAAAACATTTGAATTTTCGCTTATTGCTATACTCAGCGAAGAACCTGAAGATTCAATTGCCAAAATTTTCATAAAAATCTCTCTATTTTAATTTTTCTGCCGTTATCCGTATAATCTATATTTATTTCCCATCTTTGTTTTATGTTGTAATGTTTTAATCTGTCGCACCATTCCACCAAAGAAATACCGTCACCGAACAGATATTCGTCTATACCTAAATCCAAAGTGTTGTTTTCGTCAAGTCTGTACAAATCCAAATGATATACCGGACAAACTTTTGTTTCAAATTCGCTTACGAGCATAAAACTTGCACTTCTAACAAACTTTTTTATTCCAAAAAAGGATAATATACCTTGAATAAATGTTGTTTTCCCGGCACCTAAATTTCCGTTAAAAAAAACGATATCTTTCGGTTTTAATATTTTCGCAAAACTTTTACCTAATTCCCTTGTTTCGGTATCGGTTTTTGTGTAAAAAATTTTATTTTTAAAAGTGGTTATATCCGTTATATTTGACTTTTTTTGTTTTACCATTTTCTAAATATGTTACCTTGTTACTGTCATTTATGTATCCTATGCAAGTTGCACTCGGCAAAAGTTTATTAAGTTTTTTTTCATGTTTTTTATCTATGGTAAAAACAAGTTCAAACTCTTCACCGCCAAACAAAGCATGGTTATACAAATTGTTATGATTGCCGTTAGTATATTTTATTAAATTTTTAGATAAAGGTATATTTTCCGTATTTATAACGGCGCCCTTATTTTGTGTTAACAGTTCTACAGACTTAAAAAGCCCGTCGGAACAGTCCGTCATGGAAGTAATTTTTATATTTTTGGATATTAAGGTTGCTTCTTTTAATCTTGCCTGCGGTACCAAATGTTTTTTTATAAGATTTTTTTCAAAAGAGGTTAAATTCTTTTTCCCGGCCAATAATATTTCAAGACCTGCTGAACTGTCACCGAAAGTTCCGGTAACATATATCAAATCCCCGTTTTTTGATCCGGTTCTTGATACCGGTTTTTCGTAACAAATCCCTATTAAGGTTACAGATATTGTAATATCTTTTGAGCGAACGGTGTCACCGCCGGAAAGATGTATTTCGTACTTGTTACAAGTGTTTTTTATTGAATTAAACAGCTTTTTTATGAATTCTACGGATATATTTTCGGGTATTCCCAAAGAAACAAAAGCATATAAAGGTTTAGAGTTGCCCATAGAAGCGATATCGCTTACATTTACTTCTATTGCTTTTTGTCCTATCTGTTCAGGTGTGGCCCAATTTCTTTTGAAGTGGATATTTTCAATCAAAATATCCGTTGTTACTATATATTTTTGTTTAGTATAAGGTTTGAAAGCAAAACAATCGTCACCTATATCCAAGCAAATATTATGGAACTTTTTTGGCTTAGTATTGTTTTTTTTAATAAATTCTATTAAACCGAATTCACCTAAATCCGTTATTGTTTTAGTTTTCATAAGACTAATTATACTATATTTAATCCGTTTGAAAAACATATAATAATTTTGTAGAATTGTAGGTCTAATATAATGCAGGTGTTTTATGAATAAAATTTATGGTGTTATACTTGGAGCCGGTGAAGGCACAAGAATGAAATCTTGTTTGCCTAAAGTTTTGCATAAAGTTGCAGGCAAAGAACTTATTTCTTGTGTGATAGATTGCCTGAACAGTGCAGTAAAGATGCAAAAACTTGTAGTTGTTGTAGGCAGCGGTTCCGATTTGGTTATTAAACATTTGGAAAAATATAAAGCAGACCATGTTTTTCAAAAAGAAAGACTCGGTTCTGCACATGCTCTTTTGCAGGCTAAAAATAAATTTAAAAATATTGACGGGCAACTGATTGTTATGTGCGGAGATACTCCTCTTGTTCAATCGAAAACGATTAAAGATTTGTTGAAATACCATAATAAGAACAAAAATCATGCGACCGTATTGTCCGGTATGGTGGAAAATCCGTTCGGATACGGAAGAATTGTAAGAGATGCAAAAGGTGCGGTTAAGTGCATTGTTGAAGAAAAGTCCGCAACAGAAGAAGAAAAAAGAATAAAAGAAATTAACAGCGGTATATATTGTTTTGATTTGAAAGTTCTTTGGAAGGCGCTAAATAAGGTGGATAACAAAAACAATAAAAAAGAATATTATCTTACCGATGTAATTGAAATATTAAATAAAGGCGGTTACAAAACCGATGCCGTAGCATTAATGACGGAAGAAGAAATTTTAGGTGTTAACGACAGAAAACAACTTGCCGTTGCCGAACAAATTTTAAGAGAGAGAAAAAATAACGAGCTTATGGCAAACGGTGTGACGATAGTTGATCCTAAAACGACATATATAGACAGTGATGTTGTTATCGGACAAGATACAATAATAAAACCCAATACAATTATTGAAGGGAAAACCAAAATAGGAAAAAATTGTATTGTAGGTCCGGATACCACAATAATGGATTCGCAAATAGAAGAATCCGTTTTTATAACTTATTCTTATATTGAAGAATCCGAAATTGAAAAAGGTGTAAAAATAGGACCTTTTGCTCATATAAGACCGAAATCCGTATTGAAACAAAACGTTAAAGTTGGAAATTTCAGTGAAGTAAAAAAATCGGTTGTAGGACAAGGTTCAAAAGTTAATCATTTGTCTTACATAGGTGATGCAATAGTAGGTAAAGATGTAAATATAGGTGCGGGAACAATTACCTGCAATTATGACGGTAAAAACAAATTTCAAACGGTTATACAAGATGATGTTTTTGTAGGCTCAAATGTAAATCTTGTTGCACCGGTAAATATAGGTAAAAAAGTTCTTATAGCTGCCGGCTCAACTATAACCGATGATGTTTTGCCAAATAAACTTACTATAGCAAGGGCAAGACAGATAGTAAAAGTAAGAAAAAAATAAGAGGCTAAAATGAAACTAAAACTTATCGCAGGGAATGCAAATCCAAAGTTGGCACAAGAAATTGCACAAAAAATGGGGATGGAGTTAAGCCCTGCAACAATAGGAAGATTTAGTGACGGAGAAATACAGGTAAAAATAGCAAATAGTGTCAGAGGAGCTGATTGTTATATTATTCAACCCACATGTGCACCGGTAAACGAAAACATTATGGAGTTGTTGGTTATAGCAGATGCTTTAAAAAGAGCTTCCGCAAGAAGAATAACAGCGGTTATTCCTTATTATGGTTATGCAAGACAAGACAGAAAAGCAGAACCCAGAGTTCCCATAACATCTAAACTTGTAGCAAATCTTATAACGGCTTCCGGTATAGACAGAATTTTGACCGTGGACTTACATGCAAGACAAATTCAGGGATTTTTTGATATTCCGGTTGATCACTTGTATGCAAGACCGGTATTGTTTCAATATTTCAAAGATTTAAATTTGGATAATCCTATAGTTGTTTCGCCTGATGCGGGTGGTGTTGAAAGAGCAAGAGCTTTTGCAAAATTGTTAAATGCTGATTTGGCTATTGTAGATAAAAGAAGACCAAGACCCAACGAAGCAGCCATAATGAATATTATAGGTGATGTTAAAGGCAGAAATGCAATTATTCTCGATGATATGATTGATACCGGCGGTACATTAACCAAAGTTGCGGATGCAATAAAAAATGCAGGAGCACTTACTGTTTATGCTGCAGCATCACACGGTGTTTTATCGGGTGAAGCTATAGATAAAATACAGAAATCTTCTTTAAAAGAAGTTGTAATAACAAATTCTATTACACATGATACGGCATTGCCGAAGATAAAAGTGTTGTCGATAGCATCTTTGCTTGCCGAGGCAATAACAAAAATATATAACGATGAGTCTTTGAACACACTTTTCGTTTAAAAATAATTCAGCAGAAATATAAATGGAGGAAGTTATGAAGCAGGTAGTATTAGAAGCAGAAATGAGAGATGTAACAAAAAACTTGAATGTTCTTAGAAGTTCAGGAAAAGTTCCGGCAGTATTTTATGGAAAAAAGGAACAACCTATAGCAATAAGTGTTGATGCAAAGAAATTTATGTCTATAGTAGAAAAAGAAGGAGCAAATGTTATTATTGAATTGAAATTTAAAGATTCTTCAAAACCGGCTATTGTTAAAGAATTGCAAAGACATATTCTTACACAAGCTCCTAACCATATAGATTTTCAATCTATTTCATTAACCGAAAAAATTGAAATTCTTGTTCCTATTCACGTTGAAGGTGTTGCAGACGGTGTTAAAAATGCAGGCGGTACATTGGAACATGTTATGAGAGAAATAAAAGTTCAATGTTTACCTACGGATATGCCTTCAAAAATTTCCGTTGACGTTTCAGCACTTAAAGTCGGAGACGATATTACCGTTGAACAATTACCTAAAATCGACGGTGTTGAATATGTTCATCATGACAAAAATGCAGTAGTTGTTACTGTTATAGGTCAATCTGCAGAAGAAGAAAAACCTGCAGAAACGGCAGAAGCTCAAGCTCCTGAAGTTATAAGCAAAGGTAAGAAAGAAGAAGAAGGTGCTGCAGCAGCTGCAGAAGGTGCAAAGAAATAACAAATTATGTCTAATGACATTAAATTTGTTGTAGGCTTGGGTAATCCGGGCGAAAAATATAGTAATACTCGTCATAATTTCGGTTTTAAAGCGGTTGATAAAATTGCCGAACAAGAAAATCTTTCTTGGAAAAACTGGAATGATATGGCGAGTATTACATTTTATAAAAGAAAAGATAAAAATATATTGATAGCCAAACCTATGACATTTATGAATAATTCCGGATTTCCGGTTGTAGCTCTTTTAAAGTATTACAAAATTTTGCCCGGCGAAATGTTTGTTTTATACGATGATTACTCCATACCTATAGGAGAATATAAATTTAGAGCAACCGGATCTTCAGGCGGACATAACGGTGTAAATTCAATTATTACACAGACGGGAACATCTGCGTTTCCAAGAATGAAGTTGGGGATGGGACCGTTACCGAAATATGCAAAGATAGTTGATTTTGTTTTATCCAGATTCAATGAAGAAGACACGGAAAAAACGGATTCCGTGTTAGACAAAATAAAAGATATTGTCGATACAATAATAGATTTGGGTTTTGATAAAGCAATTTCCAGAATAGCGCAAAGTAAAAATAAATAAAATGAAAATAACAGATATTTTTAAACAGAAAGATAAAACTTTTTCTTTTGAAATTTTTCCTCCGAAAACTCCGGAGGGTGATATAAAATTAATACATGAAACATTAAAAGAGCTTTCTTTATTAAAGCCTGATTTTGTTTCTTGTACTTACGGTGCAGCCGGCGGAAATAAAGACAAAACTTTAGCTCTGGTTGAACATATACAAAAAGCGTACGATATACCTTCAATGGCTCATTTGAGTTGTATAACTCATACAAAAGATGAAATTTGTGAAATCGTAAAGAAAATTAAAACTAAAGGTATACAAAACATTCTTGCGTTAAGAGGAGATCCTCCGAGAGATAATCCGGATATGATTCCCGGAATAGACAATTATAAACACAGCAGTGAATTGATATCTTTTTTAAGAAAAGAATATAATGACGAGTTCTGTTTGGGCATTGCCGGTTTTCCCGAAAAACATCCTTTATCTCCCACAAAAGAATTTGATATAAAATATTTAAAACATAAAGTTGATTGCGGTGCGGATTTTATAATAACACAACTTTTTTTTGATAATGAACTTTACTACGATTATGTTAAGTCCGTTAAAGCTGCAGGAATAACAAAAAGAGTAATTCCCGGAATTTTGCCGATAACTTCTTATGACGGATTAATAAAATTTTGCAGCACTTGCGGAGCATCTGTTCCCGATAAAGTCCATGAAATTTTTGCTCCCATAAAAGATGATAATGAAAAACTTATTCAAACAGGCATAGAATTTGCCGTAAACCAATGTAAAGAATTGTTGTCTAACGGTGCTCCGGGTATACATTTCTATACTTTAAATAAAGTTTATCCTATAAAAAACATTGTAGAAAAATTAAGAAAATTTTGTTGATAAAACCCTTATAATAGATTACAATTTTAAGGTATGAAAATAAAACTGATTACAATCTTGTTTTCCGTTATAATATTTGCACAATTTGCTTTTGCAAAAGGTGTCGGAACGACCATGTTTCAAATATTGCAAATGCCGACAAATGCTTATGATGCTTCTCTTGCAAACACTTCCGTTTTAGGAAAATCGTCAGCTGTAACAAATCCCGCTTTTATTCCTTTTTTAGAGCGTTCAATAGTTTTAACTCATGCAATATATATTGAAGGCACGAAATACAGTATAGGTGATATAAATTTTCCTTTAAACGAAAAGTCCGGAATAAATTTCAGTTTTTCTTATTTTGATTCGGGCGAAATGGATAGAGTGTTGGAAAGCGGTTCGGGATATAAATCCGACGGGACTTTTAATGCAAGTGATAAAGTTTTTAATTTGTCTTACGGAAGAAAATTTTCTTCGTCCGTTTCGATGGGATTAACTTTAAAATATATAGAACAAAAAATAGATGATGTTTCATATTCAAATTTTTTGGCAGGACTTAACGGGTTATATTTTTTTACAAGTACTACCTTTGTTGCGGTCGGTATAGATAATTTCGGAGGGGAAGTAAAAGGTTATAGTATGCCGACAAAAATTTATTGCGGATTAACCGGCAATGTAAATGAAACTACAACAGGTACCATTCAAATAGATGATTATTATAATGAAGATATATGTGAAATAAAAGTTGCTCTTGAAAAGAAATTGGATAAACTTGCTCTAAGGGGCGGTTATGTTATACCGACTAAGAAATATTCGGGAACGAACAATTCTTTTGTTACAAATTTAACACTCGGCGCAGGTTTGGATTTTAAATTTTTGGTTATAGATTATGCATGGTTACCTAAAGGAGATTTAGGGAACGTACACATGCTTACGGTCAGGATAAATTTTTAATTATGAAAATAAAATTACTGTTGCTCATTATTTTTAGTTTTGTTTTTTGCAATTCGATTTTTGGTGTTATGGCAAACCCAAAAGTAACGAAAGCAAAGCAACCCGACGGAACAACTATAGATATCAGGCTTATGGGCGACGAATTTTACAGTTGGAATGAAGATGTTGACGGATACACAATAATAAAAGATACACAAACAAAGTTTTGGTCTTATGCCAAACAAAATGATTTCGGAGAATTGGAACCGTCGGAACATGTTGTAGGAAAAGCAAAACCTTTAGAAAAAAATATAAAGAAAGAATTAAAAGATGAAAATAAATTTTTAGAAGCAACACAAAAAAGAATGCAACACAACGAAAAACTGACGAAATCTTTATCGTTGTATTCAAGAACGGAAACGGAAGACGATTCCGCAGAAATAAATAATAATAAAAAAGTACAAGCTGCTTATACTGCTGCTGAGGGAAAGAAAACAAATTTTGTTTTATTGATAGAATTTTCCGATTTAAAATTCAGTGACAAAGCACCGTTTAAAAATGCAAGTGAAGAAGAAATACGACAAGGTTTTGATAATTTATTTAATAAACAAGGATATACTGCCGACGGAGCAGTAGGTTCGGTAAAAGATTATTTTACTGAAATTTCGTATGGTAAAATGGAATATGAATCCGTTATTTCACCTATAGTATCAATAAATTCAAGTTATCTTGAATATGCTTGGGGCGAAAATTCAAGCCATTCCGAAAGAGCAGTTTCAAATTTTAAAAAAGCTATCGTTTATGCTTTAAAAGAACTGGATAATCAGGGATATGATTTTAAGGCTTTATGGCCAAATTCAAATGTACCGGAAGGATTTACCGTTATTCATGCGGGCGGCGGAGCGGAAAGCGATTATCGTAATTATAATTTTTTATGGTCACATAAATCTGAAATAGATGCAACAAGAATAGACGGTATTACATTTACGAATTATCATACGGAACCTGCGGGCAGAGGATATAACGGTGACGGAGGCCTTGTAAGAATAGGTGTTATTTGTCACGAATCTTTACATTTCTTCGGTCTTCCGGATTTGTATGATACATACGGCAGAACAAGCGGACTTGGCAATTTTTGTATTATGGCGGCCGGAGAATGGAACGGAAATGACGGAAACAGGCCTGCTCATCCAAGTGCTTGGTGTAAATATAAATTAGGTTTGATTAATTGTCAAACTGCTGTTGAAGGTTCGAATAGTATAGGAGAGTCTGCTACGGAAGAAGATGCTTTTTATATATTTAAACCTTCAAACTTTAACAGAAATGAATATTTTATTATGGAGAACAGACAATCGGTAGGCTTTGACAAAAGTATACCGGGCAGTAAAAGAGGAATTTTGATTTATCATGTAGATGAAAGAAAAAGCGGTAACGATTTAATTGTTAATAATCATTATTTGGTTGCTTTAGAAGAAGCCGGAGCAAGAACTTCAAATTGGAAATTGTTCCCGCTGATTAGTCAAAGCGGTCGGACCGGCTCAGATTCGGATTATTTCAGAAGCGGTACAATATCGTATTTTAACGATTCTTGTTCTTCAAGCCCAAACAGTAAAAGTTATTCCGGATCTTCTTCAGGTATAAAAATATCGGAAATTTCTTCAAGTTCTTCAATGATGAGTTTTACATGCGGCAAAGAAGAAATTATTATTGAAGATTTGTCCGGAATAGTTTGTTATCCGAATCCTGCAAGAGACGGATATATTAATATAACAAATCTTCCTACGGACTTAAGAGATTTCAGCCTTGAAATTTTTACTTTAACATCTAAATTGGTGAAATCTTTTTCGGAAGACGACACGGAATATGACGGTAAAGGTATAAGAACGGTAAGATGGGATTGTAAGAACGATTCAGGTGAAGATGTTGCTCCCGGGGTTTATATTGTTCTGATAAAAAATGATTCCAGAGTTAAAAAGTGTAAAGTTGCCGTTATAAGATAGAACGGCAATATATAATTTGGAATGTGTAATTTGTATTTAAAGGATGTTCTTGTATTTTAAGAACATCTTTTTTTCTATCGTATAAACTTCGTAGCGAAGAGCTTTATATTTTAAAGCTGTGTTAAAATCTATAATTTTTGAATATTCTTCCAATACCCTTAAAGATTCCTGGGCTCTTTTGAAGTTTGCTGTTACGATATTTTTTAAATTTTGTCTTGATTGCTCTTTTGCTTTTCTTCCGGAATCTTTTACACTGTCTCTTGCATTAAGCATTTGTTCATATTGGTCTGCTAAATATTTTGATGATAAATGTCTTACTTTTCTTATTTTTTTGTATAAAATATCATCGCAAAAAACAAATCTGCAAGTATCTTCAACTACCCGCAGACCTTCTTTACATCTGTTTAAATTGGTATCTAAAATTCTTATAAATCTCTTTTCCACTAAAATACTCCGCTTTTTCTATGCACCTATCTTGCTGTCCCTCCATACCTCTTAACAATAAGTTTTATTAAATTTGTAGTCGATTTTCCTTTAACAAGCGGATACCTGTAAACTTTTTTTACAAATTCTCTGCCGATGATATCCTGTATTTTATAATCTCCGCCTTTAACAAGAATATCCGGTTTTAATTTACTTAATAACTCGTAAGGAGTTTGTTCTCCGAACACCACAACATAATCTATACAACTTAATGCCGCTAACAGTTTTGTTCTGTCTGTTTGAGGAACCAACGGTCTTTTGGGACCTTTAAGACCTGCTAAAGATTTATCCGAATTTATGGCAACTATTAAAATATCGCCCAAACTTTTTGCTTTTTGAAATAAGCTTACATGTCCTATATGCAACAAATCAAAACAACCGTTGGTAAAAACAATTTTCTTGTTTTCTTTCCTGAGTTGTTTAACGATTTCTATTATTTCTTTTCTGGAACAGATCTTCTTATTAAGCAAAGATTTTTTCCTCTACCAATTTTGCAAGTATGTGTAAAAGCAATATGTGACATTCCTGTATTCTTCCCGTAACCTTTGAAGGAGCTCTGTAACACATATCGGACAAAAGTTTTAATTGTCCGCCGTCTTCACCGGTTAAACCTATAACAAAAATTCCCATCTCTTTAGCTTTTTCAACTGCTTTTATAACATTTTCTGAATTCCCTGATGTCGTTATCGCAATTACAATATCACCTTTGTTTGCAAAAGCTTCTATTTGTCTTGAAAATACATATTCGTAACCGAAATCGTTACCTATTGCGGTAAGAGATGATATATTTTCGGTTAATGCTATTGCAGGTAAAGCATTTCTGTTTTTTTCAAATCTGCAAACGAGTTCCGCCGCAAAATGCAATGCATCGCAAGCCGAACCGCCGTTTCCGAAAATTATTGCTTTTTTACCGTTCTGATAAGCTTCATTTATTTTGTTTGCTATTGATTGTATATATACTAATTGACCTTCATCCAACATTTTTTTCTTTGCATCAATACTTTCTTGAATTAAGGATACTATTGTGTCTTTCATTTTGCCTCCGTTTTAGAAGATTAGATGATTGGAAAATTTTTTCTTCTCTTCTTCTAATTTTCCATGCTTCTATTTATTGAATACATACTTAGGTAAAAAGTCCGTACAAATATTTCCTTCATGAAAATATTCGTTTGCCATAATAGTAGCATGCAAAGATGCCGTATTTTTTATACCTTCAATAATTACTTCTTTTAATGCTCTGGACATTTTGGATATAGTTTCTTCTCTTGTGGGAGAATAAGCTATAATTTTTGCAATAAGACTGTCGTAAAAAGGCGGTATTGTATAACCGGAATATACATGAGTATCAACTCTGATTCCCGGTCCGCCGGGCAAATAAAGTTTTCCGATTTTTCCCGGAGAAGGAATAAAATCTTTATCCGGATCTTCGGCATTTATTCTGCACTCTATTGCATGATTTTTTATTTTTATCGAATTTGAATCGAAAGATAATCTTTCACCTGCGGCAAGTTTAATTTGTTCTTTTACCAAATCTATACCTGTAACAATTTCCGTTACCGGATGTTCCACCTGTATTCTTGTATTCATTTCCATAAAATAAAAATCCATGTTTTTATCTACAAGAAATTCCACCGTTCCAACGGTTATATAACCTACGGCTTCCGCTGCGCTTTGAGCGGCTTTTCCCATTTTCTTTCTTAACGATTCGGATATGAAAGGAGAAGGACTTTCTTCAACCAATTTTTGGTGTCTTCTCTGTATTGAACAATCTCTTTCCGGAAGATATACCACTTTACCTTTTGCATCACCTAATATCTGGAATTCTATATGGTGAGGTTGTTCGATATATTTTTCCATGTAAACGTCCGGATTTCCGAAATTTGCTTTTGCTTCGGTTTGTGCCATAATAATGGAATTTTTGAGAGCTTCTTGGCTTACAACAACTCTCATACCTTTTCCGCCGCCGCCGGCGGTAGCTTTTATTATTACAGGATAACCTATTTTTTCAGCAATTTTATATATGTTCGGGTCATCTGCCGAAACAGGACCGTCCGAGCCCGGAACTACCGGAACTTTTGATTTTATCATTAATTGTCTTGCAGCAATTTTATCGCCCATTTTTTCAATGGAGCTTCTTTTAGGACCTATAAAAGTTATACCGCAACTTTCGCAAACTTCCGCAAAATATGTGTTTTCGGCCAAAAAGCCGTATCCGGGATGAATAGCATCTGCTCCGGTAATTTCCGCAGCCGAAATTATGCTCGGAATATTCAAATAACTTTCACTTGCGGATGCAGGACCTACACATACGGATTCGTCTGCCATAGTTACATGCATGGACTCTTTATCAGCTTCGGAATGAATAGCAACGGTTTTTATACCGAGTTCTTTGGCAGCTCTTATAACTCTGCAAGCTATTTCTCCTCTGTTGGCAATCAATATTTTTTTAAACATTTTATATTTCTCCCAATAACAGTTATTCGGCAGCAGTATCTACCAAAAATAGTTCTTGTCCGTATTCAACGGATTGACCGTTTGATACCAAGGTTTTGATAACTTTTCCTTTGGCGGTAGACATAACATCTTTTATTATTTTCATTGCTTCTATTGCACCTATCTTTTGCCCTATTTCAACATAACTTCCTTCGGAAATATAAGGCGGTTTATCATGAGAAGGAGCATTGTAAAAAGTGCCTACCATCTTTGATTTTATTGGAATTACCGTGTTATTTTTCTGAATATTTTCCTGTTTTTTAGGAATTTCTATTTTCGGAGTAACTTCACTTTTTTTTATATAAACGGAAGTGTCTCCGGATTCGTATTCCATCTCTTCAATATCAGTTTCTCTTATTGATTCTAAAAATTTTTTTATTTCAGTAGTATTCATAATACCTCAAGATACAAAATTATTGTGAAATTCTTTCTACATATTCTCCGGTTCTTGTATCAACTTTTATTCTGTCTCCTTCTTTAATGAATAAAGGAACTTTTATTTCCGCACCTGTTTCTATTTTTGCAAATTTTGTTAAATTTGTTACGGAATCACCTTTTATTCCCGGTTCTGCTTCAATAATTGTCATTTCAACTATTAAAGGCATATCTATACCGATTAATTCTTCTTCCAAATATATTGCATCTATTTCCTGATTTTCTTTTAAATACTTTTCTTTACCGTCGAGCTTTTCTATTGGAACTTCAATTTGTTCGTAAGTGTTCATATCCATAAAATTGTATTTGTCGCCGTCGGCATACAAAAATTGTTTTTTGTGTCTTGTTACAGACAATTCTTCGAACTTTTCACCGGATTTAAATGTTCTGTCTATAGTGCCGCCTTTTTTTACATGTCTTAATTTAACTCTCATAACGGCACCGCCTTTACCGGGTTTGTGGTTTTGGAACCATGTTATTTGGTAAGGCTCATTATCAACTAAAATTACCATTCCGTTTCTGAAATCTGCTGTGGAAATCATTTCTTTTCTCCTATTACATATTAAAAATACATTTAGAATATATCAAGTAATTTTATCTAAAAAGAAGATAGGTTGTCAAATAAACTTCCATTCATTTAATATTACAATCATTTATTCTTTTAATTTAGTATTCTGCAGATGTTAAAACTTTATACCCGTTTTTTGTAACAAGAACGGTATCTTCTATTCTGACACCGAACTTTTTTTCAAGATATATCCCGGGCTCTATTGTTATTACCATACCTTCTTTCAAAATTTCGTTTGACTTTGAACCTATTACAGGCGCTTCATGTATATCCAAACCGACACCGTGTCCCGTTGTATGTATAAAATTTTTTTCGTACCCTTCCTGTTTTATTTTGTTTCTTGCCGATAAATCTATATCGCTTGTTTTCATATTTTGATTTACTTTTATAAGAGCTTCGTCATGTGCCTGTTTAACAATATTCCAAATTTTTACTTGTTGTTTGCTTTCTTTTCCTACAAAAAAAGTTCTTGTAAGGTCCGAACAATATCCTTTATAAACACATCCCATATCTATCAAAACTATATCGTTTTTCCGTATTTTTCTGTTTCCGCTTATATGGTGCGGATTTGCAGAATTCGGTCCTGAGGCAACTATTGTTTTAAAGCTTTGCACTACATGATTTTTTGCAAATTCTTCCTCTATTTTGAAATGGATATCAAGTTCCGTCATTCCCGGTACAACTTTTTTCTTTACTGTTTCAAAAACTTTCGAAACTATATCACACGCTTTTTTTATATTTTTTATTTCTTCTTTGTTTTTTATTGTTCGTTGTTCGATAATTGAATTTTTGTCGGGATATACCGATATTTTATGTTCTTTAAGTTTTATGTTTAACAAGTTAAATAAAGTGTAACTTATATTTGTTGTGTCTATACGTAAATTTGTTATTTTGTATTTTTTGCAAATTTCAATAAGTTCATCACTGAAAGACTTTTTAATAACAAAAATTTCTGCATTATTTTTAAAATGGTTTTTCACTTGCCCGAAAATCATTTGAGAGGTTATAACAATATACTTATTATTGTGTATTAATAACCAAAACCCTTCAAAGGTTGCTTTTGTTAAATAAAAAATATTTTTACTGTCTGTTAACAACAAATCGGTAAATTTCATAATACTCTCCCAAAAAACTTACTAAAAATTATACTATATTTGAATATTATTTTGTAATAAAAACTCTTTAAAAAAAAGTAAGTATATTGTATAATTATAATATATTTTTAAGTTTATCGGGCTGGTTAAAATAATGATTAAAATCTTAGTTTGCGATGATGAAATTTTTGCAAGAGATGCAATGGCAAGAATTATCAAAAGAAAAGGTTTTGATGTTGTTGTTGCTTCTAACGGGGAAGAGTGTATAGAATTGTTCAAAAAAGAGAACCCCGAAGTCGTTTTTTTGGATGTTATGTTACCGGATTTAGACGGAGACCATATTCACAGATACTTAAAAGAGTTAAAAAAAGATGTAAATGTATACTATATTACCGGTTCGGCTACTGTTTTTACGAAGGAAAACGCCGAAAAAGAAGGAGCTAAAGGATATCTTCAAAAACCGGTGGATATGGATATTTTGTTTGAAACTTTAGATTCTATAAAAAAAGATTTTGGAGAACAAAATTGAAAAAAACACTGTCAGTTTTATTAACATTATGTCTGTTCGTTAATGTTTCTTTTGCTTTTGATCCTTATGCGGACGAAGAAGTAGAAAAAAAGTCTTATAAAAAATTGTATTACGGTATAGCTCTTACATTGCTGGGCGGATTTCTTGCTTACGATGGTTTTTCGGAGGAAGAAGTGGATGTTTCCAAACCGAGAGTAGATTATCTTACCGTATCTCATTCCGAATGGATACTGCATCCCGGTGGTGATGATACCAAATATCAAATAAGGTCAGGGATATCTCTTAATAATGATTCGAATCAAGCGGCAGATTCAAACAGTGAACAGAATAATGATCCGAATCAGGGAGCAGATTCAAACAGTGAACAGGGGGATATAAAAGATTATACCATATATGAAATACCAAAAGAAGGATATAATCCAGAAGCAGAAGAATATGATCCAACAAATTTTGATCGTTATTCTGTGGAACCGAACATCCTATATAATACCGGGAATGTAGATTTGAGAGATATTACTATAGAAGTCAGGTATAAGTATGTTGAATCCGGTACTTATATTGGACCGGAAGGGGCACCTATGACAGCTGAAGGATATTATATTGATGTAGATACCGGGGAGCGAAAACTTGCAGATAATCAAGGTTTCCATACAGCAGAAACAAACAAATCTCAAAGCACTGATACGGAAACAGTTGAAACTGCAGTATATAAAGATATACCATCGTTAAAAAAAGGAGAACATATACCTTGGCAAGATATTTGGGAATATCCAACAGATCGAACATCTCAACCGGAAAAAGATAAATATAGAAAACCATATTTTTATAATAGTACGACAGGAACTTACAATTCCGGAACGGATGGTCTGCATCTAGGTAAAGATTCCGCCACATTAATGGAAGTTCGGGTAAAATTGAAAAAAAATATAAATTATACGCCGATATACGAAAAAAGACATAAAAGTGACCTTGAAGGTGTTGCCGGTATATTTGTCGGGCTTGCCGGTATATACTTTATAGTTGACCATTTCGTGGATTTACATAAGTTTAATGTTTATGCAAAAAAACATAGTTTAAATTTAAGGTTTGCAACGGTTTCAAACGGATATAAGTTAATGTTGCAAAAGAGAATATAATTTAAAGAAGATAATCGTAAGGAAATATAATGAAAAAAATATTTGTAATTGTTGCGGGGTTAGTTCTTTTTTGTTCACTCTCTTTTGCCGTTCCGTCCCAACCCACAGATAAATCTTCTTTTAGTAACACAAACCCTTATGGATCAATGCCTCAACCGACTTTTATTACTTCAAACATCAAAAAACCGTATCCGACAAATAAATTTTTTAATTCGGTGATTTCTAATCCGGAAAACAATAATAAATATTCGGTTAATATGTACACATATCCGCAAGTTTTCAGAGCAGAAGCGACAGGACTTTTGATGGAGTTTCCGGATGTAAAACATTCATTCGTTGAGCATCCCGAAATAGGATATTCCGCGGATAGATTAACATTTAAAGATAACGATTATGAAATTGGAGCAGGAGCAGACAGTTATGCCAATGCTATAGCTGTTTCCGTTTCTACAACCGTTTCAAACGGATACACAATTACATTCCCTTCAGCAAAATTGGACGGATATTCTGATTTTGCAGCAACAATAAAATGGGAAACCGGTAATCGTTGGATTAAATCAACAATAGTTCAAGGTTCACCTTTTTCTTATTATGAATTTTGTGAAAATGTTTATCCTTCCATAGGTTTTCCTTATGAATGGGGCAACTATTGGGACGGATCTACACCGGGCTATACTCTATACAATGCAGCAACAGGAGAACAAATAGAAGAGTCAGTGTTGGAATATGAATCGGATGCGGTAATTTTGCATATTCACCTTGCAACAAAAGATCTTTACTATGGAATTTTTGTTCCGCAAGGAACAAAGTTTGTTCAAGACGAAAACAATTTAAGGGGCGGTACAAATTATTTCCCGTGGGTTAGAACAGTAATCAGTTTTTCCGGTAGCGACAGATATATGTCAATTGCGTTTCTTCCTTCCGCGAGTTTAGAAGAAGCGATTGAGGATGTAAGTACTTATTATAAATATGCTTACAACTTTGTTACCGATACAAAAGTAAATTGGGAAATATCATCTTCCGATTATTCTTCTAAAACAACTTTCAATATAACAACAACTCAAAAAAGAACCGATGTTGAAGGACAACAAGAAGGAACTTTGTTCTGTTTATATCCTCATCAATATAATAATTTATATTCGTCACCGGATCTTATAAGCGGGAAAGCTTTTAATACTTTAAGAGGTACTTTAAAACTGGCAAAAGGTTCAAGTTTTTCAACTAAAGTAGATTTTAAAGGAATAGTTCCGTTTTTTCAATATGATGTAACGGATATAGAAACGGATTTGTCCGAATATTTAACTGCCGATGCTAATTCTATATATGTAAGCAGCGTATCCGGGAATCCTTACAGGGCGGGTAAAATTGTTGCTAAACTTGCAAACTTGTTACCGGTAGCGGATAATTTAAAAGATACCAAATTAAAAAACAGTATCACAATAAAATTAAAAACTTTACTGAAAGATTGGTTAACTTATTCTACCGGAGAAGGAAGCAAATATTTTGCTTATGATACTATTTGGGGTGGGTTGGAAGGTGTAAAAGATGATGAATTTTATTCGTTTCAATATAATGATCATCATTTTCATTTTGGTTATTTTATTTATGCTTCGGCAATTCTTGCCATGTATGATACGAAATTTGCTTCGGAATATGGGCAAATGGTAAATCTCTTAATAAAAGATATCGCCAATACAAAAAGAAATGATTCTGATTTTCCGTTTATGAGACATTTTGATTTTTATGAGTCGCACAGTTGGGCAAGCGGTATGGGCGGAGGCAGCAATAACGGTATAGATCAAGAATCTTCTTCGGAAGCAATGAATGCTTGGAGTGCAATATATTTATGGGGAGTTGCTACAGAAAATAAAGAGTATGAAAATCTTGGAATATATCTGTATTCAAACGAATACGAAGCAATAAAGTATTACTATTTTGATATAGACGGAAATATTTTAACTTCAACTTATGGTCACAATTCCGTAGGCAGGTTATTCGGCGGATTTGTTTCTTATGATTTATATTTTTATCCGATGTGCTCTCAAACAATAAAAGGTATACAACTTTTACCTATGACACCGGCTATGACGTACTTAGCTTACGATAAGCAATACATAAGTGAATTTTATGATGCTACTTTAAATGAGCCCGGTGTACCGAATGAGCCAAAACTGTGGTACGATATTTGGGCAAGGCTTGTTTCTTTGTACAACCCGTCGAAAGCATTGACAAATTTTGATACATATAAACAAAATGACCCGGAAGAAGGAAGTTCAAAAAGTTTTACTTATCACTTTATAAATTTCTTTGACAAATACGGAACACCTGTATTCGACAGTTATTATGCGGACACATCAAGTTATTTAGTTTTAGATAAGAACGGGGCCAAAACTTATTGTGCATATAATCCCGGAAACAGTTCAACAAATATTAAATTTTATAATTCATCCGGAGACTTTTTAGGTTATTTGTTTGTTCCGAAAAGATCTTTTGCATTAACACAAACATTGTCAAGTTCGGAACAGAAAGAAAAAGTTTCCGTTTATCCTGTTCCGTATAAACCTAACAGCAGCGGAAGATACGGCGGAGACGGAATATATTTTGAAGGTGTAGATGAAGGAACAAATATTAAAATTTTTAATGTTGCCGGTGAAAAAGTTTTTGAAACTACTGTAGATGATTCCGATACTACTTTTATATGGAAAGCAAAAAATGAAGCAGGAAACAATATAGCTTCCGGAGTATATTTTTATTATATAAAAACTTCCGAAGGTAAAAAAGTTAAAGGAAAACTCGCCATAGAAAGGTAAAATTATGAAAAACATTATTATAAGATGGTCAATTTTTATTGTTTGTTTATTTGTTGTTTATTTTGTTATAAATGAAAAAGTTCATGCAATTGCTCAGGCTAATATACAGTCTGCAATGGTTTTGAATTTGCCGCAATATACAAAGCAGGAACTTATAGACAGTGTTCCGGCAAGAATGAAATATTTATTAACAAGAACAAAAGGCGTAAAATTCCTTATACATAAAGTAAAAAAAGGCGAAAATCTTTGGGGAATAGCCAAACAACACGGGTATTCCGTGCATACCGTAATAGGATGTAATCCTCAAATGAAAACTTATAATGTAAGTGTAAACGAAAAATTGTTGATGCCTTCGTCCGGCGGAAGTCTTCATCCGGTAAGCAAAACCGACACGTGGAAATCTATAGCTGAAAAATATAATATTGACGAATCGATATTAAAAGATACAAATTTAAATGTTCGTAATTTAACGGAAGAACCTTATGTTTTTATTCCCGGTAAAAAACCTGCCGTAGATTTGTTAAATGAATCCATGCAGGAGAAATATGCATTAAGAGATTTGTTCCGTTCACCTTTGGCGGGAAGACTTTCAAGCACTTTCGGAACAAGAAGACATCCCGTAACCGGTAAAATAAGCAGACACGGCGGAATAGATATTGCCGTTAAAACGGGTACTTTGGTAGGTGCGGCTGCCGACGGAATAGTTACCGTAGCAAGTACCGATGTGGGGCATTACGGTACGGCGGTTTTCATAGATCATCAAAACGGATACATAACTCATTACGGGCACTTATCGAAAATTCTTGTCAGGGTAGGTCAAAGAGTTAAAGCAGGGCAGATTATAGCCAAAAGCGGTGCTACGGGAAGAGCAACAGGTCCGCACTTACATTTTACCGTTAAGAAAAACGGTGTAAGTTTGGATCCTTTAAAATTTTTATGGTAATAAAGCAACAGTGTATAATAAATATAAAAAGCGGGAAGATTTTTTCTCCCCGTTTTTTTATTTTGTTAAATTTTCAAGAATTAATTTTTTTACTTGTTCTGTAACATTTCTTTTCGGAGAAGCAAAAACAGTTTTTATTATTAAATCCGAAGTTAAATCTTTTGCTTTCAAAAATTTTGTATATCTGTTACTGTTCTTTAAGTTTAGTCCGGTGATATCGGTGGAATCGGTAAATACGGCAAAAGTTTGAATAAAAGGTCTGTAAAATTCGTCTCTTATATTAAAATTATTTTCTTTTAAAATTTTTTCTATTTTTTTGCTTACTTGTTTAAATTGGTTATCCGTTTGTTCAAAAAGGTTTCTTCTTTTTTCGGATAACATTTCTTTACCGTCAATAATTATTTTTGTATCTTCGTTTGCTCCGCCTATAAGTTTAGCATTAGGAAAATATTTCGTTTCAAAAATTAAAACGGCAAAAGGTAAAGGCGGTTTTGTAAAAGCTATAATATCTATTTCCTGTCCCAACACAACGGCATTTTTTTTAGGTTCTGAAATAACTTTTGTAAACTGTGATATTTTATTAAAAATTTCCTCTTCAAATGCTCTTCCGGCACCGTTTTGAACTTGTTGTCTGTTATCAAGTATTGAACTTAAAATAGTATTTTTCGACTGCAAATCCCGGACGGTTTTGTTTAATGAGCTTTCTTGCATTTTAAGAGCTTTTTTTATTTTTATTATAAGCTCTGTTTCCGTTACAGGTTTAGACATAAAATCAAAAATCATATCTCCGGCAACTTCCGTTACCGACTCTCCGTAAGTTTTTTCCATTGCCGATAACAAAATTATTTGTAAAGAAGGTGCGGTTTGTTTTATGAAAGGCAAAATATCTATTCCCGTTTCTCCTACACCGAAATGAATATCCAAAATCAAAAGATTCAGAGTATTAGGATTGTTAAGTAAAAACTTTTTTATTTCAAGAGTTGAAGAAAATTGTTTTATTTCAACATTATCAAAATGTTTAAGAATAGTTCTTTCGAGAGCATTTCTTATGTTTGAATCGTCATCGGTTAAAGCTATGATTTTCTTCTCCATTTTATCTCCTTAAATTTTATATATAGGTATTGAAATATTTGTTCTTAATCCTTTTTCGTTGTTAATAATAACATTTGTTGCCGTTATTTTACCGTTTAATATTGATACAAAATATGCGGTGTGGATAGTTCCTTCACCCAACCTTTTCCCTTTAGAACTTTCAATTTGTTCTTTATAAAGTTTTTGCAGTTTGCCGTCTTCAACTCCTCCGGCATTATCAATAACAGATATAGTTAAATATTTTAAATCGGGGTCCAATTTTAAAGAGATGTTTAACTTTGCAACGAAATTATCATCAAGTAACAATTTTTGTAATGCGAAAATTGAGTTGTCCAAAATATTATTTATTGCAATAAACATCAGCCTGTTGATATAACAATAAAAGTTGCTTATATCTTTATCAACATTATCGAGTGTTATTTTTATATACGGAGCTAATTTTAAATTATAAAATTCCACCTGACTTTCAATTTGTTCCCATATATATATAATTGTATTTTTTGAAAGTTTTCCTGTTCCCAACTCTTCGATATGTTCCCTTGTGTTTTTTTGATTTTCCAATATTGCATCTTTATAAGGTTTTACTATTTTTTCATAAACTTCCGATAACAAATCATTAAAACCTGTTTTTGTTTTTTCAAGTTCGTTTATAAGGTCGTGTCTGCTGCTTCTTAAAAGTTCAACAGTATCTTGAGACCAATTAAGTTCCAATGCCTGAAGTTTTTGTCTTTGTGTATCAAAAGAATCGGAAATTTCCGTTATGGTTTGTTTTTTTATCAACTCGTTTTCAAGTGTTATGTCTCTTGTCATATTATTATTGTGTTTGTCAATAAGAATAAATGTCGTTATTAAGATAATCAGCCACAAAAAGTTGCTTACGTTTGCCGGTGAAACGGAATTGTTTTGGTAATATCTCACGGGAGTTATTCCGGTTAAATTTATGATAATCGATAAATATATTAAAACTATAATTGCGGATATCAAAAATAACGTTAATACAAAATTCATAATGTCGGAATCAAATTCTTTTTTATTTAAAATCGTTCTTTGCAAATAATTCAAATCAAAAGAGTTTTTCTTTACGGGAATAATTGTTTTTAAAAATAATAAGAGTATTATTATAATTAACGGAATGGAAATCATTTCCAAAAATATAAAGCCTTGAATTGAATTTACGGAAATATCGGTTATAATGTTGGTTAATATTGTGTTTGAAACAGACTTTACCGTGGACAGATATATGTATCCTGCAATAACAAAAATTATAAATTCCACAAACGAAATGTTTGACATACAAATTTTAAACCAGGAAAAATTTCTTTTTCTTATTTTTTGTTGATAATGTTGTGTAAACATTATAGTGTTATATTTTAAAATTGTTACCGATATTAACGAACCTATAAATACGGTAACTATAATGTTTGGAATCTCTATAAAAGTTTCTGCAATATAATTTGCTATTATTGCCAAAATTCCGGAATTATCTATAAGAAAAATGTTTCTGAAAAGTTCCGTAAAGTAAATGGAATAAGGTTGTTTAAAAATTGCATCGTGGAAAATTACATTTTTTATTATTGAAGACGGTATTGATATTATAAGCCCTGCGGCAATTGCGGCAAATAACATAAACTTTATAACAATAAAAAAAGTTTGCTTAAAATTGTTTTTATTTTTACTTTTTGTATTGAAAATTGTAAGATTTCCCGTTTCGGCAAGCCAACCCCACACAAGTGCCCCGGTCATATTAATAACCGCTAAATAAACAAAGTGAGGCGAAGTGATATTTGCTAAAACTATAGGTGTTGCGATTGCGGCAATCAAAGCCCATACGCTTCCCAATGTTGTTGCAACAACAAATGTTCCCACCATATCGAAAGTTAAAAATCTATAACTGTTTTCATAAACAAAACTGTGTCCGGCCCAATTTAATAATACGGCAAAACAAGTTATAAGAATATGAAACTTTTTTTTGTAAAAAGAATCATATATATCCAAAAAGATATTTTTTATATTCATACCTAATATGATAGGAATAAAAGGAAAAATTTTCAAGATACAAAAATTTGACAACTTATTAATATTGTTGTATAATACCCAAACAAGTTTTTGGCATTGGGAATGTGGTGTAGCCTGGTTTAACACACTGCCCTGTCAAGGCAGAGACCGCGGGTTCAAATCCCGTCGTTCCCGCCAAAAACTAAAATGAGAGTCCTTTCTTAATTGAACAGGGCTTCTTTTTTTTGGATAAAGTTAATGAAACAAGAACAGGTAAACAAAATAGTAAAAATACTTAATAAAGAGTACGGAGATGTTGGTATTGCTCTTAACTTTTCCAATGTGTTCGAACTTATGGTAGCAACTATACTTTCCGCACAATGTACCGATAAAAGAGTAAATATTGTTACATCTTCCCTTTTTAAAAAATATAAAACAATACAAGATTATGCTAAAGCGGACTTAAAAGAGTTTGAACAGGATATAAAGTCTACCGGTTTTTACAGGAACAAAGCTAAAAACATTATTGAAACCGCAAATATTGTTTTGAATAAGTTTAACGGAGTTGTTCCAAAAACGATGGAAGAACTTATAACACTTAAAGGTGTTGCAAGAAAGACCGCAAACATAGTTTTGGGCAGCGGGTACGGGATAACCGCAGGTATAGCCGTTGATACTCATGTTATAAGATTAACAAATCTTATAGGATTATCAAAAAATTCCGATCCTAAAAAAATTGAACAAGATTTAATGAAAATTATTCCTAAAAAAAATTGGGAAAATATTTCGTTTGTTATACAAACTTTGGGAAGAAGAGTATGTATTGCAAGAAGACCTAAATGTTATATATGTCCTATAAACAAGTTGTGTAACCATTATAAAAGTAAAAAAAATTGACTGTTTTTTAATATTTTTATATACTCTATGAGCTTATTTGACAAAAATAAAAAAAATGGTGCGATGCCCGAGTTGGTTAAGGGGACGGTCTGCAAAACCGCCTTGCATCGGTTCGAATCCGATTCGCACCTTTTTTGTTTTGCTCGGTTAGCTCAGTTGATTAGAGTGCTTCCTTGACGTGGAAGAGGTCGTAGGTTTGACTCCTACACCGAGCACCAGATTAATTTGTAACTGGTAATTTATAAATTTGTGTTTTTAGTTTCCTTTATTTTCGGTTGACCATGGGAGCGATAGAGGCAACCTCCAATAAAAAACTAAAAACAGTTGAAGTTTGCAGTTAATTATAAATTGTCGTTGTGTTGTTGTCGTTTTGTCGTTGCAGTTAATTATAAATTATACATTATAAATTATAAATTGTCGTTTCGGGGGTAATCATGGCAAATAATTTTTCGTTTGATATTGTGTCCGAGGTGAACTTTATGGAAGTTGATAATGCCATAACTCAAGCACAAAAAGAACTTTCACAAAGATACGATTTTAAAGGTTCAAAATCTTCAATAGATTATAATAAGTCAGATAAAAAAATCACTTTAATAGGCGACGATGAATTTAAATTAAAAGCTTTGATAGATATAGTTGAAGGAAAATTTGCAAAAAGAGGTGTTCCTTTAAAGTCCATGGAATTTAAAGCTAAAGAACAAGCATTTGAAGGAACAATCAGACAGGTTATAGAACTTATCAGCGGTTTGCCCGGAGACAAAGCAAAAGAATTGACAAAAATGATAAAGAACGAAAAGTTTAAAGTTAATACACAAATCGAAGGTTCTAAAATAAAGGTAACTTCACCTAAAAAAGATGAACTTCAAGCGGTAATAGCATTTTTAAAAAATGTAAAATTTTCTCTGCCGTTACAATTTACTAATTACAGATAAAACGTTTAGTTTGGCAGGTATATATATGGTAGGTACTTGCGGTCAAAAAAAAACTTTTATATAATCGGGTGGTATTATTTCGGAGAGTCAGCCTGGTGAGATGAGAAGAACGTGACACGAAGAAACAGAACAGTGTGGAGAGATGGCCGAGTGGTTGAAGGCGCAGTCCTGGAAAGACTGTTTATCGGTGACGGTAACAAGGGTTCGAATCCCTTTCTCTCCGTTGGTTTTTTGTTTAAATATAAATTTTGCTTTAATTTTTTGGAATAAAAATTTTAGAAAAAAAGTTAAAAAAAACAAAGGAGGAAGTAAATGAAGAAGTTAGTGGTAGGAAGTCTTGTTATGTTGTTGATGTTGACAATGGTTGGTTTTTCTTTTGCTCAGATAATTGAAAATGAGCCTACAAAAATGGAATGGGAGTTTACTTGGGATGATTTTGGTACTGAAGGTCCTGGAGCTTTCTTTTATGTTCAACCAAAAATTGCTGTTGCTGCATCAAGCCTTTTGGCAAATGATGTTGCCAATGTTATTTTGGACAATTCCGGAAATTACACTTTCTTTAAGAAACAGGGTTCCAGTTCTGGAGATGTAGAAGACAGAACCGGTGTAACAATGTACATAAAAGGTTTCGGTGCTATGGACAAATTTGAAATGAAAGATTATACAAAGTTCGAAAACACGAATTACGGCGGAATTATAGGTTTTGATTGGGACAGACAATATAGTGATAATTTTGATGCAACATACGGGCTTTTTGTAGCTTATGCCGAAAACGAATTGAAAGAAGAAGATTATGAGGATGATAAGATTTCTTCTAAAAACGGTTTTGCAGGTTTAAGAGGAAATTGGTATATAGGAAAATTGTTCTTCGGAGCAGTTTTGGATTACGGTTATTTGTCAAACAAAGTAGAAATCGAAGAAGTTTTTGAAGCTATTGAAGACAGTTACGATTATAATATTCACAATATAGGATTTTCTGCAAAGGCAGGTTACAATTTTGAAGTTGCAGAAAAAAGTTTTACAATTCAACCGAACGTAGTTTTCAATTCAAATTATTTATTTATTAATGAGTATGATTACATTGGTGATTTTAAAGCCAAAGCAGAAGATGTTTACAATTTTGCAGTTGCTCCGGGATTAAAGATAGCAAAAACATTGGGAAAATGCTGGATAGTTACGGCAGAAGGTAAATATGTATTTGTTTCTTCTCACGGAGATTTAAAATATGAAAGTGATTATGAGATAATAAAATTCCCCGAAACATATTACAAAGAATATGCAAGTTGCGGAATAGGAATAGAAAAGATATGGGGATACACCGTATTACATATAAAAGGACATAAAACATTCTGCGGCAGAGACGGATATATGGTAAATGCCGGAATAGAATTTAAGTTCTAATATAAAAATATAAGATTGTAAGGCGGTTGAAAGCCGCCCTACAATTATATGAAAAAGGAAATAACGGAGGAAAAATATAATGAAAAAGATGTTAGGTATGTTAATGATGATGTTGTTAGCAGTATGTGTAACAAGTTGCGGAACAAATTATGCAAGACCGGACAGATGTGTATGTGAAAGTGAGCCAGTACCGGTTGTAGCACCGGCACCGGAACCAGAACCTGAGCCGGAACCGGAACCTGAACCTGTACAAGCAGCAATACAGGAAGCATCAGATAAAAAAGAATTTACAATAGACTTGGAAAAGATAACAAAACAAAGTTTATTTGACTTTGATTCAGACAAAATAAAAGAAGAAAATTATTCAGGATTGAATATAGTAGCAAACTTCTTGAAAGAAAATCCAAATGTATCAGTAAAAGTAGAAGGACATACTGATAATATCGGATCAAAAGAATATAATCAAAACTTATCAGAAAGAAGAGCAAAAGCAGTAGCAAACTACTTGATAGAAAACGGAGCAGATGCAGGAAGAGTAACAACAGAAGGATTTGGATTCTCAAAACCTATAGCATCCAACGATACAGCAGAAGGAAGAGCACAAAACAGAAGAACAGAACTTAAATTTACAGTAAACGACTAATTGTAAATTTTAGTAAAGATAATAAAAAACGGGGAGAGATTTTCTTCCCGTTTTTTTGTGTTTGTTTATTAGACAGTTATTAAATGTTCTTTATTAAAACTACTTGATTTTTCCTTCAAAGCCGCTGTTATGTGTTGCATTTTCAATAATTACACAATTTTTTTTATCGACAATATCCAAAGTAAGTTTATAAGGGATAACCTTATCTTTTTTACCGATATAATGTGTTTGGGATATATTGGGAACTGTGTCTAAATCCAAAGAATCTTTTAGCGGGATATAATTGAAATGTTTAGTCCAGTTCGTATGATTTAAAAGTCCCGCAACAGTTATCCATTTAATAATGTTTAAGTCTTTTTTATGTTGGTTTATTATAAGTCCGCAAATTAAACCGCCGCCGGAATACCCTATTAAAATAATTTCTTTATCTTCGGCAATCTGTTTTATTGCTTGAGACATATTATCAACAATTTTTTGTGAAAATCGTCCGGTAGTCCAATCAACATTGCTGCAATTTTTATTTTTAATGTATTGACACGGTCTTGCCAAATATACTACATTTTCATAAACATCGTTAAAAGATATATTTCTTAAAAAATAGCTTTTCGGTGTAGGATCTGTTGTCGGATACCCTTTTGAAGTGTAAGCACGTCCGTCACCTTCAACATAAATTTTCACAGGCAAAGATTCATCCGTTATTTTTTGCCAGCTTGCCAAAACATAATCATCCGTTTTTATCTCTTTATAAATAAATTCCGTCGGAGGATTTGTTTTTACTGTTGAACATGAACACAATAATAATAAAGTGAAGAATAAAAAATTTTTTTTCATACTATTTTATTATTTGTTTTAATATGCTATCCGTTTCAATAAAATTTATTGCTTTGTCAAAAGAATCTTTTTCGGACAATACAGTATAATAATTTTGTTTTATTGATGGTGCAAGTTGTAAAGCTTTTATGAATTCGTTTTTATTTACGGGATCTTTTTCGATAAAATTTAAAAAACCCGTTTTAAGTAAGAAATCTTTAACTTTTTCATGTTGATTGTTTTGCAGGAAAGAACATAAATAGGTTGCTATTCCCACTTGTAATCCGTGCATTTTACTGTCAGTGAGAACATTATCGAGAGCATGCGATATTAAATGTTCGCTGCCGCTTGCCGGTCTTGAAGAACCGGCAATTTCCATTGCTATACCGCTTAACACAAGCGAGTTTACCATTCTGTATTTAAACTCGTGATCTTCAGGCTTTAGTTTATCACATAAATAAATTATGTCTAACGAGTTGTATGCCATAAGACCTGCGAAATCGTTAAAATATTCAAACCCTTTTACGAAAGATTGTTTCCAGTCCCAAAGTGCCGTAATTTTTGAAATAGTGTCTCCTATACCGGAATACAACGAAGATTCGGGAGCAGTTTCTATAACATCAATATCGGCAACTACTCCGTAAGGTATTGTGGATTTTACACTTTTTCGTTTACCTGCAACAAGCAAAGACGTATTCGGACTGCAAAAACCATCGTTTGAAACGGATGTCGGAACCGTTATATAAGGTAATTTTAATATATGTGCACAATATTTCCCGTAATCGAGAGCTTTTCCTCCGCCTATACCTAACAGCACTTTTGTTTCGGAAGGGATTTTAAATGCCGTATGAACCGCATTTTCTATGTTAATATCGGAAATTATATCTTTATGAACGATACTTATATTATACTTTTCGAGACCGGGATACAGTTTATCCGCGACAAGACCTTCTATACCGTCACTGAAAAAAAGTGCGATTTTAGTATAGTTCCTGTCTATAAGATATTTACCTATTTTTGCGATTTTACCGCTGCCTATTTTCAGTAATGAGGGAATATTTATTTCGTTGTTATACATTTGTTCTCCTGATATAATTTAATATATCACTAAAATTATCAAAAAGTTGAGTTTTAATACCATGTTGTTTGCAAAGTTCCAAAAGCATATCTTTTGCAAAAACAACATCGGCAATCTGTGCCGATTTAAAATCAGGTTTACCGTCACCCGCATATATAGTAAAAAAACCGTCATCTTTCAATTTTTGGACTATTGCTTGTTTGGATACTCCCGTATTTGAATTATAATAAGGTGAAGTTTTTGCCGGAGCAATAAGTTTCATTCCTTCTTCTTGAGAATAAACGGCATCATTTGAAATTAAAATAATATTATATTTTAACAATTCATCGGAAATTCTTTTTTTTATGTAATAATTTGTTCCCGCACTGCAAATATAAAAAGGAATATTTTTTTCCATGCAATATTGTGCAGCATCATAAAAATAAGGATCTATTTCTATTGTGGAAATAAATTTGTCCAACTCATTTTGAGTTAAATGTATTTGAGAAAAAATTCCCGTCAAAGCATCTATATGTTTTATTTTCCCGTTAAGATAATCGTTCCAGGGTGCAAGAGCATCTTTTTTATCTTTTAAAAGGTTATCTATTACCATATAGAAAAAATCTTTTTTTGAAATTGTTCCGTCAAAATCGCTTATTAAAACAATTTTCTTTTTCATAATAAACTATTATATAAAATTTAGATAAAAATTCAGCCTTTTTTTTCTTGATTTGTGTTCGGGTATTTTTATAAAATTATAAGACTGTTATATTTTAAAATTTTGGATTAGAATTATATGAAAAATTTAATAAAAGTATTTTTTAATAAAGGATATTTTGCTTTTTGTATATCTCAGTTTTTGGGCGTTTTTAATGACCACTTTTTTAGAATAGCTTTAGCTACATATATAATGTTGGGACCAACATCTTTATCAACCGGAGCAAAATACTTTTTTGCTTCTTTTTTGATAGCTGTATTTATGGTTCCGTCTCTTCTTTTTTCGGCAACGGCCGGTGAAATTGCAGACAGATACAGAAAAGATATTGTTATAAGAATAGTTAAGTTGGCTCAGTTGTTGTTAGCTTTTATAGGAATAGCAGGTTTTTTGGTTCACAGCGTTACGGTACTTTTAATAGTTCTTTTCATCTCGGGAATACTGTCAGCATTTTTTTCTCCGGTAAAATATAGTGCCGTTCCGGAACTGTTGGAACATGAACAACTTGTTGCCGGCAACTCCATTGTTCAAGCGGGAACATACATTTCCATGCTTTTAGGAAACATTTGCGGTATTTTGGTATATTCCATAGATAAAAGTTGGTTGTTTCTTATATATTTGACTGTTGCGGTTATAGGATTGACAGCGGCACTGTTTATACCGGAACTAAAAACAAACACACAAAAGTTCGATATATCAAAAAATTTTATCAAAACAACATTTAAGAATATGTCATATTTAAAATACACAAAAGATATTTATATGTGTATTTTGGGAATATCGTGGTTTTGGTTTGTAGGCGTGGTTTTGGTTTATCAAATACCGAATTTTGCCGAAATCGTTTTAAAAGGTCAACAGGATTTATATATTTTCTTGGCGCTTCTTCTTACTTCCGGAGTTTTTGTCGGAGCATTACTTTCTTGTCTTTTGTTAAAGAAAGAAATATCAATAAAATATGTTCCTATTTCCGTAGTTCTTATGACTGTTTTTATTGTGGATTTGTCGTTTAGCGCAAACTATGCACATGTTGCACTTACAACAAATATAGCTTTATCCGATTTCCTTTCGACTTTGTCGGGTATAAGAATAATAATAGATGTTTTTGCATATTCGTTGTTTGCAGGTCTTTATATTGTTCCTTTAATAACCATGTTACAGGTTTTGGCTAACAGAAAAATAAGAGCAAGAGTTTTTGCTACAAATGCCGTTGTTAATGTTTTGTTTATGATAGCAGGTTGTTCGGTTTGTTTTATATTTATAAAAATGGGACTTGCTTTTCCTGCAGTGTTAACATTAATAGCTTTGTTTAATGTGGTTGCTGCAATATATATTTGCACAATTTTACCTGCACACTTGTTAAGAATAATAGTCAAAAGAATTATAGATATTTTATACAAAATAGAAGTTGTAGGAATTGAAAATTTTGAAAAATGTAAAGGCGGAACTTTAATTATTGCAAACCATACTTCGTTAATAGACGGTATAATTCTTTCCGTTACATTCGGGGAAAAACTTTCTTTTGCAATAAACAGTGATGTTATAAACAAGTTTTGGATGAAACCGCTGCTGAAAATAATAAAATATTTCCCTGTAGATAATACCAATGTTATGGTCGTTAAATCGATAATTGACGAGATAAAAAAAGGCGGAATGGTTGTAATATTTCCGGAAGGAAGAATTACTACTACCGGCGGACTCATGAAAGTTTATCCGGGACCTGCCGTTATCGCAGATAAAAGCGATGCCGATATTTTGCCTATATGTATTGAAGGAATACAATATTCCGATTTTTCATATTTCGGAGCAAAATCTAAAATTAAAAGACAAAGAAAAATTAAACTTACTATTTTACCTCCGAGAAAACTTAATGTAAATCAATCCCTGTCGGATTCTAGAAGAAGAAACATTGCAATTACAAAACTTTATGATATTATGTGCGAAATGAAATTTGCGAGTAATTTTTCCGACAAAACTTTGTTTGAGTCTTTAATTGACAGTTTATCCTTGGTCGGAAGAAGAAAAAAAATATTGGAAGATATTAACAGACAACCGATAAACCTCGGCGATTTCTTAGGCGCCGTTTTTGCTTTTACACATAAAATAAGCAAGCAAACGGAAAATAAAGAGTATGTCGGAATTATTGCGGCAAATACTAAAACAATGATAGAAATATTTTTTGCATTGTCTGCTTTAAACAGAATTCCGGCAATGATAAATTTTACCGACAGTATTGAAAATATACTTTACAATTTAAAAAATGTAGGCATAACAAAAGTTTATACATCCAAGCGGTTTATAAAGGCTTCAAATTTAAACAATTTGACGGAAGCTTTAAAAGAAAACGGAATAAAAGTTATTTATGCTGAAGATATTAAGGACAGTTTTACGATGTTTAATAAAATGTCCGCATATCTAAAATCTCATTTCCCCAGAATATACTATAAAAATATATGTTCCACATTTGATGTGTTTGCGCCGGCAGTTATACTTTTTACATCCGCATTTAAAGGCAAAAGTAAAGCGGTTGTATTATCACATAAAAACATACAAGCTTCAAGAGCACAACTTTCAAGTGTTATGGATTTCGGTATTTTAGACAGTTTCTTTAATGCAATGCCGATATTTTCTTCTTTGGGACTTGTTGCCGGAACACTTTTACCGTTACTTAGAGGAATAAAGGTATTTGAATATCATTCGCCGTTACATTATAAAATGGTATCGGAGCTTGTATATGATACCGATTCTACGGTTTTGTTGGGAACGGACACTTTTCTCAGCGGTTATGCCAAAAATGCTCATCCGTACGATTTTTATGCAATAAGGTATGTTATCGCGGGAATAGAAAAACTTAAAGAAGAAACAATACAAATTTGGGAAGATAATTTCGGTAAAAGAATTTTTGAAGCTTACGGGACAACCGAAACAGCTTCAACGATATCCATAAATACTCCGATGTATTTTAAAGAGTACAGCGTGGGAAGACTATTACCTTCCGTAGAATGTAAACTGGAATCTACGACGGCTTTTGTAGGTTCAAGTCATTTGCTTGTAAAAGGGCCTAATATAGCAAATTGTTATATAGAAAATAAACAGCTTATTTCCAAAAAAGAAAACGGTGAATGGTTTGATACCGGAGATATCGTTGAAATAGACAGAGACGGATTTGTGTTTATGAAAGGTAAATCCAAAAGATTTACTAAAGTTGACGGAGAAAGTATATCTTTAACCGAACTTGAATTTAATATATCTAATATTTGGAAAGAACATAAATCTGCCGTACTTGCCGTTCAAAATAACAGAAAAAAAGAAATAGTAGTTTTTACTACCAAACAAGATGCGGATTTAGGTGATTTACAAAAATTTGCACAAGAACAAAAGATAGAAAATTTTGTTCTGCCGGATAAAATAGTCGTTGTAGAAAAAATTCCTATAATAGGAACAGGTGCTACCGATTATACAAAGTTACACGAAATATTTAAGGAACTTAACAAATGATAAATACATTAGTAAAAATTCTGTTTAATAAAAAGTTAATAATAGCTCTATCTAAATTTTTCTTAAGAGTTCAAGTAAAAGGGTTAGAGAATATAAAAGATTTGCAGGGAAAAGTTTTGTTTGTCGCAAATCATAACTCTTTTATAGATGCAATTTTGTTATGGGCATTTATTCCCGAAAAGTTATGTTTTACAATAAACCCGATAATAGCAAAAAAGTGGTATGTAAAACCTTTATTAAATATTGCTAAATTTTTTCAAATAGAGCCGAACAATCCGATGGCTGTAAAATCTATGATAAGGGAAATAAATAACGGACACAAAATAGTTATTTACCCCGAAGGTAGAGTTACATCCACCGGAAGCATGATGAAAATTTATCCGGGACCTGCAATGATTGCAGATAAAACAAATGCACAGATAGTTCCTATATATATTGATGGTACTCAATATACA
>JAEEGG010003658.1_pt1 | contig 38184 bp, 3 predicted proteins | sample 9134161 | NCBI WGS metagenome assembly JAEEGG01 (sample SAMN16246543, study PRJNA631951) | gut metagenome | biome: gut microbiome; feature: rumen; material: CR-attached | host: Bos | place: Iran: Karaj | collected 2018-10
ACCTTCTTGGTTCCTGTTCCTGTATCATCAGTCATTGTATAAGTGAAATCACCCACAGTACCGTAAGCACCACCACCATATACATTATGATATATCTGGGTAGTCTTACCTTCTGCCTGACTGATGGCCACATTGGTATTACCATAGATATGTCCGGAACGTGCGGTATTTATGTATCCGCTACCGCCACCATAGACATTACCCATCGTAGCTCCACCATAGTAGATATAGCTTACATTATTATCACCATCTGTTATGGTAGTCCTGTTAATTCCAACAGTACCGCCGCTGATGGTTACATAAGTATGACCATCCATAGCCTTACCTTCCGCTCCTGTCAACGTTTCACCTTTAACCACAGGGTCTGTCGATGCTGAAAGCACTTTCGATTCACCTACAGCAGCCATCTCACCGCCGCCATAGACACTAGCCTTCACAGTGCCATCTGTCATGGTAACTTCTGTACTACCCTTCACACGTCCAGCAATATACTTAGGATAGGTTTCATAAGCATTAGTACCCGTGCCGTGGGTAAGTTTTTCTTCAATGCTACCATAACCGCCGCCATATACACTACCGAAGGTGTAACGAGTTACCTCCGTTGTAGTGGTGTTCGGAGCTTCTCCCTCAGTGACAGTCTCTTTAATCTCCGTACCGATGGTGCCACCATTGATAATAATCTCTGTGCCTACAGTCTTGCTGTCAGCGGAAGTATGAGTACCCTGTACCATACCCATCTCACCTCCACCATAGACATTACTCTTGATAGTGCCATCAGTGATTGTCAGTTTGGTACTCTTCACATTACCCAGTTTCCACCAGTCAACAGCAGAAATCGCAGTCGTGCCGTCTAACTGATACATACGGCCCATACCGCCGGCAAAGACGTTGCCGCCCTTGGTGTGCGACAGACGGTAGAGGTTCAATTCTTTGTCGAACACGAACTCAGTATTGGGAATGTTCCTGTACTTCTTCCAGTTAGTCCAATCAGTCTCATTCCAATTAGCAACGGCTTTATCTGCAGTGATGCCAGCAGCTGTATTATCAGCTGTAGAAGGAATCACGCTCTCATAATCGTTACCGATAATACCACCATTGATGGTGATGTCGATGTGACCGCGGCCCTTTGTAAAGAATCCGCTGGTGCTATATCCTGTTTCCGTATCAGTATCTGCTCGCATCTTGCCATAGCCGTCCGTTTCGTTTTCAGCGAACAATCCATAGCCTACAGAGCCCAGACGACCACCACCGTAGACGGAACCAAGTATCTCGCCTCCATCTATCTTCATCGTCACTGCACCGGCTACATTACCAGCCGTATACGCATCGCCAGCGAATCCACGACCACCACCGAACACATTGCCATCTACGTATGAGGTTCCCCAGGTTCCAATCTTAGTAGCACGGCCTGCATAATAGTCATCATAAGCAGGTGTACCATTAAAGGCTTGGCTGCTGATGTTCATCGTCACATTACGCAGCACGTGACCATCTTCACCACCGCCAAAGGCTGAACCGTAGATCCATCCTCCAGTGATGTTGACTTCAACGTCCTGCACATTGGTCTGCTTGTTGAACAATACACGTGGGTCACCCATACCAGCACCGAAGAGATAACAGGTGACGGGGTGAGCGGCAATCTGACCCAAGGTACGCGGCACGCCAATCGTACCACCCGACATGTTGACGGTACATTTACCATCCACATTTGTCATTTCGTTACCACCATAGACATTGGTCAAGATATGACCACCCTTGATTTCCACTAAAGTGTTGCCACCTACCTCACCAGCCTTCCAATGCCATTTGCCTGCGGCATAGGGGAAATAGCCAGATCCACCACCGAAGACGTTGCCATAGAAGGTGTGGCCGTTAGTTGCTATGCGGCGACCACCTTTAGTGGAAGAGCGATCAGGATATTGGTCAACATTTCCTTCTCCTTCCTTATTAGCAAATATATCATGTGCGCTATATGGCGCTTCGTACTTCCAGCTGGCACATTCAGGCAGAGAAGAAGTATAGTTTGTCTCACCATCTTTATAGAGACGTCCTTCAGCCCACTCTGTTGGAGTATAGCGACGGTTGAGGCTGTATGGTTCTGTTAGGTACGTTCCGTCATCTTCCATCTGCACATAGCCATTACCAATCTGGCAATCGCCTTCGATGGTCACGTGCGTATCATGCTGCACAAATCCTTGCTCAGCACCGCCAAAGACATCACCCTTGACGAAGGCATGGCCACCGATTGTGACATCTGTCTGGGTGGCTAAGCCCAGCGTCTCAATAAACTTCAGGTATGCGTTTTCTTTTCCTTCACCATAGGTATCCTTACCATTGTCTTTGTTAATACTCCAAGGTGTGGCCCAAGCATTGCCGTCTTTATCGATATAAGGTGTGGCACCCTTACCGGCACCAAAGACATGGCCTGTGTTATCGGGATTATCATCATCAACAATTTTCCCCTCTCCATCAACATGGAACATCGTCATATTATTAGGACCGATTTCAGCATAGCCTCGGACGATAACAGTACAGTTACCACTGTTAGGATCCTTCAATGAAGTGGGAACTCCACCAACGACGTTATATCTGCCTACCGAAGCTATCTCACCACCGCCATATACGCTACCGGCGACTTTTGCATCACCCTGGATGGTGACTGTACTGTTGCCACGTACCAGAGCGGAGTAGCCATGTGTCGGTACGCCCTTTCCTGCACCGAATACGCTGCCGGTGATGGCAGGATATGCGTATGCTCCCGTTCCATCTCCGAGTCCGATGGTTACAGACGTATTTTTCTCCACACGACCGATCTCACCGCCGCCATAGACAGAACCTCCCACAGTGACTGTACCGTTACCGATAGTGACACTCGTACCACCATTACGGTCTATCAGACCGTCGCCGTCAACGCCCACCATGGCCGATGCACACTGGAAGGCACCTGTACCACTCTCCAAGGCCTCGCCCTTACCACCACCAAACACATTACCGGTAATCGTAGCAGCATTACGCGCGTTGATAGATTGATTTCCTGTTACCTCTTGTTCATTAGAGTCATACCAGGCCCACACGGCAGCAGTCTTGATGTCGTTAGTATTTCTGGCACCCACCAATGTGGCATTATAGGTATTGGTTTGATCTTCAGTCAGTGTTCCTGTTCCGTCAATTGCAACTGCACCTGTTAATTTCGCATTGTATGAAGCAGCATCAGCAGCAGAAATAGCATCTCCTTCGTTATAAGATGTGCTTAATGCTGTATTAACTGAAGAGGTTTGAGCAGCAGATAGTTTCGTGCCACTTGCAATAGCTCCAGTCAATTTAGCATTATATGCAGCAGCTTGAGTTGCATTGAGTGTTGTGGGGGTACTTGGTAATGCACCAGTTAATGTGGCATTATAGATATTACACTCTGCCTGGGTGTACGTCTCGGCAGCAGTCTGTTCCTTGTACGTAAACTTATTACCACTGGTATCCTCCGTTTCCCATATAGGGTTGCCATTGTTGTCCCATGTCGATATCCACCTGCCCGTACCGATTTCTATAGACGTATTGCCTTTGACATCAGCCAAGTTACCACCGCCATAGATATGACCGATCTTACCGATGGCAAGCTCGGCATCGACAGTAGCACTTGGATTATTGGTTACCTCATAAGTATAATCACCATGACCATCACTAATTTGGTGACTGCCATGAGTGTAACTCATTCCTGTCGGAGGAGTAGCAACATAATCTTTAGTCACTTTACCCTTTTGCATATTCACGTTGATATACGGACTGCCAACCACATCAGCTTTAAAACCACCACCAAAGATGGTACCAATCTTTGTGGCCGATATAATATTGATACTGGGATTGTGCTTAGGATAACCATAGAGATTATTTTCCAACAGAGCTACTTTGACCGCATCGGCATCCGTCTTATCAACGTTTGTTAAGGCTGTTTCTACGGCGGACTCATACTGTGCCTTCGTTCGAGGAGAACCATCACTGGCATAGCCATAGATAGAGTAGCCAGCCAGATAGCCACCACCATACAGTTCATCGATAACAATAGGCTTACAGCCACTCTCCTGAATATTGACAGTAATGGATCCTTTAATCTTTCCACTCGTATCGTTACCACCAAAAACCTTACCGAAATGGCCATTCGTAATGTTCAGTACCACATCACTGTTCACATCGGCATTGGTTGCACCTCCGAAATGCGTTCCCGCCCATTCGATGCAGTTCATTGATACACTGGTTTCAGCATCTACTTCAGCATCTTTTCCTGCACCGTATGTCTTATCAGTGACAACAGGACAGTCAGAAGAATTTTCATAGACCGACAATGCCAACACACTAATATTGCCTTTCGTGTTACTACCGCCATAAACGTAGTGAACACGTCCACCAACAATATCCGTCTTGGCTTTGCCCTCACCGTACATATAGTAGGCTTGCCGGTATTCCTTGTTGGTGGCGTTGCTGTTCTCGATGGCTCTGTACGGATCGGACTCAGTTCCACTTCCATAATTAGTTCCACTTGGATCTCCGGTGGCTGCATGATAATGGGTGTAGTTTTCATAACCAACGTTGGCACCAGGATTCTCATACCATACTGTATTTTCGCCTTCCTTTATTGAATAGTTGTCCTTGCCGTTTCCGCCACCGAATGCCTCGTCTATCTCGTAGGCCGCATTCACGGTGAGGTCGGTAGCAGGTACAGGAGCAGCATTACCACCACCATACACCTGTTTGATGCTAGTCCAGTTACATCCATCGATAATCACTTCCGTACGTGCCGCTGCTTTGAGAGTCGGGTTGGAAGAATGAGCATTCGTAGGATCGTATTTAGCCAGATCACCGCCACCATAGACCGCAATCACATCGTACTTCTTATCAGAAATGGCACCTCGCAGTTTATCAAATGCAGCCACTTTCTCTTTGTCTGTCCCACTGGATATCGCAGTAGCATAGCCTTCGGGAATTGAAACACTATAAGTAGTTGCAAGTCCTCTTAAATAAGTATCGTATTCATCGTTTGTTTTACTTGAGACATCCTCATACTTGGCGTATTTATCGCCGATTGTCGCTTTATCCTTATGCTGCGTAGCATGCACATGCACCTTGACGTGTCCCTTCGGTGTGCCATTCATATCGTTACAACCGAAGATGCGGCTTACGCTACAACCTGTGTCCGAACCTGTCTTGCCCTTGTTCAGTTCCACGGTGGTATTTCCGCCCACGTCAGCTGCGATAGCATTGGTACCGACAGTTCCCTTACCGCCACCGTAAGCATCCTCTGCGATGCTACCACCAGTCAGGTTAACGACGGTACTCTCCTTAACCTGGCCCATCTCGCCGCCGCCATAGACAGAACCTCTGATGGTGCCGCCTTTCACTTGCACCTCAGTCCAAATCGAGGTAGCATACTTCGTTGGATTGTACTTATCGGCAGGAGCATTACTTGCGGTACTAACACCAGTAAATAGTTTATTATCCCCAGAGAACGTGGTAGAACCAGGACCACGGCCGGCACCATATACGCTGCCACCGATACTGCCACCTTCTATCGTCACCTTATTATATGACTGAGAGCCATGCGTCTTATTTTGCTCCCTTGGGTACTGATCTATCGTATTATTGAATTCATTGAACTCTTCCGTTTTGCGAGGACCTACAGAGGCCAAAGCACCGCCACCATAGACGTTACCGGCAATGCTACCGCCTTTAACGTCAATCTGGGTCGTACAGGTGACAGAACCAGAGGAACTGTTACAATATTTGTTATCACCATCCGTGTATTTTCCGACACCCGAACCGGCACCGAACACATGACCTGCTCGGCCTAAGTCGTCGCTCGTCTGACCAGGAAGGGATCCCTTATTAATCTTCACCTCAGTACCTCTGCGCACATGACCGTCCTCACCACCACCATAGACGGAGCCATAGATAAATGGACCGGAAGCAGCAGCATAGGTTGCATAGTCTGACTCAGCACTCTCACCAGTGAAGTCGGCACGCGTCTTACCAATCTTGATTGTCGCATTGTTCACATAGCCCAAGAAGAAATCAGGCACGTACTTGTAGCGGGGAGAGAAAGTTGTGGACTTGGCTGCCTTACCACGGCTGCCGCCAAAGACAGAACCGTAGGGGATACCGTCAATAGGATCAAAGCCCGCATTAGTAGCACCTACAGTACCACCATAGATATTCACCGTAGAGAGGCCACTATTCTGGAAGTGGTATGCATAGGACCCTTCTTCTGGGTTTGCTGTCCAAATCGCATCATTGGCTGACGGCAATTCACCATAGCCGCCAGTAGAATAGTCATCCGAACCACCAGTATAGTTACCCTTACCCACAGAACCCAGGTTTCCACCACCATAGATGTACCAGCCTACACTTCCGCCATTCATGGTGACAGAGGTATTACCATAGACCTTACCGGCCGTCCAGCTATATACGTCTTCTGCTTTCGTTTTTTCATTTCCTTCGCTTTCAGTGTTCAATAGCTTAGCTTTGAATGTGCTAAGACCTTTACCGCCACCAAAGACACTGTGATCAATCGTGCCATGATGGATGGTGACACTGGCATTTTCGAGGACATGGCCGTCTTCTCCACCGCCATACACAGAAGCAGCCATGTCTGACACAGCAGGACCTATCATGGGCTTATCTCCAGAACCGCCACTTGTGCCTATCGTGACTTGGGTTTCACGGACGTTGGCGCAGAAGGCTTCTACATAGCGCTGTTTAGTGATGTCGTCTTCAGTGCCATTTGTACCATCTTTGGTACCAAATGCCACCTGACCCTGACCACCACCATAAACATATTCGCTAATGGTGCCGTTATTCACGTTTACAGTAGCTATACCACCTATGAAACCATCAAGATTGCAAGGAACATACGTAAGTTCGTACGGCCAACTGAGACCGAAGTCATAGAAAGTCTTACCGTCGGTAGTTTGACTTTCATGCTTATGAACATTTGTATAAGAATATTTCTTATTCTTAAAGGTAAACTCACCATCAGTCTTCTCTTCAACGCTATAGTCTATCACACCCACACTGGCCAACTCGCCGCCGCCATATACTCTCTTTGCGGAACCGTTGACAAACGTAACTGTGGTATTGCCACCTACACAGCCAGCCCATTGCATCGGTGTATAAGTAAAATATCTGGTATCACCACCCCAATGCACATCGATAGTGGTCGGGTGCTGATAGTCGTCACTTCCTTTACCACCGCCAAAGACATAGCCATCGATGGTAGGTTCGCCCGAAGCGGTTATTGTGCCATCCAAAGCCCTTGTACCACCTATGGTTACGAATGCATTCTCACGCACGACACCGAACTCGCCACCGCCATAGACATTACGGGTAATGTGAGTGCTACCACTGATATTGACTGTCGAGGACTTCGACTGAGCCAGCTCTGGCCATATTGGATTCAACGAACCATCGAGGAGATTAAGACGTCCCATGCTGCCGCCATAAACGTTACCACTATAATCCAGATTATAGTAACCGGCTGTCTTATCTGCTTCCGAACCAGCAACACCACCACCGATGGTGCCGCCGCTGATGTTGACCGTAATATGTCCGTGGGTCTTGCCACCGCCATCTTCCTGAAGCTGTCCATAATAATCACTTGCAGGATCAACAAAGTAGGTACCCACCGAAGCCAGACGACCCCCACCATAGATGGAGCCGAGCATGGTGCCACCGCTGATGTTCACATCTGCGTTACCGCCCACTGAACCTGCCGTCAATGCATCACCAGAGAAACCACGGCCGCCACCAAAGACGTTACCATCCACGTATGAAGTACCCCAGGTGCCAATCTTCAGACTGCTTTGGGCTTCGAATGTCTCACCCGGGTCGGTCGTATCGCCGTCGCCATTAAGGTCTATTTCTACAGTGCCGCCAATGTTGGTAACAGCATTTTCAAGCACGTGACCATCCTCACCACCACCGAACGTAGAGCCAAAGATTCGAGCAGTACCTGTGATGTTTACTTCAGTCTCTCTGACATTTGTCCAAGTGTTGAAGAGCACACGCTGGTCCCCCTTACCTGCACCGAACAGATAGCAGGTTACAGGGTGCTCGTAAATCTGTTGCAACGTTCGCGGCACACCAAGGGTACCACCCACCATATTGATGGTACACTTACCCTTGCCAGCCACAGCTGTCAGATCGCTCGTGCCCACGTCGGTCATCTCGTTACCGCCATAGACACTGGTCAGGATATGACCGCCTGTGATATTGACTACGGTATTACCACCTACGAAACCTCCCCTACGATGCCATTTGCCTGGTTTATACGGGTCCTTACCACAACCGCCGCCGAATACGTTACCATAGAAGGTGTGACCATCATCGCCAGTCGTATTGGTGTACTTATCGTAAGGTTGATATTTTTTGTCACCAGTAGCCTTACCATAGTCCCAGCTAGCACACTCAGAGTAGCTTGCAGGGGTTTCATCAGCCCAGGCAAAGCGAGCGTTCTTACCCGTACCGCTTCCATTACCGATCTGGCTATCACCAGCGATATTTACTATCGTACCAGCGAAGACAGAACCATTCTCGCTACCACCATAGACAGAACCCTTGACAAAGGCATTCCCGCCAATGGTAACAATGGTATTGTTGGTGATACCCAAGGTTTCAACGTATTTTATGTATGCTTCTTCCTTTGCATCACCTGCATAACTCTCCCAAGTATAGCCAGAAGCTCCCATGTAATAACGTCCAGGACCCTCTGTACCAACATCCTCGTATGGCAGGATACCCCTACCTGCGCCAAAGACATTGCCATCGAAAGTAGGCATTGTCATGTCGTTTGGACCAATTTCGGCATTACCTTGTATGATGACAGTACTTTGTCCACCGCTCTTCAATCCATAAGGCATACCTATTTCCACTTCATGTTCCGTTGCTTCTTCTGTCGTCGTAGCAATCCAATAACGGCCCAACGATGCCATCTTACCGGCACCATAAACGCTATGTCCGACTTTGGCATCTTGCTGTATAGTGACCGAACTGTTACCACGAGCCAAGCCTGAGTATCCGTGTGTGCCTACGCCTTGACCTGCGCCAAATACGTAGCCATTGATAACGGGTGAACTGGTGCCAGTTCCACCTTGGGGAGCCAGTCCTATCGTTACCGCCGTATTCTTTTCCACGCGGCCTACTTTACCGCCGCCATAGACATCACCTCCCACAGTACCATTACCCACAGTACCATTGCCAATACGGACATTTGTATTGCCAACTACCATAGCCTTCTCGCACTTGAACGAGTTGGCAGCACCATTACCACCTCCGAATACATCTCCTGCTATGGTAACATCGTTTACGCCAAAGGCTACGGCTTCGTAGACTCCAGAGCCGGGGCTAGTCTCCTTGGCGCAGATGTTCACATAGGTATCATGATACTTACTATTCGGATCATTTTCCTTAGTGTCATCATCCAAATAACCGACATTAGCCAAATTACCACCGCCATATACGCTACCTGTGATATGGGCACCAAGAACATCATTCTTATCTTCGTAGGAAACGGTACGGGCAACTTGTTGGCCTGCTACCTCATCATATTGTAAAATGCCTCCATTATACACAAGGTTGTCATGTGCATCTATAAATTCGCCACTACCATTTCTGCGTAGAATTTTAACCGATTTTTCTGTTCCAATATTGACAATCGCATCGCCAATGACGTTACCTTCGTTACCTCCACCAAAGACATTGCCAATAGTTCCGATAGCATCGTCTATATATGTTTTACCCTCTGTTACATGTACATTGGGGATGACATCTCCGGTATAGCTGGCAGGACGTGACAGTTCTGTACCTGCCATAGAACCCTTACGCATATTTATATTGACGGTGGTGTTGCCCTTCACGTCGGCCTTCAATCCTCCACCATAGACATTGTCAATACGGGTGGCCGATTTGATATTCACCGTAATATTGCGTTTATTGGAGTCATCCTCATATTCGGTACCGTCTTTTTTCTTACCAGGGTATGGTGCCTCATTACCACCACCAATCAGGTTATGAATGACAATGGGTTTACAAGCATCAGTCTCTTCAATATTGACGGTAATCTTGCCTCCGATACTTCCTCGTGCATCATTACCACCAAAGACGTTTGTATAGAAGCCGCTGGTAATAGTTAGGGTGACATTGCCCGTGATATGGGCATTATATGAACCGCCATGAACGAACTGGACGGCATCTGCCGAACCACAACCAGACAGAATCATATTCACATCTCCTGCGACATCGGCCTCATTGCCTGCTCCAAATACTCGGGTCAGCGTCAGTCCACATTCGCCACCAGTACCAGATGTGTCAATGGTCGGACTACCGAGGATATCACCTTTTGCATCACTACCACCAAAGACCTGACCGATTCTTCCACCCTTAGCAGAAATACTCACGTTGCCAGTAACCATAGCACCGGAATTGGCAACCCATGTGCCAGCACTGTTCCTAACAGGCTTACTACCGTTACCTCCACCGAATGCATAACCCACGTCAAAACATCCATAAATAGTGACATTGGTTGAAGGAACAGATGCGGAGTTGCCACCACCGTAGACATATTCAATAGATGTTTCTTCACAGTTGCGGACAATTACTTTCGTTTCCATGCCTGTAGCAGGCAAATAATTTGCCAGGTTTCCACCACCATAAACGCCTTGTATTTCATAATCACCGAAGACGTGAGCTTTACCATCTATACGTTTAGTAGCGAATACTTCCACAGTAACATTGCCCTTTGGCGAACCATTGAAATTATTGGCACCAAAGATGTTGCCAGTTATAGGAACAGACGCATAATTATTACCTGCAACGGTGATGTTTTGCGCTATTTTTCGAGTGAAGGTTGCACCAGTTCCGCCGTAAGTAGTTTTATCCGCAGGCTTATTAACATTAATGGTAACATCACCATAGACATACACCGGCGTCTCATCATTACCCAGACCACCACCAAAGACATTACCGATCTTGCCACCAACCAGCGTAATCGAGGTTGTATTGCTGTCATGACTCTTGCCTGTAGCCCAAGCCGTATCAAAACGCCTATAATATTCGGCACCGTCCTCAGCCGTGGCATCGGCTCCTTGCAGGATGTAATTACCACCTACCTTCTTATAGAGCCCTGTAACCACACTAACACCAGTAGTCAACGTAGCTGTAATCTTCTCGTATGTCGTGGCCAGATTGGCCTCATTCCAGTTCTCTGTGTTCGTATTGGCCAAAGCACCACCACCATAGACATTATTGGTAATAGTTCCACCTGCCACCACGACACTTACATTGCCAGTGACATCTGCCTGGCTACCACCGCCATAGACATCATTGGCAATCACAGACGTGCCAGAGATGGTGACAGAGGTATTACCCGTCACAATGGCCATTGAACCAAGACCACCACCATAGACATTGTTGATAGTACCACCAGACACTGTGACCGTCGGGGTACCAGTGTAGGCAGCGAGGTTACCGCCGCCATAAACGTTGTTGATGGCATTGCCAGATTCCATTGCTGAAGTGCCACTGACAGTCACGGCCACCGTGCTCTTCGGCGCACCATTGAGATTGTTACAACCAAAGACATTCGCTGCTTTACCATTAGAAACAGTCACTGTAACAGGACCGTTCACATCAGCCTCAACAGCAGAAACTGCACCAGAAGCAGGAGTCTTAGTCTTTTGTTCAGTCGTTAATGCCGCAAATTCTTCTGCTGTCAATGATGTTCCCTTAGCAGCATTATACTCGGCTACATCAGCATAAAGAACTGCTGCAACAGCGTCTGAGGCCAGTTGACCCAGGCCACCGCCATAGAGGTTGCCTTCAATGGTAGTACCACTCAGGGTTACACTGGTGGTATAACCCGGATGCTCTGTAGCGTCATACGACGTATTGGTCTGGGCCAGCGCACCGCCGCCATAGACATCGTGCTTCACAGTACCACCCGTCAGATTGACAGTCACCTTGCCATTGACGACGCCGGCCTTGCCTCCGCCATAGACACTGCCCAAAACGGTACCCTTCGTGATGGTCACAGAAGAATTCGTGACAGAGGAGTAGTCGTTAGGGGCATCTCCATCTGGGATTTTTCCTGTCAGATTAAGCTCACCACGGGCTGCGCCATAGACATTACCACCATCATTGTCGCCATCGACTCCGATAGTACCATCGGTATTAATAGTCACAGAGGTGCTGCCCAGGACCTTACCCATAGAACCGGCACCATAGATATTGTTAGCCACATTACCTCCATTGATGAACACTTTGGCATCGCCCTGGACGATACCGGCAATGGGATTGTATTTGTCACCCTCACCATCATGCTTAGTATGAGTTCCTGTGATTAAGGATTCACTGGAATAATACAAATCCGTACCACAACCACCGCCATAGACATTACCGCGATAAGCATAGTATTGGGAAGGATTACCGATGGTGCCGCTATACATCGTCACAGAGGCATCATGGTAGGTGTGTCCATTCTCACCGCTACCATAAAGGGACCCATGGATTTGGGGACCGGTAGCAGCACCGTCCGTACCTATTGTGACCTCAGTGTCATAAACCCATGCCAATTTATCGTGAATAGCACCTGGAACATCAATATCACCTCGTGACGAGCCGAATACCATACCATTATTGTGGCCGTCAGTACCGATGGTACCGCCAGTGATGTTAATTATGGCCTTACCTGTGTTTGCTGTATTAAGGCCGCTTGGCAAGCCTGTTGTTCCATCATAGGTATAGTCACCTACTGAACCCATTGCGCCACCACCATATACATTATGGTAGATGGTGGGTGTACTCAGAACATCACCTTCAGCCTTGCCAGCATCTGGATGTGCCTTCACCCAAGCTGCATCAGCCACCCTGTTCTGAATGGTGATGTTGGTATTACCCTTAACAAGTCCGAACTTTACATCTGCGTCAGCAGTTCCATTACCAAGACCGCCACCATAGACGTTACCATACTCTGCACCGCCGTAGTAAGTATATGTTCCCGGAGTTGCAGTCTCTTCCCTGTCCTTACCAATCGTACCACCGCTGATAGTGATATGGGTATCACCACCAACCTGTGACAACTGACCGCCACCGTAAACACTCTTCGCCACGGAACCGCCAGCCATCGTTATCGTGGTTTTGCCTGTTACCAGAGCAGAGGTGACATCGCTTTCCAGACCCTTGCCAGCACCAAAGACATTCTCTGTAATCAGTGCCCCTTGTACAGCCGTCGATTCATTGGTCACAGGAGCACCCATGTGGGTTCTAACAGTGACGGTCTCAGCTATACAGATGTTGACTGCGGTGTTGCCTTCCACATTGGCTTCTTCACCACCGCCATATACATTGCCGATGGTGCCTAAGGCTGTGGCATCGCCATCGGCAGTTCCATCGCCGTCGCGATCTATCTGAGCAGCATAATCACCAGGAATCATATTGATGTTCACTGTAGGACTGCCGTACATGACTGCGGTAGCGCCGAGTCCGCCACCAAACACGTTACCGATTTTAGTGCAGGAAACAACGTTCAGCACGGGATCAGGGTAAAGCTGAGTTTCTATAATCTTATCGCTTTCCGGGTCATCGGCAGGCGGATTCACGGCCGTTCCGTCAGACATACTGCTTCTGGCCACCAATGTTCCAGAGACATCCTTGTATCCATAGATAGAGTAGGCAGCTTGGTTACCGCCTAAGTAGAGGTTATCAATCTCCAATGGCTTACAACCCGTCTCTTCAATGGTGACCGTGATAGGACCTTGAATCGAACCAGAAGTATCATTACCGCCGAACACACCCTTGAAGTGTCCGCTGGTAACAACCAGGTCCACCCCACCCTTCACATGGGCATTGCGGGCACCGCCATAGACATAGTCCATGTTATCGACACAACCTAAGATCATGGTCACGGCACCGTCCTGCTCTGCCTCGTTACCAGCACCGTAAATTTCTTTGATATCACGTACGGTACAACAGTCGTATGCAGAATAGGTAGTACCAATCTCCGGCATGCTCACAGACGTTCCGCCACGCACATTACCAAGGGTATTACTACCGCCGAAGACATACATAATATGACCACCAACCAGCTTCGTCACAGCCTTACCTGTACCGTAGGTTCCTGTGGCCGGATCTGCTGCATACGCAGTTTGGTTGTTGATACCTACATCTGCACCAGGGTTGTTGGGAGCATCTGTTGTGCTCTTACCATTACCACCACCGAATACATAATTGATGATATAGTCTCCCAAGATCGTTACATCTGTAGCAGGTACAGCGGCAGCGTTACCACCACCATAGACATATTCTATACTGGTCTTGTCACAACCTTCGATCAACACCTCAGCACAAGCCTTAGCAATCTTAACAGAATTACCTTCAACTTCTGGATCTAAGAAGGCGTCGGTAGGCTCATAGTTCGCTTTGTTACCACCACCATAGACAGCGGCCACGTCGTAGGTCATACGGTCGTCACGGTCAACCTCATCATCTTTTGCGCTATCCACCGTTCGCTTCACATGTACTTTCACGTGTCCCTTCGGCGAACCGTTCAGGTTGTTACAACCGAATATCTGGCCAGAGACGAACGTGCGGTCATCTGTTGATTCTGTTTTTGTACCAAGGTAATTGGTCACCAGCTTTGCACCGTCAAGTAACACCTGAACGTCACCGCCTACGCGGGCTGCAATATCACTGGTCGCACCATTCACACCGTTTTTCTGTCCTAAGCCGCCACCAAAAACATTACCATGGATAGTACCACCATACAAATTCATATCAATCTTCTTCTCAGCCTGGTCATCACCAGCTTCATTGACATTCACGCCTCCCAATGCAGAGCCACCATATACGCTACCATAAATCACGGCAGTACCCGCATAGACGGGAGTCTCTCCATCGGTCTTCGTACCGATATTCACCTCCACATCGCCTTCCACGAGCGTAGGCTTACCGTAGCCACCACCGAAGACAGTATTGGTAATGTTCGTAGCTGTCTCTGGTGCTGTACCTATGGTTCCGCCAGTAATGGTCACCGTGGTATTGGCTTTCACCACACCGTTCTCGTTGGCACCACCATAGACGGCGGTCTTCACGAGAGCATTGGCATTGTTGCTGTTCTCTACGGTCACCGTGGTATTACCGTAGTTCTTCGCCACGATATCCTTGGCATTATCTTCATCGTCGTGACCCAAGCCACCGCCGAATACGCTACCATTCACGGTGCCACTGTAAATGTTGACCGTCGTTGTCTTGTCATATTCGCTGGAGGCATTCGGGGTTGTATTCACTGAACCGAAAGCCGAGCCGCCATAGAGGTTATGCTTCACAAGGCCGTCACCGGTGTAGGTAAATGGAGCCGACTCGCCCGTCTTCGTACCGAGGTTCACAGTCACGTTGCCACCGACAACCGTCGAAGCACCCTTACCACCACCATAGACGTTACCGTTCGTATCACTTGCATCTCCATTGCCTATGGTTCCGCTGGTAATCGTAACAGCGGTATTTTCGACCACGTCAGCAGTATTACCGCCACCGAAGACATTCAATACTACAGGTTTCTTGTGCACTTCATCAACAACAGTCTCCTCGACAGTTACCTGTGTGCTGTGATTCACCGCTGACTCATCGCCGCCGCCAAACACACCACCAGAGGTCTCCAAAACGACATTGTTACCTGCGCCGTCCTTGATCACCTTGCCATTACTGTCGTACTGGAAAATCTTACCCTCAACAACGGTTTCACCCTGAATCGTTAGGACGGTATTGCCCACCTTACCCAGCTGGTCCAAATCCACATCGGTATAGAGATAATGGTTATCTCCGTCATCTTCGATACCTGTAGTGCCATTTGCAAGAAGTGCATGTTGCTTCCATTCATATTCTGTTGTACCAGAGAACGTACCGGGCTCGAACATACCCGTATTACTGTTATAATTCGGATTCTTTGTGAAACCAGCATTGCGGACAGGCACCTTCTCACGTGTGGCCGAATAACCACCGCCGAACACATTGCCGTGTACCGTACAACCGTTAAGCACGGAGGTCGCCGTGCCAGACACACTACCGAAGCTACCACCACCATAGAAATTCTGGTTGATGATGCAGTTGTTCAGCGTGGAATAGACATCGATACAGTTGGCCAGTGAGAACGATGCAAACTTCACGAAGAAGCGGGCACCTCTCTGACCGCTGGACCATACGAAGAACTCATAATCGAAATCGGTGGCCACACCGACACCCTTCTTACCATATTGGTCGTTACCTGTACCACCATCTCTGGAGTTGGTTGTCACACCATCGAAGTATTTACCACGGTCATTGGGAGAATAGTATTTCGCAAGGTTTGTGAAGTTATAACTCGTGTTATCGTGATACTTCACACGGGAATAGGACGTACCGCCAAAGCCGGCACCGAAGTATCTCTCGAAGACACAACCCGTAGCAGTAGTTCTTACATCCTTGTCCTTCTGCATATCGCCGAACTTTGGCCCACCGCAGAACGTGGTGACATAGCTGTTGATGATCTCGGTGGTAATATTTCCTGTAATAGGTTTCGCGGCATTGATGCCACCACCGTAGAATGCATCGATGTCAGCATTGTAGATCTGCCAGCGCACATTGCCGTTGATGGCTTCCTGACAGGCACCTGCGGCTTCCACAAAGTGGCCGCCACTGATGTAGCACTCGGCATTGTCGGTTCTCACGGCTGCTTTCTGATTATAGGTACCAGTGAGATAGAAGCCTTTGTATTCACCGCCCGTCACCGATACAGGCACATGGGGTGTTGACTGGCTACCGTCACTATGGGTGCCTAAGCCAAACTGATCAATCCACACATTGCCGCCCACATGTATATAGATAGTCTTACCGTTGACCGTTGAGCTCTGCGTAGATACGAACTGGTCGAACTTACCGCCCAACAGAATCAACGGGGCATCCTCTTTGGTGTTATCCGTCAGATTTTCATATTCCATCTGGTTGGAATACAGCAGTGCCGTATTGGTTACCTCGAACCAGCCACGCGTCCTAAAGATGGTGGTGTTTTTGAGCAGGGTTGCGCCATTAGGCTTCTGGGCAAAAGCTGTACCGATGACGTTGAGGAAGTCGAAGCGGATGGGGCAAATACTCGTACGGTTAGTATGGTGGTAGATCATACTGTAGTCCGGCTCGTTGTCGTTGTCCAAATCCACTGACATCATCGTAAACCGTTTGGCATCGGTGTTCAATGGCACATTGTCCTGGTGCAGGTTGCCCACCAGCACGACAGCATAGTCATAAACAGAGCCTTTGCTGAAGGAACTGATGGCACTGGAGATGGTTTTATGCACCACCTGTTCGCTGCCGTTGATGGTAATTTTCCCGGTCGGGAACTGCTTGAACGAATCGCCCAGCTCAGTTACAGGATGTTTAGCGTAGCCGGAGGCATACACCACGTCAAGGTATTCGTCAGCCACGTAAGCAGCCGTAGCCCAGTGGGGCTGGATATAGATGTCGGTGACACCATAGGGCACATCGAAGTAGGCACCCTGCGAGAAGATGCGACCACTGGTACCAACGAGGTCCTTACTGGTACATTTACGGTCAGCAAAGTTATAGCCATTCCATTTATCGCCTGTCTCGTAAGTGCCTGCCGTACCACCAGTCATGCTGGTAATCTCCCACCCCGTCACGACTTGGTAATTGGTATAGTTGCCCTCACCTACATCGTTGAAGTAAGGCAACTGAATCTTATCGTAGTTGAAATTATAGCGTTCGAAGTCCTTGTCGGTGCGGTCAATGGTGAGTGATGTAGTAGTAATACCAGTACCGCTGAGGTGTACCGTCAAAGTCTTTCCCAGCTTACCGCCTTTGTTGCGATCTGCCTCTATGGGTCTGTCGTTGGCATCTAATGTAACATCTGGTGCGTTCTCTGCATCAATATTGATGATAGAGGGATAGTAGCGCTGCTCCTTCAGCACGGGATAGGGCTTCGGTGTGGCTGGTAAAGTGATGCTTCTGTCGGCTGTCTCGAGCACCCACTTGGCCATGATGTCAGCATCAGTGCCACTGCCAGTAATATAGTAAGCGGCTAAGCGCCTGTTGCTGTTGAGTAGCAGGCGGTAGAACTCGAAGCGCTGGAAATCCTCGTCTGCAACGGCCAGAGCGGTATTGTACTTGTTGTTGGTAAGATGGTCTGAAGGCAACTGCGCGTAAGCATAATAATTATAGTTGTTCAGGCCGCCATCCGTGTTGGCAATATTGTCTCCGCCATAAACGGGCGACTTGTTGGTGCCGCCGGTGATGTCACCATAAAATGCACAGTTCATCACCATCGTACGCAGGTCAGAAGCTGTGGAGGGATAGGCGTTGTAACCCACGATACCACCCACATCCGAGCCGCCCTTAATCTCGGCATAACTGTAGCAGTTGATGACGCGAGAATTGTCTTGAAGATGTCCTACGATACCACCCACGTGGCCCGATTCGCTCAGACTGCCGGCAAGGATACCGCAGTTGTAGATGCGAGTATCACCCATAGCCGTACAGGCGATGGCGCCGAGGTGACCCTCGGTGTTACCACTGCTGAGAGTGGAGATATCGTCTAGGATGATATTACGGATAGTGGCATTATTGGCATATAATACCAATGGTTTGCCGAAAGAGTAGTGATTGAGCTGACCGTCAAGAGTACCCTCAAAGGGCGCATCCTTGGTGCCGATGGATTCGTCATCCCCACCCAGAGTAAAGCCATCAGCCAGGATGTAGTAACCCTTCATACTGATAATATCTGCCCTACTGTTGACAACCGTGGGCACAAGCTCTATAACCAGTGACTGTGTACCTTCACCATTGTCGCCGGCAGTAGCGGCTGCCTGCTGCGTGGAGAGACCCTTGAAGGAGGTCATGACCACGGTATTATCGAAGCGGGGCATCAGGCGCATATTGCTGTTGCCGTCATCCACCACCATAAAGGTGGCATTGGTGATGTCCAGCGTAGTTTGGTCGTTGCCCGCTGCCGAGATATGGCCAACCGAAATCTCTCCCAAGGAGATGGTTGTACTCCCTGTACCTGTCCAAATGCCATGGTCGAGTGCTGTGCTAGTGGTGCTGGCAGTAAAGTAGCGGGCAGTATTTGATACACTTTGAATCTGCACGTTATAGGGGTCAAAGCCATTCTTGCCAGCAGCAAGGTAGGCTGCTTCAATACTTGCTTGACTTTCGTCACCTGTCCCATATTCAAAGCCCATCTCCTCATCAATGTTGAAGTTAGGCTTCACCTTCCACTGAACGTTAGTGGGTATCGTACCTGTGAGAGATGGCTTATCGACAAGAGCAATGTCATTGTTGTTATTTTGGGCATACTTGCCCCCCTGCTTCAAGAAGAAAGAGGAGGCCTTGACGGCACCTTCCGTGGCTGCACCAACGTAGGAACCGGCATAGTCACTCTTCACCGTGTAGGTAACGTAGAAGTCAGTCTTGACCTTGGCGATTTGGTCGTCAATAGGGGCGTGGGCGTAAGGAATATCAGCAAGCGAGTTGGAGTTATGAGTACAAGTGGCTTCGGTAGCCTTTCCATCAGCACCATAGACGGTAATCGCCTGATTGCTGACGACGTATTTATGGTAGCCTGTCTCTTTATTAGCTTTAGGATACCACTGGTATTGCTCAACCATCGGGCTGTTGTACTTGGTCAGCACAGCAGTGTTGACAGCTTCTCCAGCTTTACCAAAGTTAACATACATCGGCACACGCATAATCTCCCATCCGTGCTGGTCGAGAAGGATGACCTGCGGCTCAAGTAGGACCTCGTCAACGGAGAACTCACCAGAGCCCATATTGACAGTCTGGAACCAGTGGTTACCTTTAGCGAGGGTCTTACCACCCGTGGAGGAATCATTCCAAGGGGCTGCGTAAGCCCATGACTCATAGGTATGCCATTGCAGTGAGCCTGATTCTAAATCTGTGAGCACCTTTTTCTGATCGGCTGACAGTTCATAGGTCACAGGTTGCGAACCAACTCCCTTTCCTGCCTTATTTAATATGTCACGGGCCGTAGGATTGTTCTTCCAATACTGCTCAAACTTATCTACTTTTTGTTGTGCACCATCGATTGCATCAACGGTCTTCAACACCAGGTGATTGATATCCGAACCGAGGAGCATATATTCCGTAGGCTTCAAGGTAGGATCGGAGGCTGTGACAAGATCGAATTGCGTGATGGTACCAGTGATGACACCAACATCGTCGTTGGGTTTATAAGTACGTAAATAGGCATTGTTATAGATAGTTTCCGAACCAACTTTGTAGTTATGCTCTTGACGTGACTTAACAATGATATGATAAGGGTCTATGGCGTCGCCTGTCAAGTTTGTACCATTATGGTTGCTGACGAAATACCACAGCCAGCGAGTTCGAGTGGATGCACCACTGGACATCTGTTGCTCAAATTTGTCGGTACCATCCTCATTCAGACCATAGACATACAGGTTGAAGTCACCGTTATTATACGGATACATGGGTTTAGTAGCATTGGTGTTGACACCGTCGCTACCGTTTTCCTGCCTGAAGTTCGTTCCATCCAAGTACTTCAGCAGGTAGGTCTTACCGCCCTGGATGTCGATGGCGTTACTGACATCGTAGGTGACATAGATGACATTGTCTGTAGCTCCACCAATATCAGTAATTCTGTCATCTTCAGAAAAAGTATAGGTGTCACCAACAATTGTAGCAGCCTTATAGTATTTGTAGGTTGCTAAAGGGCTCTGCCATTCCACCGGCAGTCCCCAGGTACCAGTATAAGTAATGTTGTCTTCAATCCTTTTGCCCGCACGATCAACCAGCGTGTATGAAAGAGGAAGCGAAACAGGGGTCACCGAAAACGCGATATCACCATCCGTGCTTTGCAACGTTATCGTTCCTGTTGCATCAGGATTCGCTGGGTCAGAATTCAAAGGAACAGAATTTTTGATGATATAAGTCTGAGGCGAATCTGAATCTGTCAGTCCAAGTGTCGAAGAAGTATAGGTCAAGTAATTCTTTGAACCGACATTTTGTACTTTAACAGCATAGGGGTCTAAGCCGCTGAAATACCACACGTATTGTTTTTCAGCCTTGGTTGGATCAGCAGATGAATCGTAATCCACTGAGGTGTCAGTGCCATCGTCATAAACAAACTGACTGCTGGAATTCTTGATATTAAAGGTTCTAACACCCTGCAAGTGCAGGAACTTGTTCGACAAATGATTCGTGGTGTAGGAGATGTAGATGTTTTCTGTCGTAGGTGTCTTGGTAATTACATCGGCTGCTTCAAGAGCTGCTGCCGAGAAGTCGCCTTCGAACGACTTGAAAGTGATATCCTCATCGCTGATATAGGGGCTACGGATTTCCTCAGGGATACTGGCGAAGCTTAAAGACTCGCCTACAGATACAGGGTAAGGGATTGTATACTGGACAGCAATGTTATTAGAACTATTTACAATAATATAGGTGTATTTCACAACATGCTTAGAAGCAGTCAAAGAATTAATATTACCAGCCTTCACCGCAATGGCCTTGAAATTTGTAGTAGAAAATACGGTAAAAGCTTCCGTATATTCTGTGCTTGACGCTGTAGGCTCGGTACCGTCAGTGGTATAATAAATTGTTGCTCCGTCCGTAGTGGTGGACATGCTCACCTTATGAGTGGACTCATTGTATGTAATAGTTGGAGTCTCACAGACTGTAGCGGCTTCGAGTTCAAATGGAGCATTTGGATCAACTTTATCTTCCTCTGGCTTAGTACCATTGTACAATCCAATCGTTCCATGAATATCACTCTTATGATTGGTTGGAGATGTAGGACCGTCATTTTTTGCTTTAACATTATACTCTGTTGATCCAGCCAAAGAATTGATATTTCCCTGACACACGTTGAAATAGATCGTACTCGCATTCTTAGGCGAAATAACGATTTTGCCGTTTTTATTCGTACCTATAAGAAACTTTTCATTGTCACCTGGAGTAACTACATCCTCAAGGTGTATGCGAATACGACCTGCATTCGCGTTAGAGATTTGGCCATTATATACCATGTATTTGCCATCAATGACATGCTTGATCGTATAGTAATCGCCACTTTTCTCAATCTTCCATACCGCCTTTCTGACATCGTACCCCCCAGTCTTGCACTGATACGTTGTCAAGAAGGGTTGACCATTGTCTTCCTCGGTGAAAGAGTTTGTTCCTGTATAGTAAATCCATCCTTCTGTAGGACATATATAATAGTCGCCTGTAGTCTTTTGGTTGGCACTAACGCTTTTAATAAGACACGTTCCCGAATAGTCAGGATCCTGCGCCCATGCACTCGTAGTCCCGACAGTCATTAGAACCATCAGAAATAGCAGTTTTTGGAGAACATATGTTCGTGAGGCTACGAAGCTGGCTTCATGGGCCGGAGAACATATGTTCGTGAGCCTATGAACATATGTTCCTTTTATTTGGTACTTAAACATGTCTGTAAACTTACTGTAAACATGTATATTTCGTGTCATATCTTGTGTCATTTATTTGTCCTTACTATCCGACACTGATGTGTCTTTTGCTGCTTGTCATAGTTGATTCCAACTAACAACAACTCTCCTGTATATTCTTCCACCTTCGCAGGATACTGCTTGCGAAGTATCTGGTCGATGGCCGAGTCAGCGTCCTTGTTGTATTTCAGTTCCAATACGATGACTGGCGAATCAACATACTTACGAGGTATCAGTACCAGGTCGGCAAAACCCTTACCAGTAGCTAACTCGCGATGAATCATATAGTCGTTCTTGGCATAGTAGTAGGCAATGCTCAAGACACAGGCCAACGAGTTCTCATCGTTATAACTAAGTATGCTGGTATGTTCGTCGTGCGCAGCATCCACACCACGGGCCACAGCCTCCTCGTCACCATCGAGTGTAGCCTGAAGCAGATGTTCCGAGGCATCAAGAGCAGCCATGATGTTCTTCCAGTTGTTGGCCCTGACAGCATTCACCATCTCACCTTCCACTTCTTTGTTTGGAATGTAGCACTCATCCTTACGCCAATTATACGAAAGGTAGCCTAAGTGAATCAATACGGTAAAGACGTCATTTTTGTTCCTCACTTCCGACATATCGTTCTGGAATCCCGTCGGGTCGACCTTACACCGACCACCTGCTAACATATAGATAATATCGTCCTTCAGCCCTTCGTAATTCATCTGGATGTAATGCGCCACAGCCTCAAAGGCTCCCGTACCTGCCCAATAACTACGGCAACGTCTGCGGGAAACGGCTTTCATCACTGAACTGGGATTAAACATCGATAATTCATCGCCAATATGATAGCCATCGTACCATTTCTCCAATTCAGTATGATCCAATCCATGTTTCTCTGCCAACATTTTGACTTCAGACTTTGTGAACCCGAAGAACTTGGCAAGGTCGCCCGGCTCCACCATAGAGTATTCTTCAAAATTATTGAGTGCCGATTCCGTCTTATATTTCTTAACAGGCAGAATGCCAGTCATATAGGCACAGGCAAACACTCGCATGGCATCTTGACTCTTAAACATTCGTCGCAACCAACTGACGTAAGCATCCATTGCCTCTGTACCAGGAGCAAATTCGCGGCAGATGGCATCCCACTCGTCGATGATGAAGACAAACTGATCGCCCGTGGCTATGCTAACACGCAGCAGGTAATCCATCAGACAATCATCTTGAACTACCGCCACATCAGGGTAGGCTCTGCTCACATCTTCCAGAAGAGCTGTGTCTATCTTGTTGACTATATCATCTGTCTTGTACTGGGAAACAAAATTTGTCATGTCCAAATAGATCGCGGCATATTTGTTGAGATGCTTTTCAAACGATGGGTCATGGGCTATCTCCAAGTCGGCAAACAAACTGCGTGAGTCACACGACTGATCGTAATAGGCATACAGCATCTTAGCCGCCATCGACTTACCGAAACGGCGGCAACGGGTGACGCAACCGAACCGATGTTCAGTGAAGAGCGTACCATTCATCACCGCTATCAATCCGGACTTATCCACGTACTCCCCATTACGGGCAGACTGGAATCCTGCGTTTCCTATGTTGATATATGTTCCCATATTATATTTGCGTCACATTTTCTTGTGTATATGTTCGACCTTATTTAACAAGCAGTTTCTTCCTGTTGACGATGTAGACGCCGTCGGTTTGGACGCGTGTCTCTTGGGTCTCGCCGGGCTGCAGCACATAGTTAGCATACGTGATACCAGCGACATTGACGATCGTGATGGTCACAGGTGACTTGAGGTGCGACGTGGTGATAATCTTATGATCCTTCGCATAAATCTCCAGACCACCGTTGAGAGTAGGCGTCGGCTCTTCCTCCAGACCACTAAAGTCTCCGCCAAAATAGATATATTCAGGCATCATCTGTCTGGCTCCTGCCGGCTTGGCAACAGACGAAGCAGTGAAATATGGACGGAACGGAATAGCTGTTGCACCACCGGAAACAGCAGAGCCACCTTCAGCCGTCACCTTGTCATAACGGCTACCGTCCGCTCTCAGTGTATAAGCCGTCGTGCCTAGGTTCTGAGTGCGATAGTTGCGATGGAAGGTAAGGGTGAAATTCTTGCTCGTGCCTTCCAATGTCTTCGTAACACCTTGGCTCTCGTCATCGCTCACCAGAATGCCAGCACCAGTCTTAGAGGCGAAAGTGATGGTCTGCTTGCCCAGTTCAGCCAGTTCTGCGTCATTGGCGGTATTCTGAGCCTCGAACTTACCGCTCAGGTCAAATTCGTAGTAGATCTTACCTGGCAAACCGAGAATATACGGTGTAGCAGCACTCAGCAGCGGATAGGCTGAATAGTTGCGTGACGTCTTGTAGTACTGGCGGTACTGCAGATAGGTATCAGAATTCTTATCCTGCTGGTTATGTATGGGTTCATTCTTATAGTAGTAATCCCACAAGAACGTATTGCCGACAGTCTTAGCATCACCCGAAGCATTGGGATAGAGGAAGGAACCCTTGGCCACCTTATTCTCGTCTATAGTTATCTCAGTAGCGCCGTTGAACTCACGCAGCCAGTACTCATGGCCTACCTTGGTCTTCGTTGTTTGATCAGTATGAGCACTGCCACTGTAGAAGTGTGTAATCTCACCCTTATCGTCAGTGGTTACCAGCTCGGCTGTGAATGGAATACTGATATCTTGCCAGCCCTTCTCAAAGTCTACAAACTGTTCGTCTAACGGCAAGCGCTGGTACCACATCAAATGACCACTATCGAAGCTATAAGCTATTGGACAGTTGAAGTCTTCCTTATCTACCAGCAGATGGTCGTTGGTAGCTTTGAGATTGCTCTGTACCAAGTGACCGTTGACGGACACAGTTGTGACACTCTCTACACGACGATACTCCTTACCGTCAGGATAATATTCAGAACCTCCTACGTCATAGTAGTCGTTGTATACCGGATCCTTGAAGTAGTCTGTCAGCACACCATGTGTCTTCTCATTGACATAGCCGCTCTCGCCAGAATCTGCAGGAGCATATACCTGCAGGTTCTTTGTCTCGTCACAGTTTTCGATGCTCGTCAGGCCGTCGTCATCCAATAGCGGTGGATAGAATGCCTGCTGCTTGTCGTTGGGCGTATCTTTCCAATTGACATCGTCGCGATAGGCCTGTCCGAGAACATAATCGGTATCGAAGTGTCCGGCAAAGTCGATAGCAGTCATACCTGGATAAGCCTCACGCGGAATAGCATGAGCCGCAATCTGTTCAGCTGTCAACTTCTCCTCCTGAGCCAGATAAACCGTCGGGTTGAAGTGGGCCACACTCATTTCCTTCGAACCGTAGTAGGCCGGTGCACGATAGACGCGGTTAGCATCATCGCCATAAGACAGTCGTCCAGCATCTCTGACAACAGCTGTAGGCACATCCTGATGGGCATGTGTGTTATAGCCGAAGGTCAGTTTCTGTCCGAAGAAGATATAGTCGTCGGGCCAGATGGGGAAGAAACCGCTATCCATGGTTTCCTGTTCTGTTCCTTCATCTACTTTCCATGTCTTGAAACGCTCATCCTCCGAAGTAGGTATTTCACCTGCTGCATAACGGAAGTCACCATCGGCAAAGCGATCCTCGACGTACATGATAACTTTATTTGTCTCATACTCATGTCCAGTAGAGCAGAGGTCTGCATGATGAGGAGCATAGCAATGGTTATTCTGGAGTTCCAATACGCCACCTTCTCCAACGGCTAAGTAGCTATACCTTTGGGGATTGTCCTCATCGGTTGATGTCTCCACCTCATGGTCACAGTAGCGCTTGTACAGATAGAAGTTGTTCAGGTCGTAGGCCAGTTCACCGTTGTAATAAGCCTTGGCTGATTTAGCCGTCGCCTTGCCGCGAGCACCTCCAGAGGTGGTGATACCTGTGGTAGCATCGGTGCTAACGTTGGCGTAGAGGTCTTTATTACCTTCATAGAAGTAAGAGTTGACAACCTGATAGCCTGTTCCGTCAGTCGGGTTACCGAATACAGCGTTAGGCTTCTCGCCCAATGCTGTTGTCGCGCTGGTCTTCGTCCAGCAGCTCTCCACGTAGCCATCACCCACGTCAACGATACCGGCAGTGTTGAACGAGCCCATTACACCGAGGTTATAGACGCTACCACAGAGCTTATGGAACAGCGAGTTGTCAAGACCACTGAGGGTGTGACCATCGCCATGCAGTGTACCATTGAAGCAAGGATCATTTTCACCAGATGCGATAGAAGTCCATTCATTAGCAGTTTCCGGATTATCGGCACGGCTAATATCTGCACGCAAGAAGAAATCCAGATTGGTGCCACCCATCACGCCACGCTGATAGGTCTTGCCGTCATACTTGTTGGTGCCCACAGCTGTACTGATGTTCAGCGGAGTATGACCATCAAGAGATGTACCAATACTCAAGTCGTAGAAGTTCTTGAACAGGTCGAGACCATTCTCCGAACTTTCACTATAATCGTTGATATAAATCTTCGAGTCGCGCTTCAGACGGGTGCGGTCGTAATCCACATGCAGGTGGTTGGTCTTGTCATCCATCACCTCCTTCAGGTCGTGGTAGTTGGCCACGTGTACAGGCACGGAGTTGGAGTAGGTCTTACCTCTATTATAGGTCTTCGCATAGTAAGCGATGTAGAATTCATCCTGATACCAGTAAAGCGGCTCACTGGATGGTGTATATTCCTTACCGCTGAAGTGGCTCTCGGCATCTTCCTTGGTTTCGAACAGTTCCCAACCGCCACCGATAATCTCATAGCCATTAGAGTTGACACCAGGCACACGCATCGTGATGCTATTACCAGGCAGCACGATGTCGGGTTCCTTAATATCTTCCACCGTAGGAATACCATCCTCGAAGGTCACATGGATTCTCACCACATGGCGCTCGCTGACAGGAGTGATATGAGCACCGCTCTCATCACTCTCCTCATAGTCGTACTGGTAGATGACGGTGATAATCTTCTCCGTGGAAAGGTCATCGAAGTTGGCATCGCGGCTCACATACAACGTACTCGTCTCCATCGGTGATGCGCCACTGATGGTGAAGCCCGTCTGCTGGTTCTTCAGTTTGCCATATTCGGTAGAGCTGAGAACAGTACCTACAGTGACCGTAGATCCCACAGCATGTGAACCAGAATTGATATCCGTTACAACTGTACCATTACTGTCAATCGTGTAGCTATCGCGGCAGTAGTAGTAGATGGCTGGTGTTGATGCTGTAGAAGAGAAATCGAGCACATCGACCAATGCCTGACCGGGCGACTTGTATGAATCCGGGAGGGAATTATAAGTCTCTGCGTCAATGACCTGACCTGCAGCAAACGGCTCTTTGTAGTAGAACGCCGTGTTGACGACATAGAACGGATTGCTCTTATTCTCGCTGTTAACATCAATGGGAGAATAGTGGTACTGCTCGTTCAGCAGCTTCGTCTCGAATTCATCACGCTCAATAATGTCGCCAACCTTAATTGAATTATTATCTCCAGCCTCTAAATCATCTCCTGTTATCACAGTGTTTTCCACACCATTACGAGTCACCTTTATTGTTTGACCATTCTCTAACTTTAGGGGTGAATTGTCACGCGTCGCTCTGTAATCAATAGGCGTTTCCAAAGAGTAATGGGTGGGATTTCCCTGGGCACCAGCTAAGGTTCCTGCAGCAGAGTCGTACTGGTACTTGGTGCCTTCTGTCTGTTGTATCCAAACACCTTGTACATCGTCATAGCGTGCACCATAATTGGGGTCAATGAGCAAGTCAAGGGCATCATAGTTGAAGGTGAAGTTTGCACGGTCACTCTCCGACATACCGCTCCAAGCCTCCAGGGCACGGTAGTTCTTGCCTGGCTCATAGTAGTTGCCACCATAGAGACCATCGCTCGTACAATAATATGCAGGAACTATCAGGTCGTTGATATCCTTATAAATCTGTGCGTTTGCATCAGGTCCACCTACTCCGAACCTTGTTAACAATGCGTTCTTCTCTGACAATGTCAACAGGTCATTGATGAAGATATACTCTGTAGCACCGAGTTGGATAGTACCCGTGCAGACATAGGCTGGTGAGGCATTGCCACCCAGAGTTTCTCCTACCGTCTGAGAAACCGGAGCGCCCTTGTAGTAATGACGGTTAGCATCAGAGCACTCAGCAGTTACCACGTAGGCTCCTTCGAATATCGCCTGCTTCTTGCTGGCATCATACCCTGCATCACCTTCAGACTTACCATAGTTAGGTATATATGCCGTATTGATAGAATTATAGCTGGTATAAACGCTCTGCGGGATAATATCCGTTTTCTTGTATTCGTGCTGGCCCAGCAGTTGTCCTGTTTCCCCCTTCAGATAATAGGTAGGACCGTTCTCCCAACCCGTAGCTTCCGTCTGTGACTTGACATGACCGGTATTGGCAGCTTCCGTATACCAGGTATCCCACAACTTCGGGTTCGTCATCTTGTAGGTCAGCAAGTAACCCGTACCGTGACCCATATCGTTAGACGAATGGAAGACAGATGTGAATGGTACATAGATTGGATTGCCGTTATTGTCTGTAGCTACCACATCATGGCCTTCCTCATCCTGAACTATCTTGAGTACCGCCTTCACCGACTTTCCATCGATAGTCTTTTCTTCTGCGGCAGCCTCGTAAGAATCATATTCACTGGGCAACATCACCATACCGGCAGGATAGATGGTTTCACCAATCTTACACTTATCGCTCGTGACGTAAGTCTCCTCCACGAACAAGTTACGTTCAGAGGCGGGCAACAGATACCAATCCCAATAGCTGATGGGGGTATTCAGGTAGTACTCGTTGTCTTGGATAAGCAGTTTCTGCTCACCGCCAAGTTTTGTTCCAGAGCCGGAACTATAGGATGAGTAGTATGCATAGAGGTTGGGCTGCACATCCAACAGTTTCATCTGGTTGTGCGCAGCAGCAGAGATGGTGATAGGCAACTCTACGTTCTTACTGTAAGCAGTAGCTGAGCCAGTTTGTGCAGTGATGTACTGGTCATAGACATATACCGAACCACGGATATACCAATAGTGGGCAGGTACACGATTGCTCATCAGGTAACGATTGGTGATGTTGTAACAGTCGTCGATGATGATCTGGGTGTTGTGTACGAAGTTACCAGAAGTCTGCCACTCTTCCTGGGTGCTGCTAGCAGTATTATCGGTCTCAATATACTTATAAATTCGGTTGGTCACTGCAGGCGTATCGCCAACACCGCCATGCAAATTCAAGTCAGTCAAAATAGTGTGTTCCTTAGTCTTGTCTGAAGACTCACGCACACCGTGAATGTTCTTGGCATAGACGAAACCACCACCAATACCCTTGGCGACATTGATAAGGTCTAACTGTACGACACCGGTGATGATACCCCACTCCTTCGTTTCGAGCGTATTGCCCGTACTCTCCTCGGTAGTCAACTCCAGATGTACACCGGATGCCAAGGCCACCTCATTGTGGCTAAGACCATTGTTGCGGCGAGGATCCTTGTGGAACTGTTTCTTCCAGTCTACGTAAGTAGCTGTACCGTATGGCTTTCCATTGGCATCACACTTATATTTAGTCTCGTCTTTATTATCTGTTGTACGCACGTCATTATAGAAATTCAAATCACTGGTCAGGGCACCAAGATAGTTCACGACGCTATAGATACCGAAGTAGTTACCGTGGGTAGCAAATTCACCGACATCACCGGCACTGGATGCCTTCTTGTTCAGCGATACCTCACGCACACGGTTGATGGTGTAGTTGGTAGCATCTTCAACCTCAGGCACACGGTCCTTGGCACCCTTCATCACCGTACGGCTACCGAAGACACCACAGAAGTCGGCACGCTGCAGCGTGTTCAGATAGCGACCGGCATAGCGAGACACAACACCATTTTCCGTCCAATAGTCCGGATTAGGTTTTCCGTTCTGGATAATCGTAGCGTTGCCTTCAAACAGTACCAACAACTCATCGAGTGGAACGTTAGTACCTACTGTGTAAGTAGTGCCCTCATTGTCCGTGCATTGCTGTAAGCATTTGTACTTCAGCTCGTAATAAGCCTGCTCACGCGGTGGAAGATTCTTATATGCTTCATTGTTGATTTCCTCCTTGATATTGTAGTAGTCGGTACCGTAGTTCGTGACATTCAACTCACGGTAACCATCGACAAACGTCAGGTTGCCATCGCCATACAAACCACCAATATGAATGCCGCCTACGGTGATAAGGTCACGGTTATAGACGTCGTGGATAGAGGCCGTAGCGTTACCAAATACCGTCTTCGTGTTGGCATACAACTCACTACCGACAGCAATGTTACCGCCAGCAAAGACAGCATTGTGGATGATGACGCCACGCTCTACATATTTACCATCTACGACAGAGCCGGCATCGACGTTATTCCATGCTGCCGGCCAAGAGGTGTCATTCTTGTCCTTCTTGGGCAACGTATTCAGATAAGCCGTAGGAATGTAATCACCCGTATTGTAGGTGTGGCTGTTGTATTCAATAGGTGCCTTCACCTGCAACCAAGGCTCTACAAGTACATGGCAGTCCTCGGTCAGGTACTTTTCGGCATTATCGGCAATTTCTGCACCTTCGGTGTTGACGTACTTACTACCATTATATCTATAGTAGTAGCCCTCCTGATCCTTGTCGTAACGATTGCCGACCTTATTACCAACAAATAGATTTCCATTCTGTTCGTAGGCACTATATACGAAACCCTCATCACCGCCACCGAAGACATTGCCAAAGCCAGAAGCCAAGCCTTCATTTGTGCCGATCTCACCACCATAGATGTTCACGTCGGTCTGTCCAAAGACGAAGCCCTTGACCTGAAGGTCCAGCGTAGCCACCAATTTCTTGTCCATATACATCGTACCATCGCCGCCCCAGCTGTCCTTACCACGGCCACCTCCGAAGACGTTACGCAACACGTGACCATTGTACATCTTGACATGCGTCTGACCAGCCTTGTAGATGCGGGCATCTTGGTTCACCAGTCCTGTTGAATAAGTATCTTTATACCTCACGGTACCGCGACCAATAGGACCAATCTCGCCACCGCCATAAAGGCTGCCACGTACTTTACCACCATACATATCAATATAGGCGTTGTCCACATAGCTGTTCACCACATAACCGCCACCGAACACGTTGCCGGAGAGATCCAGGTCGCCTGGTTTCTGGTCATCAAGTTCCTCTACATATTCATATACTGGTGACGACTCAGTACCCGTGTTTTTATAGCGGTAGCCAACGTAGCCGTTGTTAAGCGTCACATGCGAAGTACCATAGACAGAGCCACCCTCACCACCACCATAGACATTACGCGTGATAGCTGGAGCACCGCCCTCATAGGTGTTGGTGCCCGTCTTACCGATGACTACATAGCTCTCAGCAGGACGGTCGCCCTCATTTGAGGTGTGGATGTCGCCCTCATGGTGACCGACATGACCTTCATAGCCGCCACCATAGACGTTACGTGCCGTACCACCCAGCACGTAGGCATTGGCTGTTGCTGTGAATGCATTTCCAGAATCAGCAAAGTCTTCAGCACCGAACAGGTTGTCCAAACTACCGGCACGACCACCGGCATAGACATCCTTCTTCACCTCGCCGCCCAGCACAGCAGCGTATGTGGTGCCATACACATCGCCAGTGAGTGCCGCATTGGCATCACCCAAGCCACCGCCATAGATATAGCCATCTACAACAGCACCCTGATTGACAATGACATTGGTATTGTGTTTCTTTGCACCATCCAACTGTGCTGCTGTCTTGTTGTCCAACTCAGCACGTTCACTGACGCGGCTTAGGTTCGTAGCTACATTATTCGCATAATCTGTCCAGGTCCCGTCAGGATCATAGTAACCGTCTATCTTCCATGCAGCTATCCAGTCGTTCGCCCAACGGTTCTCAGCAGCTTCCTTTTTTTCAGGATCATCGAAGTCATCTTTATGTTTCTTCCAATACTCATCCTGCTCACCAACCTGTTGCGACGGACCATCCTTATAAAGATGCATATAGGCCTGCACACTGGCAGAGTTAAGCACATTGCCCATTTTGCCACCACCATAGACTTCGTAGACTTTGGCACCGCTGAGCAGGTTCACCTCGGTATATTCCGACCAAGTGTCAACACCTCGACCAGCACCATATACAGTACCTGTGTAGCCTTTCGTCTTGTCACTCCAAACCGGTGAAGAAATATTGACCTGTGTGAAGAGTGAGCGACGCTCGTTGTTGTTACCTCCAAAGATGGCACCTGACACTTGGGCATTCTCGCTCGTATTCTTATAGTTCACCTGGGTCTCATAAACATCGCATGGTGGCAAGATATACTTTCCGTAAGCACCACCAAAGATATTTTCAATCTGGATGGTAGATGCCGCTGGCACATTGACGACCGTACGGCGTGTGACACCTTCCTGATAGCTGCCACCAAAGGCATTCTTGATTTTTCCGTGAAGCAAATCAACAACGGCAGAAGCCTTGTCAAGATTAAAGTTGCTTGCAAAGGTCTGCTCCTTCGTATATTTCATGCCCAGGCCATTATAGCTACCAGCACCGAAGACCTCCATATCAGCGAATTTCGTCTCTCCTTCAGGAATATCAATCAGCACATAGCTGCGGTCCTGTGCCTTGTCATCGTTTCTGTTGCCAGCATGACCTGTACCGCCACCGAAGACAGCCTTAAGTGCGTTCTGTCCATAATCCTTCGGGCGAATATTCACAAAGGAACTGTGCTGAACAGGCATGGCAGCATCATCACCGTAAAGCTCTGTGTCACTATAGTCATAAGAGCCATAGCCTCCACCGAAAATGGTGTCAACACGGCCTATAAGGTACTCCACATACGTAGAAGACTTTAGGACGTCAGGGATTTCGTCTGCCTTATAGCCATGAAGCTGGGTCTTGTCGGTTTCATAGTCACGCAGACGGGCCTCGAAGTTGTAGCCATCCTCATAGCCTACGAGTACGCCAGCATCGTTAAGGCCACCATGGATGGTACCACCGAAGTCGTTACCGCCATAGACAATATCCTTCACCCATGGAAAACCGTCCTTGTAACCTCCATGAATATCGTTATTATCCCTCAATTGTCGACCGATATACACCTCTGCATGTCCGAGGATGTCGGCATCACTGGCACCTCCGAAGGCGTCATAGACACGACCGTTACCCAGATTGACCAGGGTGTTGCCGCAGACGTCACCCTCGTTACCGCCACCATAGATATATTCCGACTCGGCCAGGTTCGTAACAGCATCTTCGTTTGAAGAGGCTATCACAGAACCATTGAGGTTCACGGTAGAACTGTATTTCACGTTGAACTCATAGTTTCCACTATTGTTCTTCTTTCCTACCACACCTGACTGACCACCGCCATAAATCTGGAAGGCATAGCCGTTGTTATGGTTCACGGTGGTGCTGCCCCATATCTCAGTATTCTCACCATAGCCGGCTCCGAATACCGACAAGGCTACTGCGTCCAGGTCATCGCGCTGGTCTTCGAGTTCTACTCCTGAAGCAGGATTACCAAAAATGGCGTTTGCTTTAGTACCGAATACATTTTCCTTATTCAGCAGCTCCTCTTTGATGTTGATGACAACATTACCATTCACATGGCCGCTCTCGTAACAGCCGCCATAGACGTTACCGCCTAACAGACGAGTGTTTTTATCAACCTCATTGTTCGGAACAAGGACAAAGCCTCCGGCGTCTTTGTCCCATTTCTGGGTGTTCCACATAAGCTGGGTCTTGCCTTCATTCCACCGCAAAGGCGTAATGGTCATGTTCGCAAGGTTGATTTCAATACGGTCCTTGATGTTGCCGCTGGCATCGGTATAGCTGGTGCGCTCATCCTCAGTACCGATAATACCGCCTGAATATGCCGCATTATACGTGCCTGCCGCTACATCGGCATTGTTACAGCCACCCACAAACTTCTCGTAGATATTCAGACCTTGGTCAATGGTAAAGGTCTCTTTACCCGCAATGGTCATACTACCCACATTACCACCGCAATAGAAGGAACCGACAAAACTCGAGAAGGGTACATAACTTTCATTATTGGCGTTGTCAAACACGATGCTAGGTTTCAGAGACATGGCAACACCATCCATATAGGTGGCAAACTCTGATGAGGATGTTAAGTTCAAGCTACTGAAACTTTCATCATGATACTTCTCCAGATAGCTCTCATTAATCATACCAGCACCATTATTGCCAAGGAACACCTTGTCGGCAATCACGTAAGAACCCATCTTCAACTCTACCAATGGAGTTACCTTCTTGGTAGCCAGCGAAGCACAGTTACCACCCAAATATACAGAACCTTTGATGATGGTATAGTTCGGCATGGGAGTGCCGGCACTCCCTTTCAGTAGGATAGACACCTGTTCGGCATTCGGACGGAAGGCGTTAAGGGCTTCACCGGAAATGGAAATACCTTTTTCGGTCATAAAGTTGAAATAGTTGAAGTCGCCAAAGGTATCATCATCCACTAGATCTTGATTATCCGAATAAGGGTAGTTACCATTACCGCCACCATATACATCGCCATACACGGTAGTATAGATACCGACAGCATTACCACCATAGACATTACCTGTCACATCGTTACCGCCATAGACGTTATTGATGTGTCCACCGCGCACCAGTGTTCGGGCCGAGAGTTCGTCCGGGAAGCGATATATCAGATTACCATGTTCATCTTTGTCCTGAAGGTTCGTACAAGCGACATAGACACCATTCACCGTAGGCATCACGTCAGCCATACGGCAACCACCGTAGAGGTTATCGACAATGAGCGTGGAGTAGTCCTTGATTTCAAGGAGCAGACCCACCTCACTGGTCATATTACCCCTGTTACCACCGCTATAGAGGTTACGTATCTTACCCGCCAGCAGGTTCCACGTAGGACGGATATGCATCTCCGCCTTGTTGTTACCACCAAAGAAGCGACCTACCTGGAAGGCACCACTACTGGGTTGCGAGAAGGTGGTGTTGATGCCCATCTCCAAGAAGCGGTTGTCTGAAAGCAGGTCGGTATAGCCCTCTGGTGCATCACCCTCACCGGCCTTATAAGCCGCATAGGCCGTATAGATTGCATCATTACCTTCCACGCCGGCATCATTTACCAAGATATGGTTCACCACCGCACTGGGGTTGTCGACGTGGATGATATTCTGGGTCTTCACGGTAACGTTGTTACCGCCACCATAGCCATAGACGATAGAACCGCCCTTGATTTCAAGATAGGTCTTGTCCAGTTCGGGCAGTACGAATGGTGATGCACTCCTTGCAATAATCGCATTACCCTGCTTGATGATATATTCATCACCCTCCATCAGTGGATTACCGCTGTCGTCAGTATATTTAAAGTCACCATTACCACCGGCAAAGAGCTGGCCGATATATATTTTCTTAGCGTCAGCTGCCGGCTTGTCATCTACACCTGGTGTCTTGCCGTAAGCTGGATGATCTTCATTATCTCCAGCCTCATCAATATCAGCCTGTGCATATTTCTCACCCGACACCTTGGTCGAGATACGCACAAAGCTGTTGAAGGTATTGTCGACAGCATTACGCTTCGGGTCGGTTACATCTTCAGGATGATCATCGCGCTTGATGGCTGTCAACTCCGTAGTAGGAACTGTTCCCGTTCCAATGGTACCGGCAATATCATTACCGCCATATACCTGGTTGATCAGGATATAGTCGGTAGCGTTCTCACCATCGATGTTGACGAAGGTATTGCCGCCCACATTTGCCATACGGGCACCACCGAACACCTTACCCTGCGGATCGTCTAGCGGACGCTTAGCGTTAGGATCCATCACGGCACCGATGTCGCCTGCCTTCACCACCACCTTCGCACAACCCTGCACCTCTGCATGGTTGCCACCACCATAAACGTTACCGCCAATCCTGATCTGCGCATATACATTGAACATTGAACATTGAACATTGAACATTGCCACCATCAGCAGCAATCGCATCCAATGCCTATACCTTAATATATTATATATGTATATATTCATCTTCAATGTTCAATTTATTACAACCGTCGGGTCGTCCAAGTCGGGCTCAGACAGCATATATAAATAGGTGGGGTTCACTGTCATCTTCAACTGATATTGATTGCCCTTGGCAATGATTACTTCTGATCCGAATATCTTCCTTAACAACAGCTTGTTCTCTGCTATACAGTCGCTGCGAACCAAGTTGCCTTTCCTGTCATAGACATCGTAGGTGCTCTTGATGGTCACTGCGTCATCGTCACTGTCAAAAAGAGTCGGGGCGAAGTAGAACGGCACATCGCACGAGCCAGAGTTTTCTTTCGGCAACTTGGTTCCCATCTTGCCACTATCGGGATTAGGCAGCGTCGTGGTGGCGGAGCCTTTGGTTTCTTCGGTTGCCGGTGTGACATTGCTCATCGTCACATTAGAAGCCGTCAGTCCGCTTCCGTCCGTAAACGTAACCACTGCATTGACCTTGGCACAGTCAGATATAAATGTCACCTTTTTCAGGTAAATCTGCCGCAAATCAGCATAGTCCGCATTCACACTGAAGCTGGCCATGAGAGACGCATAGAGGTGATCCATCAGCACGTAGGCATAATTCGTACCCTCTGCACCAGCCACATACGTATAGTTGCCCTCTACGACATTCTTTGGCGCAGTAGGGCTTGTTACACGCTGAATGCCCACCAGCACACAGACATCCTGGTCGGAGACAGCTTTCATGCCGGTCAACGTCATCGTTGCGACAGTACCGCTGGAGGTAACACTATGACTATCAGCAATATCAGAGGGCATATAGCCATAGACATGATAGGTGGTGCCCGCTATAACCTTTACCGTTGAGTTCCATCCACCTTGGTTGTTGTAAGTGAAAAGACCTTCCGTCACCGCATTACCGTTTGCCAAGAACACACGGATGTGAGCGTCCGTCACGGTTTCAGTCTCAGAGTTTCCTGCCCTGGTGACACCACTTAGCTGCATGGACGTTCCCTGCTGCTCAGACGGCGTAGCATCCTGGCTACAACCTTGCAGCAAGAAGGGACTGACGGTCATCAGGCCTCCACACATCCAATATGTCAGATATCTCTTCCAGTTCATCGTCTCGTTCACATTACCAATTATACACCTCATGACTGCCGGGATTGGTTGTCCAGCTCTTGACATCCACCAGATTTACGTTCAGCAGATTTCCATTCATAAAGTAGGCATAGACAATCCACGTGTGGTTGCGGCTGAAGTCGCCGTCAGTCTTCATGCTGAAGGTCGCTTCCTTTGGGACTTCATTTACCACTTCATTTACCACCTCTTTTACTTTATAGTTAATCTTTCCCGTCAGTTTCTTGTCCGACTCGCGTAAATAGATAAGACCTGCCTGAGTGAGCTCTGGGCCTCTGTTGTTTTCTGGATGTTCAGCATCTACTACAGACGCGAGTCCATTGTCTATCTTGTCCTCATATTCCTGCCCGTCACCACTAACATAAGCATACTCTGAAGGGTCAACACAAGCATTAATGTCATTGTCATTGACAGTCCCTATCAGTGTGCTTTCCGCCTCATAATCGGAGCCAACCTTGAACCGATACGTGGGATAGGCACCGTCCAGGAAAAG
>JAEEGG010003662.1_pt1 | contig 38168 bp, 24 predicted proteins | sample 9134161 | NCBI WGS metagenome assembly JAEEGG01 (sample SAMN16246543, study PRJNA631951) | gut metagenome | biome: gut microbiome; feature: rumen; material: CR-attached | host: Bos | place: Iran: Karaj | collected 2018-10
AGTTAAAGGAGTTAAAGGAGTTAAAGACAAATGACTCTCCATGAAAAGCCTTTGTCTCTGGGTTGAAATCCATAGCAAAGCTATTGTCTTTAACTCCTTTAACTCCCTTAACTCCTTTAACTCCAAATATCGACAGTTGCGAATACTCTACTGCCTTTTGTAGTACCTCAGTGCCTCGGGCATCCAGTTCTGTATGTTCCTGATGCGTGTGGCGTCGGAGGGGTGGTCGCTGAGGAACTCTGCCGTCTGCTGCGTCGACGATGCTGCCATGCGTTGCCAGAAGGGTAGGGCGACCTGCGGGTCGTAGCCTGCCATGGCGGTGATGATCAGCCCGATGTGGTCGGCCTCGTTCTCATGGTCGCGCGAATACTTCAGATTGCCGAAGTTGAAGTTGAGCGCCGCCACTGTCTGCACAATGCTTTGCGTGTTCGGTCCCATGCCGAGTGCTCCGGCTATGGCCGTGCCTATCTGCAGACCCTGCTGCTGGCGCATCTGCGTTGAGAGTTGCTCAGCGGAGTGCTTCGCTATGGCGTGGGCTATCTCATGTCCGAGGACAATGGCCAGCGAGCCTTCGTCCTGGGTGACGGGCAGCAGTCCCTCGTAGACCACAATCTTACCACCGGGCATGCACCAGGCGTTGACCTGCTTGTCGGCTACGAGGTTGAACTCCCACTGGTAGTTCTGCACCTCGTTGGCCATGCCGTTGGCTTTGAGATACTGTGTCACGGCGTTGGCCAACCGCTGTCCCACGCGCTGCACCATGGCGGTGTTGGCGGCGTTGGTCGACTTCTTGGCTTTGGTCATAAACTCTTTGTACTGCTGATTGGCCAGCGAGAGCACTTCACCGTCGCTTACCATCAGTGTCTGCTTGCGCCCAGTGATGGGCACTGTCGATGTGGTGCCACAGCCGATGATGGTGGCGGTCACGAGCGACATCAGGATGAATTTTACTTTTCTCATATGATTTCTGTTTTTGGGGGTTAATTCAAGTTACAGGTTATAGGAGTTAAAGGAGTTAAAGGAGTTAAAGACAAATGACTCTCCATGAAAAGCCTTTGTCTCTGGGCTGAAATCCGTTGCAGAGCTATTGTCTTTAACTCCCTTAACTCCTTTAACTCCTTTAACTCCAAAACTAGTGAATGGATTAATTGTCTTCGAAACTCAGTTTGTCGAGGCGTTGTTGCAGCTGTTGGGCCATGCTTTGTCGTATGGCGAGGGTGATGCGGCAGGTGTTGTCGTAGGTCTGGCTGACGATGCGCGGCTGCATGTCCTTGACGACGCGCATCACGCTGTTCATCATAGGGTAGGGGAAGTCGTAGGTGACGAGCTCCTCCACCTGTCGTGTCTCTTTCCCCGCATCGGCAATGGCCAGGGCGGCTGCTTCGCGATAGGCCACGATGAGTCCGCTGGTGCCTAAGTTGACCCCGCCATAGTAGCGCACCACGACGACGAGGACATCGGTAAGCTCGGCGGAGTTGATTTGTCCGAGGATGGGCTTCCCTGCTGTGGATGACGGCTCGCCGTCGTCGTTGGCGCGAAAATCCTGACGCTCAGGCCCCAGCATATAGGCATAGCACACATGGCGGGAATCGTAGTAGCGCTTGCGATAGTCGGCCAGCAAGGCTTTTATCTCGTCGATGCTCTCCACATGATGGGCCCACGCCAGAAACTTGCTGCGCTTCTCGGTGTAGTATCCCTCGCCGGTGGTGCTGATGGTGAGATATTCGTCAGGCATTCTTTTTTTCTTTTTTTTTCGTTATCACGTTATCACGTTATAACGGGATAACGAAATTTCGTAATAACGTGATAACGGTAACGAATCAGGACAGCTTGTGAACGACGAGCCCCGAGCGTAGCTTCGGCTCAAACCATGTGGCCTTGGGAGGCATGATCTTGCCGCTGTCGGCGATGTCGATGATTTGCTGCATAGAGACGGGATAGAGAGCGAGGGCGGCCCGCATCTCTCCGCTGTCTACACGCCGTTTCAACTCGCCGAGGCCACGCAGTCCGCCCACGAAGTCGATGCGCTTGGAAGAGCGCAGGTCGCCGATGTTGAGTATCTGGTCGAGGATGAGCCGGCTGGAGATGTCGACGTCGAGCACGCCGATGGGGTCGCTGTCGTCGTAGGTGCCGTCCTTGGCCTTCAGGCTGTACCAATGGCTGTCGAGATAGAGCGAGAACTCATGCAGCTGCTGCGGCTTGTAGATGTCGGTGCCTTTGTCTTCCACGGTGAAGCATTGCTGTAGCTTTTCTATGAATTGCTCTGAGCTCAAGCCGTTTAAGTCCTTTACCACGCGGTTGTAGTCGAGGATGGTGAGCTGCGATGCCTGAAAGCAGACAGCCATGAAATAGTTGTACTCCTCCTGTCCTGTGTGATGCGGATTGAGCCGCTGCTTCTCGGCTCCCACGAGCGCGGCTGCTGCCGAGCGGTGGTGGCCGTCGGCAATGTAGAGTGACGGCATCTTGGCAAACTCGTCGGTGATGGTCTGCATGTCGTCGTCGTCGTCGATGACCCAGAACTGGTGGCGGAAACCGTCGATGGGTGCAATGAAGTCATACTCCGGCTCGGTCTGTGCATAGCGCGTGATGAGTGCGTCGAGCACGGCATTGTCGGGATAGGCGAAGAACACCGGCTCCATGTTGGCATCGTTCACGCGGACGTGCTTCATGCGGTCTTCCTCTTTGTCGCGACGGGTCAGCTCGTGCTTCTTGATGCGGCCCTCCATGTAGTCGTTGACCCAGGCACCGACGACAAGGCCGTATTGCGTCTTCCCGTTCATGGTCTGCGCATATATATAATAATGTTCGCGCGAGTCCTGCACGAGCCAGCCGTTGTCTTGGAACTTCTGGAAGTTTCTGGCGGCCTGTTCGTAGACCCGTGGGTCATACTCGCTGGTGCCTACGGGGAAGTCAATCTCGGGTTTGATGATGTGGTAGAGGCTCATCTCGTTGTCTCCGGCTTCTTGGCGGGCCTCTTCGCTGTCGAGCACGTCATAGGGACGGCTCTCTACTTTTTCTACTAATTCACGCGGTGGCCTGAGGCCACGGAAAGGTTTTACGGTTGCCATATAAGGTTTGTTTGATAATAGCTTTTTCAGTGCAAAAATACATTTTTTTTCCTATGCGTCAAAGAAAAATGCAGAAAAAGTGAAAAAACAGTCTGTAATTGAAATAAAAAGCATAACTTTGCAAACGAGAAACCTCCAAACTAAGCCCATGAGACATTTCAGTTTACTTCTTGTGGCCAGCATGATGGCCATCTGCGCACAGGCGCAAGTCAAGCATTTCCTGTTGAACGACAGCATCCCGGTGACGGAGCAAAAGGCCGACACACTGGCCACCGACACGCTGAGTAAGAAAAACGACCAGAAGAAAAAAGAGTCGGAGTATGAAAAATTGGTGAAGAAAGGCGGTGTGACCACCGAGGGTCTCTTTCTGGTGCGCCACATCGAGGATAAGTATTACTTCGAGGTGGCCGACTCGCTGATGGGCCGCATGCTGCTCTGTGTGACGCGCTTCACCTCTGTGCCACAGGGCCTTGGGCAGTTTGCCGGCGAGGAAATCACCCACAACACTGTCTATTTCGAACAGCGCGACACGGCGCAGCTGCTGATGCGAGAGTATGTGCAAAGCCACTTCAGCAATCCTGAGGATCAAATCTCGCTGACGCTGAACCGTGCCACCGTCGACCCGATGGTGAGGGCATTCAAGATTATTGGCCGTAACGAGGCCGACGATGCCAGTCTCATCGAAGTGACGCCGCTGTTCAAGTCCGACAGCCATCTCACCTCGTTTTCCAACACCATGAAGACACAGCTGAAGGTGGGTGGTCTGCAGGCTGACCGTACCTACATCGACACACTGATGGTCTTTCCTCAAAACATCGAAGTGGCTACCACACGAACCTACGGCTCTAGCGGCACCAATTCGCCGGCCGCACGGACTGGCTCGCTCACCATGGCCTTCAACACCAGCATCGTCCTGCTGCCCGAGGTGCCCATGCGCAAACGCCTGTGGGACGACCGGGTGGGCTATTTCGTGAACAACATGACCATCTTCAGCGACGACCAGCACAAGACACAGCACGAGTCGTTCATCTCACGCTACCGTCTGGTGCCGAAGGACAAGAAGAAATACCTGGCAGGCAAGCTGGTGGAGCCTGAGAAGCAGATAGTCTACTACATCGACCCCGCCACGCCTAAGAAGTGGGTGCCTTACCTGATACAGGGTGTCAACGACTGGAACGAAGCCTTCGAGGCTGCCGGTTTCAAGAATGCCATTGTGGCCAAGGAACTGCCTGAGGACGGAAGCATCAGCTTGGACGATGCCAGATACTCAGCCATCCGCTACCTGCCCTCAGAGACAGAGAACGCCTATGGCCCGCGCATCGTAGACCCTCGCTCGGGCGAAATCATCGAGGCACACATCTGCTGGTATCACAACGTGATGAACCTGCTGACAAAGTGGTATATGGTGCAGTGCGGCCCACTGGACAAACGGGCACAGACGATGAAGTTTGATGACAAGCTGATGGGCGAGCTGATCCGCTTTGTCTCTTCACACGAGGTGGGCCACTCCTTAGGCCTGCGCCACAACATGGGCGCCTCGTCGGGTACACCGGTAGAGAATCTGAGGAACAAGCAGTGGGTGGAGGCCCACGGACACACCGCCAGCATCATGGACTATGCCCGCTTCAACTATGTGGCACAGCCCGAGGACAAGATCAGTCCGAAGGGACTCTTCCCCCGCATCAACGACTACGACAAGTGGGCCATCAAATGGGGCTACCAGTGGAGGCCGGAGTTCAAGGACGAGTATGAGGAGAAAGACAAGCTGATGAGCGAGACGACGAAGGTGCTGCGCCAGAACCCCCGTCTGTGGTTTGGCGGCGAGGGGCAGGGCGAAGACCCGCGAGCTCAGACCGAGGACTTGGGCGACAACTCCATGAAGGCATCGGAGTACGGTTTGAAGAACTTGAAGCGTGTGATGTCGGCCCTGCCGAAGTGGACGCACGAAGACAACGACCAGTATGACGACCTGTCGGAGATGTACAAGGCCGTGCAGGATCAGTTCAACCGCTATCAGAACCATGTGATGAAGAACATTGCCGGGCGCTACCGCAATAACATGCCTGGACAGGAGCCGCACGCCTTCGTGCCCGCTGCGCGCCAGAAGGAGGCCTTGGAGTATATCGGCCGCAACATCTTCACGGCACCCGAGTGGCTCTATCCCGAGAACATCATCTACAAGACTGGCACTGACCCCACCAATACGCAGAACTCGCGTCAGGACAATCTCGTTGGGCGCCTGCTGTCGGCTAATACGCTCAACACGCTGTGCAACAATGGCGATTATGCTGTAGGCAGCTATCTCAGCGACCTCTTCGCCCAGGTGTGGACGATGCCGGAAGGCATGAGCGAGTGGCAACAGAAAGAGCGCCGCAACCTGCAGCGCTCGTACATAGCACAGATAGACCGTCTGCTGAATCCCGACCCCAAGGCTGTTGCCATCACACGCGTAGACCAGAGCGATGTGCTGCTCTATCTCCTGCAGCATCTCGACGACATCGATGAGTATTGCCGCAAGCAGCTCTCGCCACTCTCCCAGCCCTCGTCAATCGCCGCCCTGCACTATCAGGATGTGCTCAGCAAGACGAAACTCATCCGTGAGAAGCGCACCAATGTTTCTGGCGGCGGTCACATCTGATGTCGCAAAGGCATCGGGGAAAGGAGGCTATAAGGCTTTGAACTTCATCTCATGGAAGCCCACAAGGCGCCATGAGCGTTCACCGGTGCCTCTGTAGTAGACCAGGGCTTCGTATTTGTTTTCCGTCTGAAAGAAGGAGCCCTCCTCGGGCATGGGGTGGGTGGTTCCGTCGTAGTCTTTCAGCAGGAGCTGATAGTTGTAGTAGCCCAGTTTCTGCATGACGACAGCGTTGTAGGTATTGTCTTCTGCGTTGTATTCCAACTCGTAAGTGTCGGCCGGCTCCATTGTCCATCGCCCGTCGAGGATGACACGGGCGTTGTCGTAACGGCGGACAGCCTTCACCTTGTAGTGCACATAGACATACTCCGAAGTGTTGTCTATTTCGATGTTGTCGCTGTTGCGGATGATGAAGGCGCCGTCGGCATCCTCGTCATAGACATAGTTGCGCCGCTGCTCCACGAGGAGGGGAAAGGCGTGGTAGCGTCGTTCCTGCTCGTCCCATCGCACACGGTCAAGGCCGAGGGTGGGGTAGTTGGGGTCTAACAGCTCGAACTTGTGATACTCGTTGCCGGCATCGAAGATGAGGCGCCGGTTGTGCTCCCACGTCAGCTGTTGCGGGGTGATATAGTTGGGTCGGACGTTCTCCTTCATGTTGTCTTCGCGTCCGTTCTGCAGGACAAAGGTCTGCAGCTGGTTGTTAGGGTCGGTGACCCGCAGTGCCCCCAAGCCCAGAGTCATGTTCACCTGCTGGTAGCGTCCGTTCAGCCCGAGGTCGGTGTTGGTGGTGACGCTGAGTCCTACTTGTGTGAGTGGCTCGAGGACTCTCAGCTCTACTACAATGACTTCGTCGTCGTCGTTGTCCTCGTCGATGATGTGCAGGCGGTAGTTGCCGCTCATCTTCAGCCGCGTGTCGTTGTTGGGTAGCGTCATGTGGTAGTGGGTGTAGAGCACGTTGGTGTTCAGCGAGTTCTCGTAGTCATCGATGGGCCGGTCGTTGAAGCCCTCAAGCCAGTCGCTCTCGAAGAGTGCATCGTTGGGTGTCCAGTCAGGATTGCACAGCTCCAGGTGATAGACAAGACGGTGGTAGTTATGCGACAGTTGGTCGAAGCTGATGTTCACCACATCGTTGGTGCCCAGCTCCATGATGGGCAGCGGTGCAAGCCAGTTGTCGTTGACGATGACCTGCAGCGACTTAAAGTCCGGCGCCAGGATTTTGTGATGTCCCAGCGCCGTGATAGGCAAAGCTGCCACCAGAAAGAGAAGCAGTCTTTTCATTTCTTTTACAGATGATTGGTCTTTCCTTCGGGGTAACGCAAACAGGTCAGAGGAGGTGAATCCCTCTGAAGGCATCCCTGATTTCGTCTTCGTCGAGGTCTTGATCCTCGGCATATTTCTCTGCTCGTTTGCCGGCTTTCTTCAGTCTCTTGTTCAGCTCCTTGTTTTTACCGATGGCTTTTGCTCCCTTTTCCATCGCTTTTTTGGCTTTCCTATCGTCGATGTCACTGATAGCCTCCATGAAAGAGGAGCATGCTTCACCAAATTCTATGGCCTCGTCTTCCGTAAAGTCGGATTCGAGGAAGTCGCAAGTGGCGGTAGCAAAGTCTTCGAGCACGCCTTCCCACTGGTCGGCATCGGTCCAGTCGTCACCGTTGTTCTCAATATTTTCTGCCAGGCTTTGGATTCTGCTGGCGGGGTTGCCACATGAAGCCACCATCAGACATAGTGTGGCGGCCATGAGGGTGTAAAGAATCTTTTTCATGTCAGTGTTGCTGTTTTTAGGTTTTTATTAAGAAAAAAGCCTGAGGAGAAGGTTGCCTTCATCCTCAGACTTACAGATTATTGATTCAGAAGTGTTGAGGACTACTCGTCATCATCCTCCTCATCCTCCTCATCCTCGTCGTCCTCCTCGTCCTTAGCGGATTTCTTGGCGGCTTTGCGAGCCTTTTTCTCAGCCTTCTCGCCGTCCTTGATGAGCTTCTTGAACTCCTTGTCCTTATCCAGGGCCTTGTACGCTTTCTCAAAGGCTTTTAACGACTTTTTCGATTTCATGGCTTTATCGATTGCCTTTTCGAAACTCCTGCCAAGCTTGTCAAACTCCTTGATGTCGGCACTGGAGGGCTCCGACTCCCAGAAAGACAGCTGCAGATCGGCAACATCGCGCAAGACGCTTTCCCACTGGTCGGAATCGTATTCCTTGCCGTTTTCTGTCATGTCGTCAACAATGCTTTCCAGCCTGCTCATGGGGTTTCCGCAGGATGCCAGGAGCACACACATCAAAATAGCGCTGAGGCCAAATAATACTTTTCTCATAGTGTTTTTTGTTTTTAGTGTTTATTGTTGATATTTCATTTCTGTATTTAGTGTTGCAAAGATAGCAAAAAGTGGCATAACAAACGGCCTCGGCTGTGAAAAAGTTGCTTGCCCTTGTTATTTTTTAACACTTTTCTTGCCGTTGATGATGTAGATGCCGGCGGGCAGACGGTCGTAGTCGTCGGCGGTGCCTACCTTCTGGCCCTGCAGGTCGTAGATGGCGTTGTGGGCTTTTGCATCCTCCATGCGGTTGATGTCGGAGATGTCGCTGGGCAGCTCATCAATCTTAAACCGCACCCGGTCGAGGTAGTCCATGCGGTGTGTGAACCAGTAGGTGAGGTAGTCCATCTCCACGTCGAAGTTCAGTTGATGGTGGGCCACATCGCTGTCGAAGCTCCACTTGTCATACTCGCGCTGATCGGCGCCACACCTCTTGAACTCGTCCAGATAGGTGCGGAAACGGTTGAGGATGTTCTCCGTGGCCAGCTCGTTCTGCCGCAGGTCGCGATAGCGCAGGCGCACCTGCATGTTGAAATCCTCGGTATTGGTGTTGCGCAGTCGGCGGAAGAGGTTGTAGTCGCCATGCTCATAGCGCGTGATGAACTGTGCATAGTCCTGCTCGGGACCGAGGAAGGTGTCGTGATAGTAGTCGTCGCTCCAGCGCTGGCCGCAGGTGGCATCCATATCCCACACAGCAAGGGTGATTCGCTTGTCCTCCTGCTTGTCGTAGCAGGCGAAGAACATGTTCTTGCCGTGGTTGTCGGTAGAGAGGATGGTCTCCATGAGGATGTAATAGTCCATGACGACAGGCAGGTCGAAGTATTCTGTGAAGTGCTGTCGGAAGTTGGCGTCGGTAGCGGTGCAGACGAAGTCTACGGCATCGTAGAGTGTTGACCAGTCGGTCTGATAGCCATAATCGTCGAAGTCAGGATACTTCACCTCATAGTTTTCCCACATCTCGCTCCACTCGTTATAGCTTGACGGATGGCGCTTGGGATAGTTGTTGTTGTCAGAATCGTGGCCCATGAAGACGCCGTAGCTCCAGTCTTTCGATTTCCACAGCTGTCCGTGCACGGTCAGTGTCTCCTCGTCTATCTTCTTCAGCTTCATCTGCTTGCGGTCGAGGTTCTCGGTCATGCAGTAGATGCCGCGGTACTCATCGTTGAGGACGAGCTCTACGAAGTGTCCGCGCGTTCCGCTCATGGCTTTCTTCTCCTGCTTGATGTAGTAGGGCTTGGTGCAGAAAGCGTTCCACAGGTCGGTGAGCACACGGTTGCGTATGCGGCTCATGTCCACCTGACAGCTCTCCAGAATCCAGCTGTTGTCGTTTCTCAATCCGAAGAACGACTGCTCCTTTTTCTCACCGTTCTCATCGAGCAGCTTCACATGGTAGTTACGCTTGTGCTTTCCGCTGCCATTGGTGATGCCGCCGCGCCATTTGGCCTTCATGCTCATCAGTTCCGGTGCTTCCTTGTCGCACTCATACACGGCGATGCTGCCTGGCAGGTAGTCGTTGTTAAAAGAGCCGTACATCTTCACCACGGGCAGCGAGGTGAAGGTGAGCTTCTTCTCGATGACGGTGCCGTCGTCGGCTTTCACGTTGAAGACGTATTCGCGTCCAGCCTCTATGGTGGCGAAGGTGAAGTCGGCATTGGCCGTTGCTGCCTTACCGTCGATGGTCAGCTCTCCGTAGCCCTCACGCGGCTCATAGTCGATGCGGGCCGTATAGCTGTTATCGAAGTGTTCCAAGGGCAGAGAGGTGAGATAGAGGTCGAGTGACTCCACCCATACAGGCTTGTGCCCGCCGATGGTCAGGTCTTTCAAAGCTCTGGCCAGCGGGTCGATAGAGGCCAGCGTGCTGGTGCTCTTGCGCAGCTCTTCCAGCTTGTCGAAGTTGTCGCCAGCCTGGGAGATCATCACCTCAATCTCACTGGCAGAGTAATAGTCGGCCAGCTCGAGGCGAATCTTGTTTTTCTCGCCTTCTATCATTTCCTCTTCGGTGCCCATGAAGACGAGCCAGAGGTTGTCGAAGGCCACCCAGTTGGCATTGGTGTTTTCTATCTTCAAGCCCAGCGTCAGTGTGCCGTCTTCGCCTACGGTTGTTTCTACGACGTAGCTTTCCGGACGCTCGTTGTAGGTGCTGCACTGTATGCTCTGACCGTTGGCGAAGAGCGTGACGCCGTTTGCTGGTGTGCCGTTGCCCCATCCTTGCAGCACGGCGATGACATCGGCGGCCACTTCGTATTTTCCTTGGGGCAGGTTTTTCAGCGTTTGCGATATCGTGCCGTTGCTCAGCGGGCCATTCCAGCTGTCATGCCAGCGCTCGAGGAACGGTGTGCTGACGCTGGCATCGCCGTTGTAGTAGTCGCCCCAGTTAGGGTCTCTCCAGCTGTCGCCAGTGAACGTCCATCCGTCAGCTGATGCCTCGGTGGCGCCTAACCATGAACTGACTATGAAGCCTGTGCCGATATCGTTGGGTTGGTGTTCAGGCACGCGTTTTCCCTCTTCATCGGTGAAGAAGAACACCTGATTGGTGTCGCCTGAATAAGCGTGTGTTCCCACGCAATAGCTGCCTGTCCGCAAGTCCCACGCCTCCATATTCTGGGGTAGGCTGAAGATGGAGTAGTTGCCGTCGCCCTCCGCGCTGAAGTACCACAGCGAATTGTCGCCATCGGGTTTGTCGGACATGCAGACATAGCGACGCAGCTCGGGCGAGTCTTGCCTGACGCCGTCGTAAGTGATGTACTGGCCGGTCTTGGCGTTGATGATGTAATAATAATCAGCGCCATCAACCTTCTGGAAAAGCCATGCGGCCTCGTCGCTCTGATTTGCTGTGCGTAGGTAGTAGAGTGGTGTGTTCTGTCCCACTGAGGCACCGTCGACCACGCATCCACCGGGCGCAAAAAGGCAAGAGATATGATAGCGCTTGCCCGCCTCAATTTTGGGGGAGGCGAGCGAAGCGACTATCGAAAGTGTAAAAATAAAGATTAGTAGCGTTAGTTTTCTCATCGTTTGTTTTTTTTTAGTAGGCGAAGAGCGGATATTCCTTCATCTTCTCGTTGACGCGCTGGCGTACGCTGGCTATGACCTCCTCGTTCTGCGGGTCATTCAGCACTTCCTCTATCCAGGCGGCAATCTGAATCATCAGGTCTTCCTTGGCACCGCGCGTTGTGATGGCCGGCGTGCCGAGGCGTATGCCGCTGGTCTGGAAGGCTGAGCGGCTGTCGAAGGGCACCATGTTCTTGTTGACGGTGATGTCGGCTGCAACGAGGGCATTCTCGGCCACCTTGCCGGTCAGGTCGGGATACTTCGTGCGCAGGTCAACGAGCATCGAGTGGTTGTCGGTGCCGCCGGAGACGATGCCGAAGCCACGCTTCACCAGCTCCTCGGCCAGCACCTTGGCATTCTTCTGCACCTGCTTGGCCCACTCCTTGAACTCAGGCTGCAGAGCCTCGCCGAAGGCCACAGCCTTGGCAGCGATGACATGCTCCAGCGGTCCGCCCTGCTGTCCGGGGAATACGGCGCTGTTCAGCAGTACCGACATCATCTTCACCTCGCCCTTCGGCGTCTTCAGACCCCAGGGGTTCTCAAAGTCCTTGCCCATGAGGATGATGCCGCCACGAGGGCCGCGCAGGGTCTTGTGGGTGGTGGAGGTGACGATGTGCGCATATTTCACGGGGTTGTCCAAGAGTCCGGCAGCGATGAGGCCAGCGGGGTGAGCCATGTCAATCATCAGCAGAGCGCCCACCTTGTCGGCAATCTCGCGCATACGCTTGTAGTCCCACTCACGGCTGTAGGCCGAGCCGCCGCCAATGATCAGCTTCGGCTTGTGCTCCAGTGCCAGTGCCTCCATCTCGTCGTAGTCCACGCGTCCGGTTTCCTTGTTCAGGTTGTAGCCCACGGGCTTGTAGAGGATGCCGCTGGTGTTGACGAGCGATCCGTGGCTGAGGTGCCCGCCATGAGCCAGGTTCAAGCCCATGAAGGTGTCGCCGGGCTGCAGCACTGCCAACAGCACGGCAGCGTTGGCCTGTGCACCAGAGTGGGGCTGCACGTTGGCATACTCGGCATCGAAGAGCTTGCACACCCTCTCGATGGCCAAGCGCTCCACCTCGTCCACCACCTGGCAGCCACCGTAGTAGCGCTTGCCTGGGTAGCCCTCGGCATACTTGTTCGTGAGGCAGGAACCCATGGCCTGCATCACCTGATCGCTGACGAAGTTCTCGCTGGCAATCAATTCGATACCTTTCAGCTGACGCTGATGTTCGCGTTCAATCATCTCGAAGATGGCGTTGTCTCTTTTCATTTTTGTTATGTTCTTTGGTGTTAAAATTGGTTTTCTATCTGCTGTTCTTTTAGCTTTTGTGTAGAGACGCCACAAGGGTCTCTGCTCGAGGTTGCAAAGTTACGAAGAAAATGAAGAACTACAAAGAAAACGACTGTGTTTTTGAGAAAAAGCGGTAAGTTTTTCTTTTTCGTCGCCCATTGCTGCAAGTCAGAAGGGCAGGCCTACGGCAAAGTGGAAGGCATAGTCGCGGCTGAAGTGCGGGTGCAGGATGGGGTAGTGCTCTTCTTCGTCTTCCTCGTAGGCAGGGTTGATGGCTTTCATGCCCAGGTCGAAGCGCAGGATGAAATAGCCCATGTTGAAACGGATGCCCAGACCGTAGCCCACTGCCAACTGCTTGTGAAAGTCTTTCAGCTTGAACTGTCCTCCGGGCTGTATGTCATACTGTCGCAGCGTCCACACATTGCCGGCATCGACGAAGGCGGCGCCGTCGAGTTTCCAGAACAGGTGTGTGCGGTATTCGGCGTTCAGGTCGAGCTTCATGTCGCCCGTTTGGTTGATGAAGTTGATGCGCCCGTCGCGTTCCTTGTACCGGCCCGGTCCTAAGGAGCGCACGCTCCATCCTCTGACGCTGTTGGCACCTCCGGCAAAGTATCGCTTCTCGAAGGGCAGCACCGACGAGTTGCCGTAGGGGTAGGCGATGCCGAAGCCCAGATGCAGCACCACGCTGTTGCTCTGGTCGATGACGATGGAACGGGTGATGTCGAAGTCGGCCTTGACATATTGTGCAAAGGCGATGTTGAAGAGGCGGTGGTGCTGCTGTCCGTCTTTCTCAGCGCCCAGCATGTTGGCCCCGAACTGCAGCAGATTGCCCGACGTCTCGATGTTGGTCTTCAGCGCCACAGGGCCGTTGGCGTAGGAATAGCCGAAGCCGAGCTTGGTGATGAACAGGTCTTCGTAGTTGTAGCGCAGGATGGCGTTGCGCGATGTCTCACTCTCCAGGTATTCCTTCTTGAACGTGTCAGAAATCCAGGGCATGAACACATAGTCCACATCCAAGAGGTCAAGCTGGAAGTGGTCGTGACGCTGTGGGTGCTCCCATCGGTAGCGCCAGGCGGCAGAGAGGACACGCCGGTGAAACTCGGGTCTGTCCTGCAGGTCGTAGAGCAGCGACACCTCGCTGGTGGCGTTCAGGCGGTGGCGCAGGTCGCGACTGATGATGGGCGCAATGAAACGCGGAAACTGCAGGCGTGCCTCCAAGGAATACTCGGTGAAGTCCTGATTGCTGTATCCCTCCAGCCCTCTGATGGCTTCGTAGGCGCCGCGCAGCTGCACGCTGAGCACCTCGCTGCCACGGAAGAGGTTGCGGTTCTGATAGGTCAGCGATGCAGCGGCACCCAGGTCGCCGGCGGTGTTGGTGCCTTCGGGCTGGAAGCTCAGCGTGGAGGGTTTGTTGGTCTGTATCTGGATGTCGCAGTCGAGCAGCGGCAGCTCGCGCCGCTCGGTGGGATTGTCGTTGACAGGCGTCAGCTGGATGTTGGTATAGCGCACGGCCTGCAGGCGTCCGAAGTGGTTGTAGGTATTCCTTAACCCTGTGGCACTATAATATTGTCCCTCAGAAAGATGTGTACACTCCTCCAAGACTTGTCGTCTCAGGTGTATGTGCTTGTCTGAAGGGTCTCCGCTGGCATAGCCTACGTGCCTCACCATGTATCGGGTGTGCAGCGTGTCGGGGCGGTTGTTCTGCCTGAAGAGCGACAGGTGGAGGGTCAGGTTGACGAGGTTCGACTTTCCCACTGTGTCCGCGCGGTAGGTGATGAACTCCTTGTGGAAACGATAGTAGCCGCTGTCGGCCAACAGGGCAGTGATGCGCTTGCGCTCGGTGTCGAGAAGGGCCACCTCGAAGCGCATTCCTTCGTGCAGGAGCCGGCGCACACTGTCGCCGCTCAGCACTTGTGCCACCTGCGGGTCATCTATCTGATAGCGGATGTTGTGGATGAAATAGGGCTGTCCGGGCTGCAGCCAATAGGTGATGTCGGTTTTCCGTCCATGATGGCGCGTCTCATACACCACCTCGGCATTGAGGAATCCCTCGTTGCGCAGCTGCTGGCGCAAATCGGTGCATGACGACACTGCCTTCAGCGAATCGAAGAGCACAGGCGGCTCTCCGATGGCGCGCAGCGTGCGGGTCATCCATTTCGTGGTGTCGGTTCCTGAGAGGGAATAGGTGTGCAGGGGCAGGCGGAAGATGGAGAACCAGCGCGTGTTGGGCTGCTGGCGCACATAGTTGCGCAGTGTGGCGGTGTTGACCTGTGGATAGTCGCCCATCGTCTTCACGCTGACCGTGTTGAGCAGTGTCTGTCCTTCAGGCACATAGCGCGTAGTGTTGCACGAAGCCAGTACCAGCACCACACAGCCCATGACTGCCTTCATGAAAGATGTCGCCCGCATTGTTGTTAAAGGAGTTAAAGACAAATGACTCTTCTCCATGAAAAGCCTTTGTCTCTGGGTTGAAATCCATAGCAAAGCTATTGTCTTTAACTCCTTTAACTCCTTTAACTCCTTTAACTCCAAAACTTGCGAAAGTTAAATTCAATTTAACGGTTAAGCGTACCGTGGCGATAGGCGTAGAGCAGGGCTTTCAGGTCGCTGATCTGGTCGCGCAGCTCGGCCCCCTTGTCGGTGTCGGCCACAAGCATGCGGTGGGTTGACATCTCCACTATCTGTGTCGTAGACTTGATGTCGGTGCCACGCTGTATGGCGTCCTGTGTCGATGTGAACGGCTCGTGCTGCACCAGCTGGAAGCCTCGGCTGTGGTAGATGAGTGTATAGCCGGCAATGCCCGTCTCTGTGTGGTACGCCTCCGAGAAGCCTCCGTCGATGACCATCAGCCTGCCGCCAGCCTTGATGGGGTTCTCGCCCGAAGCGGCATGAACGGGTACGTGGCCGTTGATGATGTGGCGCGGGCCTGTTCCCGTGCGAGAGGCAGCGTGTACGCCGAAGGCATCGAGGATGCGGTCGCACACCTCGGCTGAGTCGCGCAGGCGGAAGTAGTTGCCTTTCTCTTCGTGGAAGGTCTCGCGGTCGGAGAGGAAATAGCGCTCGAAGGTGGCCATCTTCGACTTGTCGAAGAGGGGTGAGTCTTTGCCGCACCAGAGGTAGAGGAAGTAGTCCTTGGCGTAGGCTTTGAGGTCGGCGGGCGTGTCGTTCTGGAAGGCGGAGCGGATGAGCTGTCCGATGTATTCCATGAGCTGCCGCCCGGCATAGCTCTTGCCCAGTATCTGTACTTCCTTCAGCGAGCCGTCGGCATTGAGGGGCACCGAGGCGTGAAAGAGCAGGTTCTGGTTGCATATCTTATACATGCACCCGTGCGAGAGGATGGTGCGTATGTGCTTGCGCAGTTTCTCGCTGACACGGAATGAGTGGTGCAGCTTCTGCATTAGGGCGTCCTCTTCGGGGGTCAAATTGAATGTTGGGCGTTTTTGTTCAGCGCCAGTTGAAATGTCTCTCAACTCTAAACTCTCATCTCTAAACAAAGTGGGGAAGTGGCAGTCCTTCATGGCGTATGCCTTGCCGTCGATGGTGCAGGTCTGGTGCTCGAAGTCGATGGCCTCTATCAGACAGCGGTCTTCCATCTGCCACTCAGGGCGACGGTGGAAGATGCGCGCCTCCTCCTTGAACTGTATGATGCTGATGGCCTTGTGCATCTTCGCTGTCAACTGCAGCGTCTTCTCGTCCATCTTCGTGTCCTTCAGCAGCTTGGGTATGAACTCGGTGCAGGGGTCGTCGCCGTAGGTCTCGAGGGCAAAGGTGGCCAGCGGCACAAGGTTGATGCCATAGCCCTCTTCCAAGGTGGCCAGGTTGGCATAGCGCAGCGAGAGGCGCAGCACGTTGCAGATGCAGGCATTGTTGCCCGCAGCGGCGCCCATCCACAGGATGTCGTGGTTGCCCCACTGTATGTCCCACGAGTGATACTGCCGCAGCGTGTCCATAATGATGTGTGCACCGGGGCCGCGGTCGTAGATGTCGCCCAGGATGTGCAGCTGGTCGATGGCCAGACGCTGAATGACGTTGCAGATGTCTACGATGAAGTCGTCGGCACGCCCTGTGGAGATGATGGTGTCGACGATGACGGCCACGTAGGCCGCCTTGTCCTGGTCGTCGGTGCGCTCATGCAGCAGCTCCTCAATGATGTACGAGAACTCCTCGGGCAGGCTCTTGCGCACCTTGGAGCGGGTGTATTTCGAAGAGACGTCGCGGCAGACGCGCACCAGCTGGTGAATGGTGATGCGATACCAGTCGTCGAGGTCTTCCTCCTGTGCTTTAATCAGTTCCAGCTTCTGCTCAGGGTAATAGATGAGTGTGCACAGCTCTTTCTTCTCGGCCTCACGGATGGTGTTGCCGAATATCTCGCCCACCTTGCGCTTGATGTTGCCCGATGCGTTCTTCAGCACGTGGATGAAAGCCTCATGCTCGCCGTGAAGGTCGGCCAGGAAGTGCTCGGTGCCCTTGGGCAGGTTGAGGATGGCTTCCAGATTGATAATCTCGCTGGCAGCATCGGCCACGGTAGGGTAGGTGTGAGAGAGAAGGTGCAGGTATCTTTCGTCGGTGCTCATTTTTTAGAGTTTAGAGTTGAGAGTTTAGAGTTGAGAGATGAGGGTTGAGAGATGAGGGTTGAGAGATGAGGGTTGAGAGATGAGGGTTGAGAGATGAGGGTTGAGAGATGAGGGTTGAGAGATGAGAGTTGAGAGATGAGGGTTGAGAGTTAAGGGATTGATATAGTTTTTCGTACTGTTTGGCCACTTTGAGGTAGTCGTGGTGGCGACGGACGTATTCTATGCTTTGTTCTTTCAGCAGGGGCAGGCGCTCAGGGTGGAGGACTAACTGCTCCAACTGATTGTAGACGCTCTCATAGCTTGGCTCGACGTTGATGATGGGGCGCAGCTCTTTCTCGCCTAAGATGTCATAGTTCTCAGGCTCGCCACCACCTATGACGACAATGCCCTTCGACATGGCCAGCAAAGCGTTCATGGCCGGGGTGTAGCCATAGAGCTGGTCCATCAGCACGTCGCTGTCGTTCATCAGCTGCTGATACTGTGCGAAGGGCACGCCCTCGACAGTCACCAGGTTGAGGCGGTCGGGGTATTTCTCCTTGACGGCTTGGGCAGCACGCAGCATGATGTCGGTGCCCTTGTAGGCGCTGCGGCCACGGCTGATGCCTATGAAGAGCTGAAGCGGAGTATGGAGGGGGGTGGAGGTAGAGCCGGGCTGAGCACTTCTGATGGGCAGTGGAATGAACTGTGTCTTCTGCGGGAAATGAGGCTGATAGCACACATAATACTCATAGAGCCCTGCCACGATGGCGTCGCAGTCGTCGGCTATCATACGGTTCAGGCGCTCCTTCGCATTGTTGACCCAGTCATAGCGGTCTCTCAGGGCTACGGCGTCGGTGCGCAGCTCGTCGCCTATGTTGAAGTCGCTGTAGCGCAAGGGCTTGCGTTCCACGCACTCATTCACCCAGTAGTGATCCATGCCCAAGGCGCAGAGCACGACATGGCGGTTATGGTGCCGCAGGTAGCGATAGACGGGGAAGATGCGCTCGGCCTTCAGCTCAAGGAACATGGGATTGATGAGCTGCACCACGTCATAGCCTCGCCACTGCGGCAGCAGCGTGGCCACCTTCGCCATCAGCGCCAGCCCGCCCAGCTTCCCGCGGCGGCGCACCAAGTCCTGGTCGCGAGGATAGTCTTTCCAGAAGTCGCCGTTGGAGGCCACAGTGACGTCATGCCCCAACAGCCGCAAGCCTTCGGCCAGCGTGTTGTGCACATTGCTGTATTCGCCCAAGAGCAGTATTCTCATCGTAGGATAAGGATGTCAGTATTTTTAAGGTCACTCGCACTTTCGGGTACAAAGGTACGAAGAAAAAATGAGAACAATGGTGGAAAAGCGAAAAATAACTGTAGTAACCGCAAAAAAACGACCTGCGGGGATGGGATAGGACATAGTTGCATAGCTATTTATGTGAGTTAATAGTTAAATATGTTCGATAGCCAAAGGCTTGAGGTAGCCCTATTCTCCCCCTTGCAAAGGGGGAGTTAGAGGGGGATTCATCTGCGCAGAGGCGAATCCCCCCCAGCCCCCCCTTTGCAAGGGGGGGAATAAGTTACCTCAATGGGGGGGATAAGTTACCTCAAGCGGGGGGAGAAGTTACCTCTGTGGCGGCTAAGTGATGGCGCAGCATTCCCCTCTTGCCTCCCCGTAAGGGCGGGGGACAAGAGGGGAGTGTCTCATGGAGTTCCTGTGACGGGCTGGCGGCAAACAGCCTTTTCGGGCTAATTCCCCTGAGAAAAGGCATGGATAATCCAAGTCAGACCGTCTTCAAGGGGTTCTTTTTGTATCTGTCATCTGTCAACCGTAAGATATAGTTCCGATGCAGCCACTGCGATATCTGGTTGCCGGTGCCCTCGCGGTCCTTGCCCTGGGCAAAGCGCACGTTGGAGAGGTCGGTGGCGGTGAACTCGTCGGGCAGCAGGGTCAGCATGTTGCGAGGGCCATGCTTCGACGTGGGCACATCGGCCTCGGCCTGACGAATGAGGTCTCCGAAAAATTTTAGCTTCAGCCATAGGTCGTAGTGCAGACTCCAGCGCAGGTACGACTTCATTGTTTTCGAGTTCTCCCACTTCATGCCGTTGGCACAGTAGATGCAGATGGCCTTGCGGAAGACATGCACCAAGGCGCGGTGGGTGAGATTGTCGAACACACGGTCGCCGGAGGCAACGGCAAAGGCGTCGCACTCGGCCTTCAGCTCCTTGATGAGCTTGCGGGCCTGGGGGCAGTCTATCATACCTGTGGCCGCATTGAGGTTGTCGATGTAGGGCTTGAGGGCAGCATCGTAGGCAGCGTCGTAGTTGCCGAAGGTAGGTATGTCGGAACCGATGCCGGGGTCGGGAATGGTGGCCATCGTAATGCGCGAGACGGGGCCATCGTTGACAGCATGACGCATGTAGCGGATGAGCTTGCCGGGCGTGGTCGAAGCGTTCCAGTTGAGGAAGAGCTGGGTTGAGGCCGTCACCGACTGCGTGCCTGCGCGCTCAGCACCGAAGTCGTTGCCCTCGTCGTCGTTGAGCTTCATGATGGTGAATGAATTGGACTTGCCCGTAGCTTGCTCCACCTTGTCCCACTGCTCAATCTCGTTCATCTTGCAGTAAAGCGGAGCGCCGTCGTTGTCAGCACAGCGCATCACCAGCGCAGCTCTTGTGAGATCGGGCATGAGGTGGCGTATCTTGAACTTGCGGCGAAGGGGCTTGTCCTGACTGGAGGTGTTATACTGCTGATGATACTGTTGCTCCGCCTTGCGCTCACGGTCGCTTTCCCCTTTGGTGTCGGCCATGATGTGGTTGATGGGCTGGTCGACGCACGACTTGCCTACGCCTGTGTCCACTACAGTCACGCAGCCGTTGCGCAGCTCTCGCGGGCGGTTGTCGATGTACTTGGCCTTTAGCCCCACGGGATGCGACTGCAGCGATGGGAAGCAGGTCTGAGCCACACACTCCACGTTCTCGTCGGGTGTGCGCGAGGTGACTGTCTTGACGAGTCGGGGCATCATCTTGCGGTTCAGGCGCGGCGGCACGGGGCTGGCGTAAATCTCGCCCAAGGTGAGCTCATCGCAGACGGGCTGTTCGGGTGTGCCCTTGTCGTCGGGGTTGAGGGCGATGCCCTTCTCGCCTACGCGCTCGCTGTCGGCCAGTATCTGGCGCTGCTCGCGGGTGAGGGCGCGTGCGGGGTCGTTGTACTTGGCGTAGAAATCGCTGATGAGGCGCTGGCAGTCCTTGCACTGCCAATAGTCGGGTGTGTGCTTGCGCAGCTGGCCCTGCATCTCGGCCTTGGTCAGCAGGGCGCAGATGCCAGTGCTGAGCAGGCTCTTCACCGTGTTGTGGCATTTACCGTCGGTCTTGATGTGCTCCTGCGGCAGGCCGGTCATGCGGTAGTGGTGGTCGAAGATGTAGTCGGTGCGGGGCGTCGGCTCGGCAATGTCGGCATCGCAGGGCATGGCCACGGGGTCTTCGCTGCCTTCGCGCGTCGTTACGTGTGCATCGGTTGCAGAGGGCGTTGTTGTGTGTGCATCGGTTGCCGACAGCTTGTCCCATCCGTCGATGGTCAGTCCACGCAGACGGAAGGCAGTCTGGCGGGCTTCTATCTCATCCTGGGTGAGAGGTTGCAGGAAGGCTGGCGACTGATAGACGGCGTCGCCGGTCATCAGGATGAATGCCTGCTTCTGCTGCACGGCGTCGTCGCAGGGAATGTTGAGTGCCTTGCAGAAAGCCTGCTGTGTCTCGACGGCGGTCATGCCCACGGGCATCTTCAGCCAGATGTGGCACTTGCCGCCGCCGCGCAGCGAGTTCTCGATGTAGAGCACCTTGTCGTGCCACACGCCAGGCTCCTGGTTCAGCCGCAGGGCACCTTCTATGGCTTGCTGTCCGTACTTGCGCTCGTCTACATCGGTACAGGTCTTGTAGGTGCAGCACTCGGCCAGTGCTTCGGCGGCGGCGCGGTGGTTGTTGCGGAACTGGAAGAAATGGGGACAGACGCCGATGATTTTGAACTTCTTCTCCTCCTTCAGCGCCTTCTGCTTCACCTCGTCCTTTTCCGCGCGCACCTCTGCAACGTCGGCTTTCAACTCAGGCTTGCTCAGTTCGTCGGTTATCTGCTCTGCCGTATAGGGAATTGCAGTACCGATGTTACCCTTGGTCACGGCAAAGATGGGCTGTGACGCGTTAACTACTCCCTCAAAAAGGTTGCCCTGCTGGGCGGTCAAATCTGTTGTGTTCATAACTATAAAATATAAAAATGTTATACAAAATATGTTCTGTCATTTGTCATTGTAAGAGATGAAAAGGTGATGTCTTTTATTTGCCACATATCGAACATTTTTTATTTCGCTGCAAAGTTAGTGCTTTTTGAGGGGAACTGCTTTTCCAATAATTTTCCAATAATTCACAAAAAAAAATAGTGAGAATCTTAACGACTCTCACCCTTTTTGCATTTGAACAGCATATTCTGGAGCGATTTTCAACAGATAGTGGTATATCCATTCTATCAGCTCCTTCCAAAGACTATGCCGATGTCTTTCGTTCTTTTCCTTCGGGGTTTCATTAATGACCACCGGTCTCCAGTTTACAAACCAGTTGTTGTAGTTACTCAGCGTCTTGCGCGTCGGAATATCCCATACTTCAGCTTTGATCATGTCGTAGTAGTGCGACACTTTGCGGTAAGGGTCTTCATCTGGAGCAAAAGCCTGATGACTGCCATGCAGAAAACAGATACTGAACTGTGTGATATTCTCGAAAAGTTCAGCACATTTCTCTTTTACTGCAACCAGTGATTTGTGGAAAAATCCCATTACCTTGCTGTCAGCAATCTTCTTGAACAGACGCTTGATGGCAGGTGCGCCCCTTTTGTTTTCTTCGGGCTCTTCTTCTCCTTGAGCAGTATCCTGTTTGGGAATACGATTCATACTCTCGTGAATATAACTATCAATTGCTGTAAGGGGAATTTTCAGGTATTTGTCATCCACTTCTACTTCATGCTTTGAGAAAGCATTGGCGATGGCTGTCATGACTTTACCCAATGAAAACTGGAGCGGGCTTCCGTCGCGCTTCGTAATCGTGAAGTTCTTGATTGAAAAACTTGCGCCGCCAAATATTGAGCGCTTAACTCTAGGGCTGCCGTCTTCATGAGACTCAGCCTGCTGTGGTTTGTAACTGTCTGTATTTTCTGTTTCTTTGTGTCTTCTGCTCATTTTGTGAGCTTTTTAAAAAAGGGTTTAGTTTACATAGTCCTGCGGTGTCTGTCACTGTCTCTGCCTTACAGAGATGATGGCGCGTCCTGTTACATGACCATCTGGACAGGTCCGGGTGCCCTAGTCTGACAGGTTTTGTGCTAAGTCTTTTACCGATAGAAAAAGGAGTTTAAGTTTGTAATTATATAATGTGGAAATATGTTGAAGTACACATGACGTGTACGTGAAATCAAATGGAGCATTTCTTTGTTCATCATCTCATAATCTTTGCTTCACCATTGAAAGCGCATATCTCGGCAGCCAGTGTGTTGAGATTGTGAAAGCGGCTGTAGTCAGTGTCGGATGGCACATGGCCGACATTGCCCATCGCATCGAGATGCCACGGAGCCAGAATGAGCAGGGAGCCACGGGCACAAGCCTCGAAACGCTTCAGCTCGGGCTTCCAGTAGCGGCCTATGGGCGACGCCTGCAGATGTATCAGCGGATAGCCTCGGTCTAAGCACTCGTTTTTCATCAGCAGTTCTCCGCGAGATATGCCCGGCGTGACAATGGCGGTGGCACCCTCTTGTATGGAGGTTCGCCACATATCATGTTCATGTTGATAGTCGTCGGTCTCTTCGTATGGAAGGCGGGTCACGGGGTGTCTACGGTGGCACATCACCTGCACCTTACGAGGCCAGCGCAGCAGGAACAGGTTGCCGAATGCGCCATAGTTGCGATTGCCTATCTGCACATGCAGACATCTGCGCAAGAAGTCGGGCAGGAGCCGGCGCAGCTGAGCACGCCGTGGATTGTCATGCACGTAGGCTATCATAGCTTGGCGGTGGCGCTCGTCAAGACACACCGTGTCATCGTAGTTGTCATCGAAGAGCGGGCGCTGCTGGCGTCCCACGAAGGTGTAGTATTCTTGGCGTTGCTTTTTCGACATGCTGCGTATCAGGTCACCCTCATTGCCATAAAGGGCAGCCTTCTGGCGCAACCAGGCCGGCGCACCATCGCCCGTGCAATCGGCCGATATCGGACGATGGGTGGAGGACGGAAGGCCCTGTTGCTGCTGCCAACTACTGGTGCAGAACGCCTTGAAGGCCTGAATGATATCGCCCAGGCTCCACTGCATAGGCTCCACCACCTCGATAACACCGTGAAAATGGTCAGGCATGCATACACACGCATGTACCACCACTTTGTTGCCATGACTCAGTGAGCGCACGGGTATCTGCAGCCATGCCTCCTGCACCACTTCGCCAAGAGACGTGAGGGCAAGGGTGGCGGGGACGCTGCGGCCAGCATCGGTCACCAAACGAGAGAGCAGCTGCTCACACCCACTCACCACAAGGGTGATGAGATAGGTGCCGCGACCGTAGTAGTCGTGGCCTGCATTACGTGGACGATAGGATAATGCCTCCATGATATTTCTGAAACAATCTTTATTCAGGTGCAAAGATAATGAAAAATAGCGTTGATTCCAAATAAAAACGAAGGAAAAAGTAGGAACAGACTTTTCATAGGAACAGCTCGGTTACATCCTGATGACAAATGACAAATGACAGTTGAAAAAAAAGGGGGGGGCGGAAATAGACTGACTGGTATGAATAGAAAATAATATATAAAATATGTATTATAGTAGATATAAAATATGTATTATAATAACTTTGCTATAGACAAAAGCTTTTCATGGAAGAATCATTTGTCTTTAACTCCTTTAACTCCTTTAACTCCTTTAACTCCTAAAAAAACTCCCTTAACTCCTTAGCGCAGGGGGCTTGATTTTACAACTGTCATCTGTCATTTGTAATAACTAATATTTTATTGAAAATAAATTCATTATTATTTGGTGGTTAAAGAAAAAATTCGTACCTTTGTATCGTTAAAGTTCACTCTATTATTCACTCTTTTAAACAATGTAAAGTTATGCTGAAACTCGATTTTTACAAGAACAAGCGACAGGGCGACCAGAACTACGGAAAGATCTACGCCCGCGCCAAGAACGCTGAGCCCATCAACCTGGAGCAGCTGGCTAACCACATGTGCGAACACAACACCCCGTTCTCTCCCGGTGTCATCAAGGGTATTCTCACCGACATGGTGAGCTGCATCAAGGAGATGGTGCTGCTGGGTCAGCCGGTGAAGATTGACGGTCTGGCCATCTTCAAGGCCGCCGTCACCAGCAAGCCCGCCAACGACGTGGAGTCCTTCGACCTGGACTCGAACATCAGGAACGTGCGCCTGCAGTGCCGCGCAGTGGGCAAGCTCGTCCGCAAAGACCTGACCAACGAAGCCACCCTGGGCTACACCTCGCTGGCCATGCGCGTGAAGTCAGGCGAGATTATCCTCTCCAGCCGCAAGGGAGAGTATATCGCGACGGAGTAGAAGCCCCACCCCGACCCTCCCCGAGGGGAGGGGTAGAGGCGGCCCCCCAAACGATACCGTTTGCAACGAAAAACGAACCATTCACGCTGATGAATGGCTCGTTTCTCTTTCTAAACGACACGCTTTCTTTCGTCAATTGCAGGCGCTGTGAGCGCCGCCCGCCGTCTCCTTTCGTCAATTGCAGGCGCTGTGACCTTTCAAGCAAAAAAACACTTAGCGCAGCAATGGCAGTGAACGCAGCAGGACGGTACGGCCGATGGAGGTGTTGGTCATGCGGCGGAACCACTTGTATTTCTGCGTGTAGTCGCGGTCGGGTAGGGGGAAGAGACCAATCTTGCCCAGGTCGGTCAGCTGCCGGTCAAGGTAATGGCGGCTCTGCGTCAGCACCATCACATTATATATATAGTCCATGGTCAGCTGAGCCGTGCGCCGTTGCATGGCTGTGCGCTCTTCAGGCGGCAGCGTGCTGCTCTTTTTATGAAGGCTCACCAGCACATCCTTGGCATCATGAAGGCGCTGCAGCCTGCTGCGCATGTCGGTGCGATTGATGGCTGAGGTGGGTCGCTGCCTGTAACAGTAGGCACGCGCTGTGGTGGTGATGACGCGCTCGGCACGCAACAGAAGCTGGGGCGTGAACTCCTCGTCCTCGCCATAGGCAATGCCTGGCGTGAAACGCAGAGAGCCCAGCATGCTGCGATGGAAGAGAAACGACCACACGGCTCCGTGAATGTTGTGCTGGCGCATCAGCGTGGCACCAGCCATAGGCCCATCGTCGCGATAATTGATTTTCTGGTCGGGCTTCTCGCAATAGTCGAACATCACCATGTCGGCCTTGCCATAACGCACCAGGTCGATGACATGCTCGTAGGGTGTGCGCAGCAAGATGTCGTCGGCATCGATAAACTGTATGAACTCGCCCTCAGCCATCTTCAATCCCATGTTGCGCGCCACGGCCACACCACGGTTTTTCTGTCGGATATACACAATTTCATCGGCCATTGTGCCCAGTGCAGCGAGGGGACTCTCGTCGGAGCCATCATCCACGACGATGATTTCGCGTTCAAATGGCCGCAACGACAGCTGGGCGATACTTTCTATGCAAGCACGCAGCATGTCTACAGGCACGTTGTAGGCAGGGATGATGAAGCTTATCAGCTTTTTCTGATGGTCTCGTTGATATGGCATAATGATTTGATTCCTAAAACATTGATTACAATAGCTTTCAGTCTTTGTGACAGTGTCAGACCTTGGGCAAAGGGCGACACGTGGCGCTGCTTCAGCTGTGGCTGTTGGCCTGTCAGTCGACAAACATCTGCCTGGATGTTGAGCACATGCATATAGTAGCGGTCATCCTGCCACTGAGGCAGCACGCGCAGATGAGCCTCTAAGAGCATCTGCAGCTCGCGGCCAGTGGCTTGGGCAGTGATGCCTTTGTCGTTGAGGCAGTAGTAGTAAAGACCTTTATCGCAGACTTTCAGGCAGTTAACATTTCTTAAAAGTAAGGGTAGGGTAGAGACGTCCTCAAAAACCGCCCCTACGGGAAAAGCCACGCCTCGGAACAGCGACCTGCGGAAAACCTTGTTGCAGGCATAGCAATGCTCATAGGCATGGCCTTTGAGCCAGTATTCCCGCATGTCCCTGTAGGTGGCTTCCGTGAATGAAAGGAGCTGCTGTTTCGACGAGCCATAGAAACGCCACAACGGAAACTCCACAATGTCGGCTTCATCGGTGAGCTTCATGACTTCTGCGTAGGTGTCAGCTGCAAGATAGTCGTCGCTGTCCACAAAACCCACAAAATCGCCTTTGGCAACAGCCAGCCCCGCATTGCGTGCATCGCTCAGTCCGCCGTTCTGCTTGTGAACGACTGTGATGCGGCTGTCGCGTTGAGCCCACGCGTCGCACAGCTGCGGACAGTTGTCGGGTGAGCCATCGTCAACTAAAATAATCTCCAGATGGCTGTACGACTGGCTTACGACGCTTTGCACGCAACGGTCGAGCGTTTTCTCCACACGGAAGACTGGAATGATAATACTCAGTCGCCTATTTATCATAATGACGATTCTCGGTATTTATGGCGCTACATGCACCCTGCGTTCTCCCTGATAACTGACGTTAGCCCTGCGCTGCAGAAACTGCATCATAAGGTCAGTGGTCAGAAGGTTGAGATGTTCATCGGAGCCTTCCGGAATCTGACTCGTAGCCACAATATAACTGTTGGTAGCCACCCGGTAACGTTTCTTCATGTCCAAGGGCCGTCCGTCTGGTTTCAAGAGTTTCACACTCTCTATGATTCTCGGATTGTCCTTCTTTGTTGTCAACACGCACTGCATCCCTGCCACGAATGGGAAGCTGAATTTCCGGTTGTGGCAGTAAGACAGCATCATGTGCAGCAGTTCGTGTCCTGTGAGTGTGAGTACGACGGCATGATTGTCGAAGGGGTCTATCTCGAAAACGTCGCGCACGGTGATGTCGCCTTGCGAGAGACTGTCTATGCGTATGCCGCCAGGATTGACCACCGCTATATCGGCTTGACATTCCTCCTTGAAGGCATCGCAAATCATGCAGCCCAGTTCCTCTGGCACCTCAAAAGGTGTCTCTGCATGAGCAAGGACTCGGCGAAGCTCGGGACTGTTGCTGAAGAAAGCCACCATCTGTTCCACCGTTTTATTGCGCTGCGAGAAGGCTGGCACATTGATGTATTCGGAGTGTTTGTCGGCGACATGCCATTTCGCGACGCCATCATCAGAGCATCCTGTGCTGTCCAATGTGAGTGTGGTGTGCGTAACGAAACGAAGCTTGTTCCTGTTTTGCGTGATGAGGACACCGTTTTCCATTTCGTCGCCCTTCAGCTGTGTATGCGTATGGCCGCCTACGATAACATCTATCCAGGGGAAGAGACGGGCCATCTGGCGGTCTTCCTCATAGCCCAGATGCGACAGCAAGAGGGTGACGTCGCACGTCTTGCTCATCCACTCATACTGCCCGATGACGTCCTTTGCGGGCTGGAAATGGAGTCCTTTCAGGTTGTCGGGATGAGTGCTGGGTATGCCGTTAGGCGAGAGTTGGATAACGCCGACTATGCCTACCCGCAGGCCGTTGACGTCAAACACCTGCGAGGGAACAACGCGTACGTTGGTGGAATCGTCGGCCGTCATATTGGCACAGAGGTATCGGAAATTGGAGAGAAGCGTGAGAGGTGCCAGCGAATGGACATCGAAATCATGGTTGCCTAAAGCCGATGCGCTGAACCCCACCTGATTCATCAGCGCCACCATAGGATAAGCAGGTATCTCGTAGCGGTCGCTCACAGGATCGCCCGTGCGGTTATCGCCGCCGGAAAGAACCAGCAAGTCAGGATAGAGCGCACGCAGGCTGTCGGCAATGGCTGCCAGCTGGGGGAAGTTCCAGACAGTGGCATGCATGTCGTTAGCAGACAGGATATGCACCTCACGCCTGCCAGCATACAGGTGGACGCAGACCAGCCAAAGCGCCAGCCACAGCAGCAATGAGCGTATTTTCATAGTCCTTTTCTATTTTCAAATGCAAAAGTACAAAATTTCCGCAAATAAGTTGCAAAAAAACAAAGGAATTTGTACATTTGCAGCTGAATAGTTTATTTGTTATGAAGAAGTGCTTACTTTCACTCGGTGCGACGCTCCTTTTCATCCTCGGAACGTCAGCGCAAGAACAGAACTGGTTGGGGGCTGATGTGCAGTGGGACCGCCATAGCCTCAACATCGACGGGCAACGTGTTTGCCCTGCGATGGGTGAAATACATTATTCACGTCTGCCGGCCGACGAATGGCAGCAGGCCGTGAGAAAGATGAAGGCAGGCGGAGTGACCATCATCGCCACCTACGTCTTTTGGAACCACGTAGAGGAACAGCAGGGCATCTTCCGCTGGGACGGTCAGCGCGACCTGCGACGCTTCCTTGAGGTGTGCAAGGATGAGCAGATGCCCGTAGTGCTGCGCATCGGCCCGTTCTGCCATGGCGAGGTGCGCAACGGCGGCATACCCGACTGGGTGTTTGAAAAAGTGAAGAGGGCACGCTCTTTAGACACTGCCTTCCTCGGTTTTGTCGAGCGGCTGTACCGACAGATTTTCACCCAGGTGCAGGGGCTGCAGTGGAAAGACGGCGGCCCCCTGATGGCCTGCCAGTTTGATAACGAATACCGCGGTTCGGGCGACTATCTCATGGCGCTGAAGAAACTGGCTCTCGGCATCGGCTTCGACCTGCCCTTCTACACCCGCACCGGCTGGCCTGAGCTTTCCAAGCCTGTGCCCTTCGGCGAGATGCTGCCCCTCTATGGCGACTATGCCGACGGCTTCTGGGAGCGCACCTTGGGCGAGACCGACGGCAACTACTACAAGGCGTTCCATTTCAAAAAATCTCCCATTCCATCAACCGAGATGGGCGAAGTACCTCAAGCCCCCCCTTCGTCCCCCGTGGGGGACACTCTTGCTGGCAAGCCCGCACACAAGTCAAATGAAGCCCCCTCGGGGGCCGTAGGGGGGGCTTCCTACCCCTACTTCACCTGCGAATTGGGCGGAGGCATGGCCACAGCCTATCACCGCCGACCCTACCTCTACCCCGAGGATGCCTACTCGATGGCGTTGGTGAAGCTGGGCAGCGGCTCCAACCTCTTAGGCTACTACATGTATCACGGAGGCACCAACCCCGAAGGTCTCACCTATCTGAATGAGAATCAGCGCACTCCAGCCACGAACTACAACGACATGCCTGTGAAGAACTATGACTTCCAGGCTCCTTTGGGCGAGTTCGGGCAGACCTATCCCCAATACTATATGCTGCGTCCGCTGCACCTCTTCATGCAGGACTACGGCGAACTGCTGGCACCGATGGAGGCCACCCTTTCTTCCTCCGAGGGGGAAACAATAGTCAAGGGCGATGACAGCCATCTGCGCTGGGCGGTGCGTTCAAATGCGGCCTCCTCGGGAGCCGACGGCGGGGCTTCCGCCTTCATCTTCATCAACAACTACGAGCGGCTACAGAACCTGTCGGCCAAGCGCAACGTTCAGCTGTCGGCCTGCGGCATCACCCTACCCCACCTCAACATCCCCGCCGGATGCATGGCCATCCTGCCAGTCAACATCCATAACATCCGCTATGCAACGGCGCAGCTGGTGGCCCATCGCGATGGCAACATCTACATGATGCAGATTCCCGGTCTGCCCACCACCATTGCCATGAAGAACGGCAAGACCCTGCGCCATGTGAAAGCCCTCGGAGCATCCAAGCCCGTCTGCGAGAACATCTACCTGTTGACGAAAGATGAAGCCGAGCACCTGTTCTTGGCCCCAACAGCCCCCCTTTCGTCCCCCGAGGGGGACACTCTTGCTGGCAAGCCCGCCCACAAGTCAAATGAAGCCCCCTCGGGGGCCGTAGGGGGGGCTTTGGGGGCTTCTGGGCCTTTATATAATAAGGTACGCGAGGCAGGCCCGCTGCGCACCATCACCATCGGCAAGCAGAAGGTGGCCGAGGAGCCGCAGGACGAGGACTTTGAGCAGGCCGCCATCTATCGCATCACACTACCTGAAACCGCTCTCACCTCCCAACGCCCGCTTCTGCTAAGAATCGACTATCGTGGCGACGTTGCCCGTCTGTATGCCGACGGAAAGCTTGTTGCCGACAATTTCTACTATGGCCGTCCGTTCCTCTTCGGTCTGTGGCGCCTGCCCGAGGGTATCCGCGAACTGGAGCTCCGCATCCTTCCCCTGCAAAAGGACGCCCCCATCTACCTTCCCCGTGAAGCCGACAAGACGCCAGGCGAAGAAGTGAAAAGCATCACAATGAACTATATGTATTAACGATGAAAAAGATATTCCTATTCTTTTGTTTCCTGTGGGCAGCAACGCTACAAGCCCAGCAAATCGTCAACCTTGAGGGTATTTGGGAATTTGCCATCGGCGACACCACGCTGGCGAAGGGCTCTCCGCTTCGCACCAAGTATCATGACTACGTTTCACTGCCCGGCTCGATGCTGACCAACGACAAGGGCAACCCAGTGTCGCTGACCACCCCTTGGACTGGCTCGCTCTACGACTCCAGCTTCTACTTCAACCCCCGCATGGAGGCTTACCGGCAGGCTGGCAACATCAAGTTTCCCTTCTTCCTCACACCGTCGAAGCACTACGTGGGCGCTGCGTGGTACAGAAAGCGCGTCTATGTGCCGAAAGACTGGAAGGGCCAGCGCATCACGCTCTTTCTTGAGCGCCCTCACATCGAGACAACGGTCTATGTGAATGGTCACGAGGTGGGACACCAGATGTCGCTTTCCACGCCTCACCGCTATGATGTGTCCAAATACATCAAAGCCGGCAAGAACAACGACATCGCCATCCGCGTCTATAACGGCATTGAAAACGTATGCGTAGGTCAGGACTCCCATTCCGTCACCGACCAGACGCAGGGCAACTGGAATGGCATCGCAGGGCGCATAGAGCTGCAGGCTCAGTGGAAGAAGCTGAACATCAGGAAAGTGCGTGTCATTCCCAGCGAAGACCTCACTTCCATCAAGGTGGTAGTCGACATCGAGAATCATATACCTGCTGTGCGCGTGATGCCTTTCAACGACTTCTATGTGGAGGCCAATGTGCGCCAGCTGGTGGGCGGCAAGCCAGGGGAAATACTGATGAGTTCGACGAAAGTGCTGTTCATCGAAGACCGTGTGGAGCTGAACCTCGGAAAAATCAATACGCAACTGTTTAAACCCTGGGACGAGTTTCATCCCTATCTCTATCTGCTCACTGTGCTTGCCGGTGACGATGAGTATCAGATTCCCATCGGTCTGCGAAACATCAGCGTCCGCGACCGTCAGTTCTACATCAACGGCCGACCGCTCTTCCTGCGCGGCACGGTGGAGAACTGCTGTTTCCCCATGACCGGCTATCCTCCGACCGACGAGGAGGAATGGCTGTCCATTTTCCGCAGATGCAAGGAATGGGGACTCAATCATGTGCGGTTCCACAGCTATTGTCCGCCTGAGGCAGCTTTCTCCGCCGCCGACCGCGTGGGTATCTACCTGCAGCCTGAAGGTCCTTCGTGGCCCAATCATGGCGTGAGGCTGCGCCGGGGCCAGAGCATTGACCAGTATCTGCTAGAGGAATCGAAGCGCATCGTCGATGAATACGGTCATCATCCGTCCTTCGTGATGATGGCTGCCGGCAACGAGCCTGCCGGTGACTGGGTGACGTACTGCAACGACTGGGTGAAGCAGATGCACGACTACGACTCCACTCGCGTCTATTGCGGTGCCAGCGTCGGCGGTGGCTGGGCATGGGACGACGGCTCGGAGTATCACGTCAAAGGCGGTGCGCGAGGCCTCGACTGGGACCGCCACGCTCCTCACAGCGACGATGACTACTTCGCCCAGATAGAATATCCGAGAAACTACAAAGGTCAGGAGCCTAACAACACGCCCATCATCGCACACGAGCAAGGCCAGTGGTGTGTCTTCCCCGACTTCAAGGAAATCGGTCAGTACAAAGGTGTCTATAAGCCCGGCAACTTCGAGATTTTCCGCGACCTGCTGGCACAGAACGGCATGGCCTCACAGGCAGAGAAATTTCTCATGGCCAGCGGCAAGCTGCAGGCACTCTGCTACAAATACGAGATGGAACGCAATCTGCGCACCAAGGACTATGCCGGTTTCCAGCTGCTGGCCCTCAACGACTACAGCGGTCAGGGCACTGCCTTGGTAGGCCCGCTGAACGTGTTCTGGCAGGAGAAGGGCTATGTCGATGCCACCCGGTGGCGTGAGTCCTGCAACATGTTAGTGCTGCTGGCACGATTCCCGAAGTTCGTCTATACCAACGACGAGCGGCTTCATGTGCCCGTTGAGGTCATGAATGCTTTCTATGCCACAATGGCGCCTACTGCCACCACCTATGAGCTGATACAGAACGACAGCACCGTCATCCGCTACGACACGCTCGCCGTCCGCTCCATACCCATCGGCAAGAACATCGACCTTGGCGTCATCGATGTGCCGTTGGACAGCATCACCAAAGCCTCGAAGATGACACTGAGCGTCAGTCTTGGCAACCAGATAGTGAACCACTGGGATTTCTGGGTGTACCCGAAGAGTGAAGAGTTAAGAGTGAAGAGTGAAGAGTTGAGAGTGAAGAGTGAAGAGTTGACAACTGCATTTATTGCCAATAGCCTTGACAGTGCTGCTATTGAGGTGTTGCGCAATGGCGGCGACGTGCTGCTGACTGCAGCAGGCAAGGTGACGCTGGGCAGCGATGTGAAGCAGAGTTACTTGCCCGTGTTCTGGAATACGTCGTGGTTTAAGATGCGCCCGCCGCACACCACTGGAGCCTATATCGACACTTCGCATCCGCTGTTCAAGTACGACTTCTCCACCGACAACTGGAGCAACCTCAACTGGTGGGAGCTGCTGAACAACGCACAGGTGATGAATCTGATGGAGCTGCCTGCCAGCTATCAGCCCCCCATTCAGCCCATCGACACTTGGCATGTCAGCCGCAAGCTGGGTATGCTCATCGAGGCACGCGTCTTAGGCGGACGTCTGCTGATGACCACGATGGACATTACGAACGACTTGGAGCACCGCCACGTAGCCCGTCAGATGCGCAAGGCTATACTGGAATATATGCAAAGCAATGACTTCCAGCCCACTATCAGCGTAGAGCCGGAAGTCATTCAGGATTTCTTTACGAAGCAGGCACCACCCGTCAACATGTTCACCAACGAATCGCCTGACGAGCTGAAGCCGAAAATCAATTAGCCACAGACGGCCAACAACACCGTGCGTTGGTGGGTAGGCCGATAGTCGAAGGCAACAGGGCCGTCGTTTGACGGCCTTTCTTCGTTGTCTTCATCAAGCTTTGGAAACGCCTTACCTTCTTGCAACACGCGGATGGCCTCCTTCACAGCGGGGTCGTTCTGGTTGAGGTACTGCAGCCACGACTGCTCGTCGAGCATGTTGTAGACGATACGGCTGGTGATGAACTCCTCCAAGAGGGCATGCGAGCGCTGTATCATCAGGTTGCGGCGGCGCAGTCCCTGACCGTCGGCATACTGTGCGAACTTCTCCACCAGGTTCTGCTTCTTGATATACTTCACCAATGCCTGCTCGTCCTCATACTCGCTGAGCCTCTGGCGGTTCTGGTCGGTATATTCGTAGCAGTACTGCAGCATGAGCCCCGACATCAGCGCCTCTTTATAATAAGATGTGTACAAGGTGGTGTCCTGCGGCACGAAGATGTCGGGCGTGATGCCGCCACCGCCATAGACGGTGCGCCCAATGTGGGTGAAGAACTCCGGCCCGGTGTGGTGGATGCTGTCCTGCGAGAAGAACTCACCGTTCTGGTAGCGCATCAGCAGGTCTTCCTCATAGTCGCGGTCCATGCCGCTGGTGTATGGCTTCTGGATGCAGCGTCCCGACGGCGTGTAGTAGCGGGCTATGGTGAGTCGCATCAGCGAACCGTCGGTGAAGGGGATGGGCTGTTGCACGAGGCCCTTGCCGAAGGAACGGCGCCCGATGATGGTGCCGCGGTCGTTGTCCTGTATGGCACCGGCCAGAATCTCGCTGGCCGAAGCCGACCCTTCGTCGATCAGCACCACTAAAGGCATGTACATGTACGAGCCGCGGCCGTTGCTGCGGTAGTTCTCACGTGAGGAATGGATGCCCTCGGTATAGACGATGAGGCGGTTGCGCGGCAGGAACTGCTGGGCGATGTTCACCGCTGTCTGCAGGTAGCCGCCGGTGTTGCCGCGAAGGTCGATGACCAGCTGCTGGAAGCCTTCCATCGACAGCTGTGCCAAAGCTATGATGAGCTCCTCGTAAGTGTTCTCTGCGAAGTTCTTGATTTTCACATAGCCCGTCGTCTCGTCAAGCATGTAGGCAGCGGTGATGCTGTGTGTCTCTATTCTGTCACGTGTCACGGTGAACTCCTTCTTCTGTCCGTCCAGTCCGCGCACTATGCCTAAGCGCACCTCCGTTCCCTTCGGGCCTTTCAGCTTGTGCATGGCCACCTCGTTGGTCAGGTCTTCGCCAGTGAAGACAGAGTCGTCGACGGTGACTATCTTGTCGCCTGCCAGCAGTCCGGCACGCTCCGACGGGCCGCCGCTGATGACGCTCTGCACTCGCAGCGTGTCGTTGCGGATGATGAACTCTATGCCGACGCCTGAGAACGAGCCGCGCAGGTCGTCCTCGGCCAGCTCGGCATCGTCAGCGCTGATGTACACCGAGTGTGGGTCGAGCTCGCCCAGGATGATGGGGATGGCTTTCTCTACCAGACCCGTCACATCGACCGAGTCAACGTAATACTGGTCGAGGCCGGTCAGCAGGTTCGACAGCTTGTTGGCCCCTGCCTTGATGATGCTGGGACGTCCCTGCGAGAACTGTATGCCGTAGAACGAACCGATGACGATGCCGACGATACAGCTCAGGGCCAGCCACAAGGGTGTAAAACGATTTCTGTGATTATTGCTCATATTTCTAAATAAACTACTTCAATGCCTGCGCGTTCCAGCAGTTTGATGCCATCGTCGAGACGGTATTTCTCACCGTAGACCACCCGCTTGATGCCTGCCTGGATGATCAGCTTGGCGCACTCGATGCAGGGCGAGGCTGTGATATAGATGGTGGCGCCGTCGCTGTTGTTGTTCGAGCGGGCCAGCTTCGTGATGGCGTTGGCCTCGGCGTGGAGCACGTAGGGCTTCGACACGTTGTTCTCGTCCTCGCAGACGTTCTCAAAGCCTGTAGGCGTACCGTTGTAGCCGTCGCTGATGATCATTTTATTCTTCACCACCAGCGCCCCCACCTGACGCCGCTGGCAGTAGGAGTTCTCTGCCCAGATGCGGGCCATGCGGAGATAGCGCAGGTCGAGGTTGTGCTGCTTATCGTTCATAGGACTTTAGAGGACTTTAGAGGACTTTAGAGGACTTTAGAGGATTTTAGAGGACTTCAGAGGATTCAGAGGACTCATGAGACCCATAAGACCCATGAGACCCATAGGACCTCTGCTGAGCAGTGATGCCATTGCGCTTCAGCAGGGCGTCGATGGTGGGCTCGCTGCCCTTGAAGTTCTTGTAGAGGGTCATGGGGTCGTCGGTGCCGCCACGCGAGAGGATGCAGTCGCGGAAGCGCTGCGCTGTCTTCTCGTCGAACACGCCGTGCCTCTTGAAGACGGCGAAGGCATCGGCATCGAGCACCTCGGCCCACTTATAGCTGTAGTAGCCTGCCGCATAGCCTCCAGCCATGATGTGTGAGAACTGCGTGGTCATGCAGGTGTCCATGCGCTGCGGACGGATGATGGCCTTCTTCCACGCCTCCTTCTCAAACTGTATGATGTCCTCGTCGAAAGCGTCGCTTTTGGTGTAGTAGGCCATGTCGAGCAGTCCGAAGCTGACCTGACGCAGGCAGGCGGTGGCAGCCATGAAGTTGCGGCTGCGCACGATGCGGCGTATCAGCTCGTCGGGCAACGGCTCGCCTGTCTCGTAGTGGAAGGCGAAGGTCTGCAGGAATTTCTTCTCGATGGCGAAGTTCTCCATGAACTGCGAGGGCAGCTCGACAAAGTCCCACAGCACATTCGTTCCGCTGAGGCTCTCGAAACGACAGTTGGAGAAGATGCCGTGCAGCGCATGGCCGAACTCATGCAGGAACGTCTCCACCTCGCCCAAGGTCAGCAGCGCCGGACGCTCAGGCGTGGGCTTCGTCAGGTTCATCACCACGCTGACGTGAGGCCTAATGTTGAGAGTTGAGGGTTGAGAGTTGAGAGTTGAGGGTTGAGAGTTGAGAGACTTTTCTTTTGCCGGTGAAGTAGAGGAAATGTCTCTCAACTCTAAACTCTTATCTCTCAACTCACGAATGTACTGTCCCTGATACTCTGTCATCCATGCGCCACCCTGCTTGCCCTTGCGAGGATGGAAGTCGGCGTAGAAGACGGCGAGATAGCTGCCGTCGCGGTCAAACACCTCGTAGGCCTTCACGTCGGGATGATAGACGGGTATGTCCTTGTTCTCCTTGAACGTGATGCCGTAAAGGCGGTTGGCCAGGCCGAAGACGCCGTCGATGACCTTCTCCAACTGGAAGTAAGGCCTGAGCATCTCGGCGTCGATGTTGTATTTCTTCAGCTTCAGCTTGTGCGAGTAGAAAGAAAGATCCCAGGGCTCCAAAGTCTCCCCTACGGTCTCCGAGGGGGCTTCACTTGACTTACGGGAGCGTTTGCGAGCATTTGTGGACGAAAGGGCGGATTTCTCCAACTCTTCCAATTCTTTCTCGGCAGTCGGTTTGTAGGCATCGACGAGCTGGTTGAGCAGCCGATAGACGCTGCGCACATTCTTCGCCATGCGGCGGCTCAGCACATAGTCGGCGTAGGTCTTATAGCCTAAGAGCTGTGCAATCTCGCGGCGCAGGTTGATGAGGCGCTTGCAGATGCCGATGTTGTTGTTCTCGTTGTCGTGTATGCCCTTCGTGTTGTAGGCCATATACATCTGGCGCCTCAACTCACGCTGGGTGCTGTAGGTCATGAAGGGAGAATAGGAGGGTGCGTCGAGGGTGAAGACCCAAGAAGCCCCAAAAGCCCCCCCTACGGCCCCCGAGGGGGCTTCATTACTCTTTAGGACATTTGTGTCCCCCTCGGGGGACGAAAGGGGGGCTTCTGGGGCCGTAAGGGGGACTTTTGCCTCCTCCGCAGCGGCATCGATGGCCGTCTGTGGCAGTCCGTCGAGCTGTGCGGGGTCGGTGATGACAAGACGATAGGCCTTGTTCTCCTTCAGCAGGTTCTGCGAGAACTGCAGCCCTAAGAGCGATGCCTCCTCGGTGAGCTGGCGCAGGCGCTCCTTGCCCTCAGCATCGAGCAAGGCACCGCTGCGCACAAAGCCCTGATAGCAGTCGTCCAGCAGGCGCTTCTCCTCGTGCGTCAGCTTGCGGTGGTGCAGGTGCACATATTTCACGCGCTCAAACAGCTTTTCGTTCAGGCGCATGTCGTTGGCGTGCTTCGTCAGGATGGGGCTCAGCTTCTGTGCCAGAGCGTCCATCTCGTCGTTGGTATCGGCCGACAGCATGTTGAAGAACACGGTGCTGACGCGCTCAAGCAAATCATAGTAACCCTCGTTGTCCTCCTTGTTGATGATGGTGTTGTCGAAGGTGGGCTTGTCGGGGTTGTTGATGGTCTTGTCCAGATACTCCTCGTCGCGTCGTATGCCCTCCATAAACGCCTCCTCATAGTCCTCCATGCGGATGCGGTCGAAAGGCACGGTGTCGTGCGGGGTGCGGTAAGGTTCAAAAAACGGATTCTTTCTCTCTGTGGGGCTCTGAGGCTCCTGATTCTCCTTATTCATTGTGCTTCACATTTTTTCACCCTGCAAAATTACTACTTTTTCGTGAAACGCGTATATCTTTGATTCTTTTTTTCATCTTTTTATTCAACTTTCGCAAGTTTTGGAGTTAAAGGAGTTAAGGGAGTTAAAGGAGTTAAAGACAATAGCTTTGCTATGTATTTCAGCCCAGAGACAAAGGCCGAGCGGAGCGAATGCGAAACTTGAATCTTTTCGTGCTGTACGGATAGAGTGACATAGTTGCGTCGCTATCTCGGTCAGTTTGTTCCGCTAAGCGGACTTAGAAAAAACCAATAAAAACAAGAAAAACAAATAAAAACAATTTGGGACAATAGCTTTTCTATGGATTTCCACCCATGTGAGAATCCTG